>Ga0316189_10002896_pt1 | contig 16746 bp, 14 predicted proteins | sample LowCovwburrow_MG_FD_204930 | JGI IMG/M metagenome (GOLD analysis project Ga0316189, IMG submission 204930) | Coastal sediment microbial communities from Maine, United States - Lowes Cove worm burrow | ecosystem: Environmental > Aquatic > Marine > Coastal > Sediment | place: USA: Maine... | reverse complement strand
TATGGACCTAGAACCACCATTTAGAAAGATCATACATGTTGATATGGATGCATTTTATGCTTCTGTAGCACAATTAGATGATCCAAGCTTACGCGGAAAAGCGATAGCTGTTGGTGGTGGAGGTGACCGTGGTGTGATTTCAGCTGCAAGTTATGAGGCGCGAAAATTTGGAGTTCGCTCTGCAATGAGTGGCGTTTTAGCCCGAAAAAAATGTCCTCATTTGATTTTTGTCAAAACAAATTTTACACGTTATAACGAAATTTCTAAAGAGATTCGAAGCGTGTTTTACGAATATACTGATCTTGTTGAGCCCTTGTCTTTGGATGAAGCTTATTTAGATGTTACCGAAAATAAAAAGAGACATCCATCAGCTACTTTATTAGCCAAAGAAATTAGAGAACGTATTTTTGAAAAAGTAGGCTTACGAGCATCGGCAGGAATATCTATCAATAAATTTGTTGCTAAAGTTGCTTCTGATATTAATAAACCCAACGGGCAGAAAACAATTCCGCCGGAAGAAGTGATTGGCTTTTTAGAAGAGTTGGATATTGCCAAATTTTATGGTGTTGGAAAAGTAACCGCCGCTAAAATGTATAATCTGGGCATTTTTAAAGGAAAGGACTTAAAAGAAAAATCATTAGAATTTTTGGTAGAACATTTTAAGAAATCTGGAGCTCATTATTATGATATAGTAAGGGGGATACATCATGGTAAAGTAAAACCAGATAGAATTCGTAAATCTATCGCTGCAGAAAGAACGTTTATAGATAATTTAACTTCAGAAGTGTATATGCTTGAAAAGTTAGATAGTATAGCTGAAGAACTAGAAAGACGTTTAAAAAGTTCTAAAATTTCAGGAAAAACCGTAACTTTAAAAATAAAATATAGTGATTTTACTATGCAAACACGTAGTAAAACACTGCCTTATTATATAACTGATAAGGCCTTATTATTAGAAACAGTAAAAGAGCTTTTATATCAGGAAAAAATGCAAAATTCTGTTCGATTACTCGGTATTTCGGTTACAAATTTGAATATAAATACTAAACAGAAAGAGAAAATAATCGATGTGCAATTAAAATTAGAGTTTTAAATAAGTTTTGCACGATTTTTGTTGATGTATCATTGCTTTAACTTATTTATTATGAAGAATTTAATTTATCCTTTTCTAGCGCTTAGTTTATTCATATTTAGCTGTGGTACAAAGCAAAATACAGTTGTTTCCACAGATGAAATACAAGAAGAAAAACCAGTTAGAATAGCCAATGATAGTTTAGAATATGAAGTAATAATTCTTGATATAGGTTTTAATACTTATTTGAATACTATAGCAAGACCGATGTCATTTTATTCAAATGAATATCTTCGAACAAGAAATAATTATTATGTTATAGAGTGGAATTCCAGAGCCAGAAACCCTTCAAGGTTTAATCCAAATATTTATGAAAACGTAATCGATTATCAGACTCATATAGATTATGGATTAGAAGTAAACTATAAGTTATTTTGGTATTTTCAATTCGCTCAGCGAAAGTATAACATGAGACTGGGTAATTTTAGAGTTATAGGGCCATAAAAAAGTCTCAAAAAAATGAATTCTTGAGACCTTTCCGCATTTGAATTAGTAAATTATTAAAAAGCAAACCGCTGTGGGCCACCTCTTCTTATTTCTTCATTAGAGCTCATTTCAAATTTATCGAAGTTTTCTCTAAATGCATTTGACAGTTTAAATGCCATTTTATAATAAGCTTGGTCATTATTCCATGTTGTTCTCGGACTTAACACTTCTGTTGGAACTCCCGGACATTTTCTTGGCTGCGCCACCCCAAAAACAGAATGAATATGATAATCTTCATAACAGTATGTACCTAGATCACCATTCAATGCCGCATTGATCATTGCCCGAGTGTATTTAAGTTTCATTCTTTTGCCAACCCCATAAGGTCCACCAGACCAACCAGTATTTACCAGCCAGACATTTACATTGGCTTCTTTCATTTTTTTACTCAACATTTCAGCATATGTCGCCGGATGTAATGGCATAAAAGGGGCGCCAAAACAAGCAGAAAATGACGGTACAGGTTCTGTAACACCAGCTTCGGTACCAGCTACCTTGGCTGTATATCCCGAAATGAAATGATACGCCGCCTGATTAGGTAATAACCTTGAAATAGGAGGTAAGACACCAAAGGCATCGGCTGTTAAGAAAAATATATTCTTAGGATTCTTAGCTAACGATGGCTCTTGAATATTATCTATGTTATAAATAGGATAACTAACACGAGTATTTTGAGTGATAGAAGTATCGGCAAAATCTATTTCATTTGTTCCATCTTTAAATACGATATTTTCTAATAAGGCTCCAGGGCGAATTGCATTAAAAATATCTGGTTCATTTTCTTTAGATAGATCAATTACTTTGGCATAACAACCTCCTTCAAAATTAAAGATTGTGTTGTCTTTTGTCCAACCATGTTCATCATCACCAATCAATTTTCTGTTTGGGTCAGCAGAAAGTGTTGTTTTACCTGTACCTGAAAGTCCGAAAAAAATTGCTGTTTCACCATTATCACCAACATTAGCAGAGCAGTGCATAGGTAAAGTTTCTTTAAAGACAGGTAGTATAAAATTCAAAGCAGAAAAAATTCCTTTTTTCATTTCTCCGGTATAGCCCGTTCCACCAATTAAGGCAACTTTTCTGGTAAAATCTAAAATAGCAAAATTATGTTGTCGTGTCCCATCAATTTTGGCATCGGCCATAAAACTTGGAGCGTTGATAATTGTCCATTCAGGAGTAAAACCTTCGAGTTCACTGTGAGTTGGTCTTAAAAACATATTATAAGCAAACATGTTAGACCAAGGTAATTCGTTTATTACACGAATATTCAAACGATAATTTTCATCCGCGCAGGCGTAGGTATCTCTAACGTAAATTTCTTTATTAGAAAGATAGCTAGTTACTTTATTATATAGATTTTGAAATTTATCAGGGTCAAAAGGAATATTTATATCACTCCACCAAACTTTATCTTTAGTAATATCATCTTTTACGATAAATCTATCTTTTGGTGAACGACCCGTAAATTCGCCCGTATTAATAGCTAATGCACCATTATCGGCTAATTTTCCAAGACCTTTTTCTAAAGTTATTTTTGTTAATGTTTCCGGAGAGAGATTCCAATGCGCAGTTGCATTTTTTATACCGTATTTTTCTAAAGAATTATTTACGGATGTTGTACTATTTTCCATTAGCGCTGTTAATTACAAATAGGGTTCAAAAATAAGTATTATTTTTTACGCAAACGTTTGAAATATAGTTTTTTTATGATTTTATTTTCAGAAAATTGATAAGCATAAGTATCCAACCGGCTATAAATAAAAGTCCTCCTAATGGAGTAATAAACCAAATTGATTTTGCTGTAATACCGCCAATTGTAATTAAATAGATTGAGCCAGAAAAGAATAGGATTCCAAAAAGGAAAAGAATACTTATATATTTTTTAATATTATCAGAAAAACTCTTATAGGTGTTAACAAATAATAAGGCAAGTACGTGATACATTTGGTATTGAACGGCTGTTTCAAAGCTTTTCAAAGAATCAACACTTAATTTTTCAGCTAAGGCATGTGTGCCGAAAGCTCCTAAAATAATGGTTAAGGCACCTATCATTGCGGTAATAACTAAATTCTTATTCATCTCGTTTAATTAGTTCATAAAAATACTATATTTAACTATAATTATTTCACCTACTTAAAAGAATATGACAAATTCAAGAAGTTTAAAAACAGTGTTAGTCACAAGCTTTATCCACGAAATTCATTTGGCAAAGGCAAAATTAGAAAGTGAAGGAATTAGAAGTTTCATTATTGATGAAAATTTAAACTCAACAATCGGTACCGCATTTATTGAGGGCTATAAATTGAATGTTGATGTTGATGATTTCGAAAAATCTCGTACAATTTTAAGTTTAAGTAAAACTTAAATAAATTTTTCAATCATTAAATCTGTAAATTGTATACTTTCGTTTTTATAATTCAATTCTTAATATGAGGAAAATTTTAGTTATTGGAGCTGGTCGCTCAGCTTCATCTCTTATCAAATATCTTTTAGACAAATCGTCTAGTGAAAAATTGCATGTTATTGTTGGAGACGTTTTGAAAGAAAACTCTGATGAAAGGGTAAATAATCATAAAAATGCAACAGCTATATTGTTAGATGTTTTTAATGATGAGGCCAGAATTTCTGCAGTTAAGAAGGCCGATATTGTAGTTTCAATGCTACCGGCTCGGTTTCACATTGAGGTGGCAAAAGATTGTATTAAATATGGTAAACATATGGTTACAGCATCATATATTTCGAAAGAAATGCAGGCTTTAGATAAGGAGGTAAAGGCTAAAGGATTGGTTTTTATGAATGAGATAGGTGTTGATCCTGGAATTGATCATATGAGTGCGATGCAGGTTATTGATAAAATTCGTGAAAATGACGCTAAAATATTATTATTTGAGTCTTTTACCGGAGGTTTGGTTGCACCTGAAAGTGATAATAATTTATGGAATTATAAATTTACATGGAATCCGAGAAATGTTGTTTTGGCAGGACAGGGAGGAGCTGCTATGTTTATTCAAGAAGGGACCTATAAATATATACCTTATCATAAATTATTTAGGAGAACAGAATTTTTGACTTTAAATGGAAGTGGTAAATTCGAGGCCTATGCAAATAGAGATTCGTTAAAATACAGAAGTATTTACGGTTTGGATGATATACCTACTATGTATCGCGGAACAATTAGAAGAATAGGTTTTTCACGTGCCTGGAATGTTTTTGTGCAATTAGGTATGACTGATGACACTTATACTATTGAGGATTCAGAAAATATGAGTTATCGTGATTTTGTAAATTTATTTTTAGCCTATAGCCCTAGTGATTCTGTCGAATTAAAATTGCGTTCATATTTAAAGATAGATCAGGACGATGTGATGTGGGAGAAATTATTGGAACTGGATATTTTCAATCCGAATAAAAGAATTGGATTAAAAAATGCTACTCCTGCGCAAATGCTACAGAAGATTTTAATGGATAGTTGGACACTGCAGAAAGATGACAAAGATATGATCGTGATGCAGCATAAATTCGGTTATCAATATAAAGGTAAAAATAAACAGATTGAAAGTAGCTTAGTAGTTATTGGTGATGATCAAACTTATACCGCCATGGCAAAAACGGTAGGACTGCCGGTAGCTATTGCAACATTAAAGATTTTAAATGGCGATATTAAAACTCCGGGTGTTCAGATGCCTATAACTAAAGAGGTATATGAACCAATTTTAAAAGAGTTAGAGGAACATGGAATTAAATTTGTAGAAAAACAGGTGCCTTATTTAGGCTATAATCCAAATAATGTTAATGGCTAAAAAAGAATTAATTTATGGATGTATGGGGCTTGGCGGAGGCTGGAATACGAATTCGCTTAGCTCAGATGATTTTAAACAAGCAGAGAATGCTGTTGAGGCCGCATTAGAGGTCGGAATTACTTACTTTGATCATGCCGATATTTATACTAATGGTAAGGCAGAATTGGTTTTCGGTCAACTCTTAAAAGCTAAACCGTCCTTAAGAGATAAAATTATTTTACAATCTAAAGCTGGAATTCGTCACCATGAAGGTTTAATGAATTCTAGTATTTATGATCTTAGTAAAAAGTATCTATTACAACAAGTAGATATTATTTTAAAACGTCTACAGACTGATTATTTGGATGTTTTTATGCTACATCGTCCCGATCCTTTATTGAATCCAGAGGAAATAGCAGATACATTTAGAATATTAAAAAAAGAAGGAAAGGTAAAACGATTTGGAGTTAGTAATATGACACTTCATCAAATCGATTTCATTCAGAAACATTGTGATGATCAGTTAGCGGTCAATCAAATAGAATTAAGTCTTAAACATTCTTTATTGATAGATGCCGGTATTTTAGCCAATAGAGTTCATACTCCTGATTTTAATGGGGTAGAGGGTTTGTTAGAATATACACAATCAAACAATTTAGCAATTCAGGCGTATAGTCCTTTAATGGGTGGAAGGTTCTCTGGAAATGACCTTTTGGCTTCCAAAGAAGATAAAATAACAATAGATTTGGTTTCACAATTAGCTGAAAAATATAATACTACGGCCAGTGCCATTCTATTAGCTTGGGTGATAAAAATTCCAGGCAACATACAACCAATTATTGGAACAACAAACCCAAAGAGAATTGCAGAATGTAAAGATGCTGTGACTATTGACTTATCGAGACTCGACTGGTATAACTTATGGATTACTGCAAGAGGAGAAAAAATTCCATAAGGTCATTGCGAGCAAAATGAAATGAAGCGTGGCAATCTGATCCTATTTAAACTACATTTTTAAATAAAAATCTTGAACCAATTTGATGTATTCTCTTGTGTATTGATGGCGCTCAATTTCAATAATTAATTCTGTAACTACTGTTTTGCTTTCAAGGAAGGAAAATTCTAGTAAACTGCGTTTAATAATTGAATCAGAGCTTCCTTTAACTCTGCAAATTCGAGATGGAAATAATTGTACTTTTGAAGCTAATTCAATAAAATATTGCTCTTCTTTAAATGGAATGATAGTTGAAAACAACCCATCTTTACTTAATAATTTAGAAACTGAAATTAGCAATTCGTTGAAGGACAATGACGACGTAAATCTCGCCGTATTCCGCGCTTCATTTTTCGTTTCAAAATCATCATTGTAAAAGGGAGGATTGCTTATGATCAGTTCATACTTTTCATTAATTTCATTGATATATTGTTGTACGGAAGCATGGTAGCAGAATAATCGATCTCCCCAATCAGAATTTTCGAAATTTTCAACAGCTTGTTCGTATGCATCGTCATCAATTTCTAAAGCATCAATTGTTTCTGCATCACTTCGTTGAGCGAGCTGCAAAGCTAGAATACCTGTACCTGAGCCAATATCCAGAATTGAATCTGGATTATTTTTTAAGGAGGTCCAAGCCCCAAGCAAAACACCATCTGTGCCAATTTTCATAGCACATTTGTCTTGATTGATACTGAATTCTTTGAATTTAAAAGGTTTGTTACTCATATTAACATCATCATTCCGAACTTGTTTCGAAATCTCATTTATTGAATTTATGCAATTCAGAATTTTATTATTTGACGGTACAAAACTAGTTCAGAAAGAGGTATTAATGTGATTTTCATCAAACATCAAACATCAAACACCTAACGGAGATACATTTCAATGAGCCCTTCCGGAGCTTCGATAAGTATAGTTTTATTTTCTCGATCAACTTTTTTAATAAAATCATCAATCATAGGAATCAATATTTCTACATCACCATTTTTTACCTCAAACAAGGGTTGAGCAGTTGTATCGTTGATTCCTACAATGGTTCCTACTTCACCATAATTAACATCGTTCATAGTAAAATCCATAACCTCATGGTAGTAAAATTTATTGCCTTTTAGTTTCGGCAATAGATCTAAAGGCAAATACACCTCTTTTTTTAGAAGTGCATCCGCATCCGCTTCAGAATTTACATCTTCAAATTTTACACGCAATTGATTGCCTTTTTGTAATAAACTTCTTTCAATAAAGAATGGTAGTAAATTATTACCTAATTGAATAAAGACAGCGTCCATATTAGTATATAGTTCTGGTTCATCAGTATCTAATTTGATAATGAGTTCACCTTTAAAGCTATACTTAGTAACTATTTTGCCTAAATAAAAACAATCTTTCTTTTGCATATTATGAATTTCTACATCTAAAATATGAGATTCCGAATCAAGTTCGAAATAAATCAACTAATCATTTTAAGTTTTAAAATGAAGTTTCGTTAAATAAAAAAACCTGACTAATAAAAGTCAGGTTCAATTTATAATAAAAATATATATTTTTATTCTTCTTCGTTAGAAACTTCCTTATCAGCAGCAGCTTTAACAGTTTCTTCTTTTGGAGTTTCAACAACTTCCTTTACAGGAGCAGCTTCTTCAACAACAGCTTCAACAGTTTCTTCTACTTTTGCTTCAGCAACTGCTTCCTTTTCGGGAGCAACTTCTTCAACAACAGCTTCAGGAGTTTTTTCTTTTGGAGTTTCAACAACTTCCTCTACAGAAGCAGCTTCTTCAACAACAGCTTCAACAGTTTCTTCTACTTTTGCTTCAGCAGCTTCCTCAACAGGAGCAGCTTCTTCAACAGCGACAGCTTTCCGAGCTTCATTTACCTCTTTTTCAGCAGCTAGCGCTTTTGCTTTTGCATCTGCCTCGGCTTTAGCTAAATCATCAGTTTTATTAGCAACCTTACCAGTTTTTTCTTCTAACCAAGCATTGAATTTTTCTTCAGCTTGATCTTCGGTTAAAGCGCCCTTACTAACACCGCCGGCTAAATGATTTTTTAATAAGGCACCTTTATAAGATAAAATTGCTCTCGCAGTATCTGTAGGTTGTGCACCATTCTGTAACCATTTTACAGTACCATCAACGTCTAAATCGATAGTGGCAGGGTTTGTGTTAGGATTGTAAGTTCCTAATTTTTCTAATAATTTACCATCTCTTTTTACGCGTGCATCTGCAGCAACGATCCAATAAAATGGTTTTCCTTTTTTACCGTGTCTTTGTAATCTAATTTTTACTGACATTTTTTGTTAAATTTTAAGGTACGCGACCTTGATTATTAATAGTCTTAATATCTCGTATTAAGTGGGCGCAAATATATGAAGTTTTTTGAATATAAAAGCCTAATGCCCTATTATTTATATATGAGCTTTGATCTAATATATTTATGACACAAATTTGTGTTGAAAAAATGCTGATATTTGTATAAAATCAATTTTTTATGAATGTTCTTGGTGTCATCCCTGCTCGTTATGGTTCAACCCGATTGGAGGGAAAACCGCTATTGGATATTTGTGGAAAACCAATGATACAACATGTCTATGAGCAAGCCAAAAAATTGTTGTCGCATGTGGTCGTTGCTACTGATGATAAACGTATTGTAAAAGCCGTACAAGATTTTGGTGGTGAAGTTGTCATGACTTCTTCGGATCATAATACTGGAACGAATCGTAGTTTAGAAGCGTATAGGGTTTATACCAAACGTTATGATTTGAAATTTGATGTTGTTGTAAACATACAAGGCGATGAACCACTTCTAGATCCTGAACAAATTAGATTACTCATTTCCTGTTTTTATGATGAGGTTACCGATTTTTATGATGAGATAACCGAAATGGCAACATTGGTGATTCCTGTAAAAGAAACTGATACTACATTCGCAGATAGTGGTGTTTTTGTTGTGATTGACAGACTTAAAAACGCATTGTATTTTAGTCGTTCAGTGATTCCTTTTGTACGTGACACAGATAAGGCTGAATGGCAAAATAAGCATACTTTTTATAAACATATAGGAATGTATGCCTTTAAGCCTCAAAGTTTAATAGAGTTTGCCAGCCTGGGTCAAACACCATTAGAGCTGGCAGAATCGCTAGAACAGAATAGATGGCTTGAAAATGGTAAAAAAATAAAAGTTGAAATTACTGAATCTGAAAGCATTGGTGTTGATACATTAGAAGATTTAGAAAAAGTACGAAAAATAATTGCTTCGAAAACTAAATAGGGATTCTAAAAAGTTATAAACGTCTAAAAACTCTTTGTTGATAAAAACAATACAAGTCTACCTTTAAAAAGGACTAAATAATTTACTTTTAAAGTTCTTAAAACAGCACATCAATGTATCTCATATTTGACACTGAAACTACTGGCTTACCAAAAAGTTGGAATGCGCCCTTTACTGATACTGATAATTGGCCTCGATGTGTACAAATTGCATGGCAGTTACATGATAAATATGGAAAATTAATTGAACATCAAGATTTTTTAATAAAGCCTGAAGGGTTCAATATACCATACGATGCCGAACAAATTCACGGTATTTCTACGCAATTAGCGTTAGAGAAAGGTGAAAATTTAGATACAGTTTTAGCCTTTTTCAATGAAGCACTTGTTAAAACAGATTTTGTAATTGGTCAAAATGTTGGTTTTGACTTGAATATAATGGGTTGTGAGTTTTATCGTCAAGACACGAGAACAAAACTTAATGACCTGCCAATTTTAGATACCTGTACTGAAACTACTGCAAAATTATGTCAATTACCAGGTGGTAGAGGAGGTAGATTTAAACTACCAACCTTAACAGAATTGCACCAGCATTTATTCAATGCACCTTTTGCAGAAGCTCATAATGCTACAGCCGATGTTGAGGCAACTACACGATGTTTCTTTGAACTGATTCGTAAACAAATTTTTACAAAAGAAGAACTTGATGTAACATCAGATCATTTCGAGAAATTCAAGACTGAAAATCCGCAAGAAATTCCTTTAATCGGTTTAAAACATGTCAATTTAAAAAAGGAAAGTGCTAAGTTAAAAAAGAAAGCTTCAAAAAGCATAGATGAACAAAGTGTTGGGCAAAGTATTGATTTGGTGCATGCAAAATTTTCACATTTACACAACCATTCACAATTTTCCATATTGCAATCAACTTCTAGTGTTGCAAATTTAGTTGAAGCAGCTGTAAAATATGAAATGCCAGCTGTAGCTTTGACAGATACTGGCAATATGATGGGTGCTTTTAATTTTGTAAAAGAAGTATTAAATCATAATAAGAGTGCAGATGAACCCATAAAACCACTAGTTGGTTGTGAATTTAATGTTTGTGAAGATCATAAAAATAAAACTGTTAAAGATAATGGCTATCAAATAGTACTTTTAGCAAAGAATAAAAAAGGCTACCATAATTTGGCCAAAATGTCGTCAATAGCATTTATAGATGGTTTTTATTATCTGCCTCGTATTGATAAGAAAATCATTGAGCAATATAAAGATGATCTTATCGCTTTAAGCGGAAACATGTATGGTGAAATACCTAGTAAAATATTAAATGTAGGTGAGAAACAGGCAGAAGAGGCTTTAATATGGTGGAAAGATACATTTCAAGATGATTTTTATTTGGAATTAAACGACCATAAGCAAGAAAATGAGCAACATGTAAATACTACTTTGATAAAATTCTCAAAAGAACATCAGGTAAAGTTAGTTGCTACAAATAATACTTTTTATATAGAAAAAGATGATGCTGTGTCACATGATATTCTGTTATGTGTAAAAGAAGGTGAAAAAGTTGCTACACCTAAAGGTAGAGGTAGAGGTTTTCGTTACGGTTTAGATAATGAAGAATATTACTTCAAGAGTCAGAAAGAGATGAAAACACTTTTTCAACATATTCCTGAGGCCATCATAAACATTCAAGAAATAGTAGATAAAGTAGAGATTTATGCTTTACAACGAGATGTATTACTACCAAAATTTGAAATTCCTGAACAATTTGTAAATGCAAAAGATGCTCAAGATGGAGGTGTTCGTGGCGAAAATGCATATTTGAAGCACTTAACTTTTGTTGGTGCCAAAGAACGTTATGGCGATTTAGATGAAGAGACACGTGATAGACTAGATTTTGAATTGAGCGTTATTGAAAATACAGGTTATCCGGGTTATTTTTTGATTGTACAAGACTTTATCGCTAAGGCAAGAGAAATGGATGTTTCTGTTGGCCCTGGTCGAGGTTCAGCGGCAGGATCGGTAGCGGCCTATTGTTTAAAAATTACCAACATAGACCCGATTAAATACGATCTTCTTTTTGAGCGTTTCTTGAACCCTGATCGTGTATCCTTACCGGATATTGATATTGATTTTGATGATGAAGGCCGTCAAAAAGTAATCGATTATGTAATCGATAAATATGGTTCAAATCAAGTAGCACAGATTATCACATACGGTACGATGGCCGCGAAATCTTCAATTCGAGATACTTCCAGAGTTTTAGATTTACCACTACACGACGCAGATAGAATTGCCAAGTTGATTCCAAATACTAAGCTTAAAACAATTTTTGGTGAAGACGAAAAGAGCATTGCAAAAATAAAAGAACTTCGAAAAGACGAGATCCTCAATGTAAACGAGCTCCGTAATTTGGCCGAAGGACAAGGACCGGAAGCTCTAATGATCCGTCAGGCAGTTGCCTTAGAAGGTTCTATACGTAACACTGGTACACATGCATGTGGAGTTATTATTACCCCGGAGGATATTACAAATTTGATTCCAGTAGCAACCGCAAAAGATTCAGAATTATATGTTACACAATTTGATAATAACGTAGTGGAAGATGCGGGATTATTAAAAATGGATTTCTTAGGTTTAAAAACACTCACGCTCATAAAAGATACTGTAAAGATAGTGAAAGCATTACACGGTATCGAGCTGGACCCCGATTCTTTTCCACTTGATGATATCAAGACCTATGAGTTGTTTCAACGTGGTGAAACCGTAGGTATTTTTCAATATGAATCGCTGGGTATGCAGAAGCATATGAAGCATTTAAAACCTACAGAATTTGCAGATTTAATTGCCATGAATGCACTGTATCGACCTGGTCCGATGGAGTATATTCCATTATTTATACAGCGGAAGCATGGAATAGAGTCAATTGAATATGACCTTCCTGAAATGGAAGAATATTTAAAAGAAACCTATGGTGTTACAGTCTACCAGGAGCAAGTAATGTTACTTTCCCAGAAATTGGCCAGCTTTACCAAAGGTGAAGCCGATGTTTTACGTAAGGCGATGGGTAAAAAGATATTTTCTTTATTACAGAAACTAAAACCTCAATTTATAGAAGGTGGTAAAAAGAATAAGCATCCTGAAGAAATTTTAGAAAAAATTTGGAAAGACTGGGAAGCTTTTGCGGCTTATGCTTTTAATAAATCACACTCTACTTGTTATGCATATATAGCTTATCAAACGGCTTATTTAAAAGCACATTATCCTGCAGAATATATGGCAGCTGTACTTTCTAATAATATGAATGATATTAAGTCTGTTTCTTTCTTTATGGATGAATGTAAACGTGCAGGTATAGAAGTGTTGAGTCCAGATGTAAATGAGTCATTCTATAAATTTGCTGTAAATAAGGAAGGTGCGATTCGTTTTGGTATGGGTGCTGTAAAAGGAGTAGGGGCCAATGCTGTTGCAGCAATCGTTAATGAACGAAAAGAAAATGGATTTTATACCTCCATATTTGATGTCGCCAAGCGTGTTGATTTAAGATCGGTAACCAAAAAAGCTTTTGACGGATTGGTGTTAGCAGGTGCTTTAGATTCCTTTATGGACACTAATAGAGCACAATATTTTGAATTGGATGAGCGTGGTGTTACCTTTATTGAAAGAGCTATTCGATTTGGAAATAAATATCAGGAGAATAAAAATTCTGCTCAAATATCGATGTTTGGAGAGGCTTCTGAAGTGCAATTTGAAGAGCCTGTAATTCCAGATTGTGAACCATGGGGAATTATGGAAAAACTTTCTAAAGAAAAGGAAGTAATAGGGATTTATATTTCGGGACATCCGCTTGACGATTATAAAACTGAGATCAAATATTTTTGTAATGCTCCCGTAAGTGCTTTTGCTAATAATGAGGAAATTTTAAATAAAGATTTATCTATAGGGGGTATTGTTACTGATGTACAGCATCGTATTTCTAAAAATGGAAAAGGTTGGGCAGCCTTTACCATTGAGGATTATAGTGATGCCCAGGAATTTAGAATGTTTGGTGAAGATTATTTAAAATTCAAGCATTTTTTAATTCCGAATTCATTCTTATATATTAAAATTTCTGTACGTCCCGGATGGCGAGAGGGTGATATTAGAATTCAATTCAATCATATACAGCTCTTACAAGATGTTTTAGAAGCACAGGCGAAAAAGATAACATTACAACTCAATATTGATGAGTTAAATGAAGATAGAATTAGTAAAATTGAAGAAGTATTAAAAAGCCATCAAGGAAAAAATTTACTCAATTTCGTTGTGTATGATGTTGAAGATAAGATGCAACTGCATATGCCAAGTAGAAGTTCTAAAATTAAAATATCACAAGAGCTATTAAGCACATTAGAAATTCAGGAATTGAAGTATAAATTGAATTAAAATATATACGAATCTTCTATCAAGAATTTTTTTTTAACTTAAAAACTATATCGACTCTTCTAAATTAAATTTAGATACATCCATTTCATTATAAGTATGGTTACAATTGATTTTGACTTTTATTTATTTAAAAATTCTGCCAACAATCTATGGAAGTGATGAACACCTTTTTCTCTTGTTGGAGAAAAGCGTCCAGCTTTGTAAAATGAAGAACGTACACCTTTTTGTACACTTTCAACTATAAATTCATCTTCGCGTTCAACTTTTTCTATAGCACTTCCAGCACCTTTATCAAGCTTGCTTTCATCGTAAACATAAGATATGAATGAAACTTTTGTTTTATGAATATCGATAGGTTTTATAACATTGATTGATAAGCCCCAAGGGTAAAAGTTAAACATCATATTTGGGAAGACCCAATAATAATATGCCGCCACATTTTTGCCGTAATCCGGATGTCCTTTAGGTAAATCAAAAACTTCTGTAGCATCACTGGTATAACCTATCTGAAGATTACAATAATCATATATTTCAGTAGTATAATCACCATAATCTAAAACTTTATTTAATTCTTCGTGAACAAAAGGAATGTGAAAACCTTCCAAATAATTATCGCAATATAAGGCCCAATTGGCATGTACGAGGTAGTCTTTAGATATTGAAGTATTCAATGAAAATTCATTTAATGGTAAAAAACCAATGCGTTCATCCATTTTAGTAAGTACCTGTTTAAAATCAAAGCCAGGGTTTAATCCTGCAAACAAAAAAGGTCCCCATTTCTCTAGAGGAAATTTATATAAATTATCACATGGTCTTGGAAAATCTTCTGCCTTTTCGAATTCAGGCATATGCTCAAATTCACCGTTCAAATTAAAACGTCTCCCGTGATACATACAGGTCAATTTTTTAGATTTACCAGGGTTTAATGCTACTAAATTACCTCTATGTGTGCAAACATTTGTCAAACAACTAATTTCATCATTTTCATTTTTCGTAAGAAGCATTGGTTCTGTTAAGAAACGGTCTAACAAAACAAAGGGGTGAACAGATTGAGTTAGTTTTACTAAATTCTCGTCACCAATATATTGCCATGATTTTAAAAATATTTTTTCTTTAATAGCTTCAAAAACCGCTTGATCTTTATAAAAAGAGGCAGGTAAGGTTTCTGCTTTAGAAATATCCGGATCAATATTAAAATTAGTTGACATAAGTAATTTATGTATATTTAGAATTTCCTCTAAAAATAAGTAATTATAATTTAACTATTGAAATCGAAACCTCATATATTAGATTTAATAACGGCAACATCATTTGTTAAAGGAAATATGATTGGAGCCAGATTATTTGTGTTTCCCTCCGCTTTCGTACAATATAGCAGTATAAGTATTTTAGGGTGGATTATTACTGTTTTTAGAGAGAGTACCATTCTATGTGTCAACATAATGGAATAAAAGCAAAATTAAATGAAAACTACGCATCATTCAGAGTATTTGAAACTACAATCTGTTTTTATAAAACCTGTAAAAAATTCATTTGTTTCTGATATCCATATTAGTAAACAGTGGAGCGATTTGAATTATTTGTCAAGACCAGATTATAACAAAGCTATAGAAGAGTACGAAATTTTTGAAAATATTTTGACAAAAGCCAATGTTGAAATTGAGCATTTTTCTTTTGACGAAAAAGTGACAATTGACTCAATATATTGTAGAGACGCATCTATTGCTACAGATTTTGGAATGATACTCTGTAATATGGGAAAATCTGGACGAGTCAATGAGCCGAAATCCCAAGAACAGGTATATATTGATGCAAATACTTCAATATTGGGAGAGATAAGGTCGCCTGGAACACTTGAAGGAGGTGATGTTGCCTGGTTAGATGAGAAAACCTTGGCGGTAGGTCATACCTATAGAACAAATGAAGAAGGTATTAGGCAATTAAAGGCCTTGTTAGAACCTAAAGGAATTGAAATTATTGTTGTAGAATTACCTCATTATAAGGGGTCATCTGATGTGTTTCATTTAATGTCAGTTTTGAGTCCGATCGCTAAAAATTTAGCTGTAGTTTATTCGCCTTTAATGCCTATAAAGTTTAGAAATGAATTGATAAATAGAGGTTTTGAGCTTATTGAAGTTCCTGACTATGAATTTGAATCTATGGGCTGTAATGTACTTGCTATAGCCCCTAAAAAATGTATAATGGTTCAAGGAAATCAGACAACTCAAAAAGCATTAATGGATGCCGGTTGTGAAGTCATTACTTATAAAGGAGAGCATATTAGTGTAAAAGGAGGTGGCGGACCGACCTGTTTAACACGGCCGCTTTTAAGGATATTTTAAAACATAAAAAAGCCCATCAATTGATGGGCTTTTCTTAAAATTTTAACTCGTAATATATATTTAAATAACTTTTACATTTACTGCGTTTAAACCTTTTTTACCTTCTGTTAATTCGAATTCAACTTCATCGCCTTCGCGTACTTCATCGATTAATCCAGAAATGTGAACGAAATGTTCACTGTTTGAACCTTCTTCTGTTATAAAACCAAAACCTTTGGCATCATTGAAGAATTTTACTGTTCCTTTACTCATTTTATTATAATTTATTATTAATTACTTTATAGTAGGCAAGAAGCGTGCCAAGAAATGACAATCTATTGCGATT
>Ga0316189_10002895_pt1 | contig 16757 bp, 15 predicted proteins | sample LowCovwburrow_MG_FD_204930 | JGI IMG/M metagenome (GOLD analysis project Ga0316189, IMG submission 204930) | Coastal sediment microbial communities from Maine, United States - Lowes Cove worm burrow | ecosystem: Environmental > Aquatic > Marine > Coastal > Sediment | place: USA: Maine... | reverse complement strand
AGTTTTGTAAAGTATTTCATTTTTAACGGTTCTAGTTGGTCAGTTTATAATAATGTAATACAAGAAACATTACAGTTTGGTCATGACGGCAATACTTGGGTGCCTGATAATACTATTAGATATAACATTACTAGTGCTGATGTTGCATTCATATCTAATGCCTTTATTGCAATTTATCCGGGTCCAGCTGATAATGTTGGATTCTTTGGTAGTTTTGACAGAAGGCCTAGCAGTTCTAACTATTGGACTGACGATATGCTACTTGAGGCTTTTAACGCTCTTTTAGATAATATAGATCCTTCTGCTGAAGAAGGGCAAAAATATGTACTCACTTATGTCATATTTAATGGGTCTACTGTTAACGAAACTATGAGTGTCATCAAAACTGGTGGTGTTTGGGTTTATAATAACTAAATATTCGTTATTTAAAATATCAAAACCCCTTATCAAAATAGATAAGGGGTTTTTTTAATTAAATTATCTATTTTTACCACAATTTAATTGCGTCAAGTAATACATATGAAAAGAGTTATATATATATTAATATTGAGTGTTGTCTTTTTCAACTGTAGTAATAATAATGGTGATGATCCTATTATAAAACCTCCCGTTGAAAATGAAAAACCCGTAGCCGTTGATGATAACGGTACAACAATCGAAGATGATCAATTAATTATTAATTTACTTTCAAATGACACGGTTATAACCGGTGCAAGCATTACCTCTATTGATCAAACTACAGCCAATGGAGCTACTATTGTTGACAATAGAAATGGTACTTATACATATTCGCCCGTTATTAGTTTTGTAGGTACTGATACGTTTAATTATACGCTCTGTGATAATGATGCCACTCCCGACTGTTCAACGGCAACAGTTACTATTATCGTGACTGATGAAGGTTCCCCGTCTGCTGCAAACGATCAAGTAAATACCGCTAAAAATGCTACTGTAATTATTAATGATTACGCACAAAACGATGATACTATAGATGATGCTGCCATTAATTCTATCGACAGCTCTGGTTCGAGTGGAACCGTAGTTTTAAATAATGACGGAACAATTTCATATACTCCTCAAACAGATTTTATTGGTGATGATAGCTTTACCTATAGTATTTGTGACGACGATACACCAAGTGCTACTTGCGCAACCGCGACAATTACTGTTTCAGTTTTAGACGCTATTTCTTTTAATATTCCTGCCGGTTTAAGTTCTTATTACTCAGATTTATCGGTTACCACAGATACTAGTTTAAATTATACATTCATATCTAACCATACTACTGATAAACATACCACTATTTTATTTTATAGTGAAAGACATCTCTTTTTATATGATGCTGATGAAGATGTTGCTAATACGGCTAGCGTCATATTAATGTATACCGGTGAGAGTAGAGATGAAAGAGAATATACTTCTGGAAATAACTCACATTCTCCTCAAACCTTTAATACGGAACATGTATATCCACAGTCAAGATTGACAACCGACGATGCAGTTACTGATTTACATCATTTAAGGTCATGTGATGCTAATATAAATTCTGAGAGAAGTAATTATCCATTTGTAGCTAGTAGCGGAACCTATCAATTAATTAATAATAATAGCTGGTATCCGGGTGATGATTGGCGCGGTGATGTGGCAAGAATGATCATGTACTTGAATGTTCGATATGGCGAAACGTTTGATAAAGTAGGTGCTCTTGACTTATTTTTAGAATGGAATGCCGCCGATCCTGTTTCTTCTTTTGAACTACAACGAAATACCATTATTCAAGGAGCTCAAGGCAATAGAAACCCTTTTATAGATAATCCATATTTAGCAACTCTCATTTGGGGTGGAACCCCCGCTGAAAACAGATGGGAATAAAATTTTAAAAATTATGATGAAAATAATTCACTCTTACTGGGCATATTTAGCCCTTATTATATTAATTATTGCTGTTGTAAACGCAATTATCGGTTTCACTCAAAATAAAGAATTTAAAGATAAAGATCTTCGTATTTCATTATTTACTTTAATTGTAATGCACATTCAGTTAATAATTGGCTTAGGATGGTATTTTATGTCGCCTTGGTACAAAGCACTTAAAGACATTGGCATGGGTGAAGCAATGAAAGATTCAGCAATACGACTTCAGGTTATAGAACATCCTTTAATGATGATTTTAGCTATTGCATTAGTTACTATAGGTTGGTCTAAACACAAAAAGAAAACTACAGATAAAGAGAAATTTAAAACAATCGCCGTTTTTTACGGTATTGCATTGTTATTTGTATTAAGTAGAATTCCTTGGGGGCAATGGTTTAGTTTTTAGGTGTTGTCATTATGAGCTTTGCGAAGAATCTTTTGTCTATAGAAGAGATTCTTCATTTCGTTGCACTTATTCAAAATGATAAATTAAAAGAATCTCTGTCATTTAAAAACTGCAATTTTTCTCTTGTTTTCTTTAAATGCTGTGCGTTTAGCGTAACAATTTCTATTGCTTCTTGTGAAGGTTTAAGGTTTGATATGTTAGTTCCTAAACTATCATAAGCCGCAGAATGTCCAACATATTCATAGTTATTAAAATCTAATCCTACTCTATTTACACCGATGCAGTAAGTCATATTTTCGATAGCTCTTGCTTTTAAAAGAGTATCCCAGGCAGCAATTCTAGTTTTTGGCCAATTGGCAACGTAAATAAGCAGATCGTATTCTACTGTATTACGCGCCCATACCGGGAAACGTAAATCATAACAAATTAACGGGCAAATTTTCCAACCTTTAAATTCAACTATTAATTTCTTTTTCCCTGCGGTATAAACCTTATCCTCACCTGCCAAAGTAAAAGTATGGCGTTTATCATAGGTTCTAATTTCTACTTCCCCGCAGCTATCAGGGGGGAAAGCAAAAACCAATCTATTATAATACTTGTTTTCTTCTCGAATAATTAGACTTCCTGTTATAGCACAATTCTTTTCTTTAGCAATATTCTTAAGCCAATTTACCGTATCCCCATCCATTGTTTCAGCAACAGCATTTGGATTCATAGTAAATCCTGTGTTAAACATTTCTGGTAAAACGATCAAATCTACTTCTTGAGATATGGCAACAATCTTTTTAGAAAAATCTAACCTGTTTTGATTAGGCTTTTCCCAAACCAAATCTGCTTGAATCAACGCTACTCTAAGATCTTGCATTTTCTATTTTTTTTCTTTTATCAGATAAATATACACAGGAAAATGATCACTATAACCACCTTGATAGGTATTATAATTATAACTCCTGAATGGGTAACCCTTAAATCGCCCTTTACCTGTTATTAAGTAACGTTTATTATAAATTCCTGCCTTATAAAAACGATACGAACTATAGTCTTTTTCTAAAAAAGTCTGCGTAAAAATTATCTGATCGAATAAGTTTAAATTATCTCGATACGCCAAAGTGTTGAAGCCTCGGCGATGCATATCAGCCATTGGGTTATATAATCCTACAATGGGTTTTACATCTTTTTTTTTCTCTTTTGCTTTCAATATTTTTACAATACTAGGGCTATCAGGGTCATCATTTAAATCACCCATGGTAATTATCTTAGCTCCTGAGCTTATATCTTGTAGCGAATCAATGATTTTTTTATTCAGCTTTGCAGCTGCTATTCTAAAAGGTCTGCTTTTTGCTTCCCCCCCACTTCTAGATGGCCAATGGTTGACAATTACATGAATTAATTCATTATCTAAAATACCAGAAACCACTAATTGATCTCTGGTATAATCTCTTTTCCCATCATCTTTAAAGATCAATAATTTGTGTGCTTTGTAACTAATCGGTTTGAAATATTTTTTCTGATATAGCAACGCAACGTCAATCCCTCTTTCATCGGGGGATTCGTAATGTACAATACCATAATGTTGCTCTCTTAATTTTTTTGAAGTTACTAAATCTTCTAAAACCGCTCTATTTTCAATTTCACAAACACCTAAAATAACAGGGCTTGTCTGGGTTTCTTTTCTTCCAATTTCTGATAGAACTCTACTTAATTTATCAATTTTATCCCAATAAACTTTAGAAGTGTATCTGTCTTTCCCATTTGGAGTTCTATCGTCATCAAACTTTTTTGGGTCATTAATTGTGTCGAACAAATTCTCAACATTATAAAAGGCAATCGTTCTAATATCATATGCTTTGTCTTGCCCATAGGTTACAAATGTTAGCAAGAAAATTGAAATAAAATGTAGATTTTTTATAAGCATCGTGGTAAAAGATTTTACTCAAATGTAATAACAAATTTTAAGTAGAAAACAGTTTTCATTATAAATATTGATCTATAGATTAAAGTATTTAAACTGCTTTCTTTTGGCAGTGAAGATGCTTTTTTTTGCATTTCTATAGTAGATCTTAAATAATGATAAAAACAGTATTTTCATTCATGATGGCTTTTTTATTCATCACTTTGGCCAATGCTCAAATTGTGGGTTCGGTCAAGGGAATTATATTAGATTCTGAAACTCAAATGCCCATAAATAACATAACTATTTCTGTAGAAAATACTAAAATTATACAAGGAACGGATGCTAAAGGAGCATTTGTTATTACTAACATTCCTACTGGAAATCAAATGTTGCAAATTTTCCTTGAAGGTTACGAAATAAAATTGTTTCCTGTACTAATTGAAACTAATTCTCAAATTGATTTAGGTACGATTCTGTTGGTTTTTGATTTGTCAACCTTAGAAGAAAAGCATGGTTTAATATCATTATCAGAAGATGATTTGAATGGTGATGATACCCAGTCTGAAAATACCGCTGGCTTTTTACAAGCTTCAAGGGATGTGTTTCAAAAAAAAGCAGCTTTCGATTTTGGTCAAGCCTTTTTTAGAATTCGCGGGTATGATTCACAAAGTTCACAAGTACTTATTAATGGAACTTCCATGAATAAACTATTTAATGGAAGACCGCAATGGAATAATTGGGGTGGTTTAAATGATGCTACTAGAAATCAAGAATTAATTACTGGTTTAGCAGCATCTAGATACAGTTTTGGAGGTATCATGGGTATTACAAATATTTCAACAAGAGCCTCACAATATAGACCCGGCTTTCGCATTTCGAGCTCTTATTCAAATAGAACATATACAGGTAGAGCTATGATAACCTATAATTCCGGGCTGCAAAAAAACGGATTGGCATATTCTATTTCCGCTTCACGACGTTGGGGAAACGAAGGTTTTATTGATGGAACAGTATATGATGCCTTTGGTTTTTTTGGTGCCTTAGAATATAAATTGAACTCAAAAAATAGCTTGAACCTTACTGCAATATACAGCCCAAATAGAAGAGGTGGTGTTTCTGCAATTACAGAACGTGTTTTTAAAGAATTGGGTAGAAAATACAACCCATATTGGGGACTGCAAGATGGTAAGAAAAGAAGTTCTAGAATTAGAGAAATTGAAGAGCCCATATTTATGTTCAGTCATTTTTTGGAAACCGAAAAAATAAACTTAACAACAACAATGCTCTATCAAATTGGAAAGCAAGGTAGGAGCAGATTAGATTACGCCAATGCACCAAATCCAAGTCCGAATTATTGGCGGTATTTACCAAATATTTCAGAAAAACCGCAGGTCGATTGGAATAGTTTGTATGATGCTAATACAAATACGGCAAATATTGCAGACGGTGGTGCGGCGCGTTATATATTATATGAAGATAGAACCGATGATGTCTTGTATACAGCTAGCTCAACACTAAATGTCAAAATCACAAAACATCTTTCCTTTGATATTGGTGCGACCTATAAAAGTATGTCTTCTGAAAATTTTGCGAGCCCAATCGATCTTTTAGGAGCAACATATTATTCTGACGTAAATCAATTTACCTTGATTAGTGGTCAACCTGCCAAAAACGACGCTTTAGGCCAAATCAATAAAGGCTTAAATGATAGAATTAAATATAATTATGATATGCTGTCAAGTCAAATAAACGGCTTCGCACAATTACAATTTAGCTTTAATAAAGCTGATTTTTTTCTTAGCGGATCATATTCTGCAACCAACTATCAAAGAAATGGCAACTTCTTAAACGAAAGTTTTGAAGATAATTCATTAGGAAAAAGTGAAACTGTCTCTTTTAATGATTTTGGGTTCAAAGGTGGGCTTACATATAAAATAACTGGTCGACATTTAGTGTTACTCAATGGTACCTATCTATCAAAAGCTCCTGCCATACGTAATTCATTTGTAAATTCCCGAGAAAATAACAACATCGTAACTGGTTTAGAAAGCGAAATAATCACTTCTGCAGAAGCAAGCTATCTCTTTCGATCACCAACTATTAAAACTCGATTTACAGGATATTTTACCGATTTTAATGAGGGTACAGATCTGAATTTTATCTTCGCTCAAAGCGGGTCTGGTACAGACTTCTTTCAAGAGGTGGTAACCAATATTGATAAAAGGCATTACGGTGCTGAATTAGGCTTCGAATATCAAGCCGGTCCTTCAGTAAAAATATTTTTGGTCGCTGCATATGGAAAACATACATATAGCGATAATGCCAACGTGAGTGTCAATTTTGATACTGCTGGATTTAACGACGATTTAATAAATAACATAGGCTTTAAAGATTTAGGTGAAACCAATATTAAAGACCTAAGAGTGGCTAACGGACCTCAGCAGGCATATTCGGTAGGGATAGAATATAGAGACCCAAAAAATTGGTGGATAAGTGCAACTGCTAACTATTTATTACATGCTTACGTAGATGTTTCTACCATTACAAGAACGAATGACTTTTTTATCAACCCAGACGATCCTCTTGGTTTACCATTTGAAGATATTGATCTTGATCTGGCAAATAAACTCTTAGAACAAGAAAAGTTTGAAGCCTATTATCTATTGAATTTTACAGCTGGAAAATCATGGCGATTAAAAAATAACTATTTGAGTCTATTTATAAGTGTGAACAATGCCTTTGAAGAAACATTTAGAACTGGCGGCTATGAGCAATCAAGGACAGCCAATTACGCCGATTTAGTTGAAGACACGGCTAACGGAAATGACGAACGAAGTTTTGGTAATAAATATTGGTATGGTCATGGTAGGACTTATTTTATAAATCTAGCCTATAACTTTTAATAGGAAAATATGAGAATAAACTATTATATATTGATCGTTCTATTGTTATTTTCTTGCGTGACCGGTGATGATTTTGAAACCCCAAAAGTAATTTGTACTGATTCAATAATTGTAAGCAAAACAGTGCAAGAAATTTTTAATATTGCAACAACAACGGCCTCTAAATATCCTGAAGATGATTATATAGAGGCATATATTGTTTCCAGCGATCAAGGTGGTAATTTCTTCAAAACAATATCAATGCAATCCTTAGATGGCTCTCTGGGCCTTAGCGTACCCATAGATCGAACTGATTTGTATACCATTTACAACCCAGGCAGAAAAGTATATATCAATCTCAAAAACAGCTATATAGAGATTGATAATGATGCGCTTGAAATAGGAGAGTTGTTCATTGGTAATTTTTTGAATGAATCAGTAGGAAGAATAGCATATCCGGCTTTTGACGAAATTGTGCTAAAATCATGTGAAGTCGTTGATGAAAATTCCTTAGTAAATTCTATTACTATTAACGATGTCTCTGATACTTATCTGAATACACTAATAGAATTTACCGATGTTCAATTTACCGAAGAGGCTTTAGGTCGTAATTTTTATGATGCCAATAAGGATGATTTTAATGCTACAAATCACATTATAGAAGATGCTACCGGAGCCAAACTCACTTTTAGAACCAGTTCTTTTGCAAATTTTGCCCAAACCGAAGTGCCAAATGGTAATGGTACAATCCGAGGTGTACTGACAAAATTTGGCGGTATGTATCAATTATTAGCCCGTACTATAAACGATGTTCAATTAAATAATGAACGATTAAACATAGTAATTATACTAAAAAACAATCTCTTTTTTACGGAGTTGGCCGATCCTAATAATAATTCAGCTGCTCGTTTTATTGAAATTTATAATGGTGATGATGAAGCTATAAATCTTAACGGATGGATGATTAAAAGATATACAAATGAAAATACAACTGTTTCATCTGCTATAGATTTATCCGGCAATACAATTAATACAGGCCAAGCATTTGTAATTGCAGCCAATGCTGCCGAATTCGAAACTGTTTTTGGTTTTACCCCTGATTTATCAGCTGGATCAAATAGCCCGGCAGATTCCAACGGTGATGATAATTTAGAATTAGTTGATTCTGAAGGTAATATAGTTGACGTTTTTGGTGTCATTGGTGAAGATGGTACAAGTACCAATCACGAATTTGAAGACGGTAGAGCATTAAGAAATAATTCAATAGTTCAAGGGACTGCCATATACATTTTTAGCGAATGGCAAATTTGGAATGATACTGGTGATGCCGGTACCACAAATACTCCTCAAGATGCTCCCGGAACATTTACTCCAGGTGTACGGTAAGTATTAGGCTAGTTCTTTTAGTGCCTTGACAAATAAATCCAGTTCTTTCACTAAAGTAAAGACATTGGGAGTGATCCGACATCCTTGAACGTTGACATAGTCAATTGCTACCGTAAAAATTTTATATTCTTTTAGTAATCGTTCAGCCAATACAGCAGGTTTTATCCCTTTGATCCCCACGTTAGCAATACCACAGGCTCTAAATGAGTCCTTTGGAGTATTTACTATTATATTCGGGTGCGTTCGTACTTTAGAAGTCCAATACTCCTGCAGAAAGCGCAGTCTTGCCTCTTTCCGTGCTGCTCCCAACATATTATAATAGTCAATTGCATTTTCTATGCTTAAATCATGTTGTACGGGATGCGTACCAGTATGATTCAATCTTGATATATCTCCGGGTTCTCTTTCAGCTTCAGCAAAAATTGGCCATAAATTGTCAATGTGTTGATCTTTGACATAAAGCATTCCTGTTCCCAAAGGCACAGCAAGCCATTTATGTAAGCTAGAACCATAATAATCGCAATCTAATTGCTCGATATTGAATTCAAAATGCCCAACACAATGTGCACCATCAACCATTACTTGCACTCCTCTTTCATGCGCCATTTTGCATATTTTCTTTATTGGAAGTATCTGCCCTGTGATGTTAATCATATGACATACCATTAAAAGTTTTGTTTTCGGACTAATTACATCAGCATATAATTTTACAATCTCTTCATCAGACTTAGGATGATTTGGAACCGAAACAACTTTATTAATAATACCGTATCGTTTAGATACTTGGGCAAACATATTTTTCATTGCTCCATAATCTTGTTTAGCAAAAATCGCTTCATCATCTTTCTGCCAATGCATTCCCTTAATGACCATGTCTAATGATTCGGTGGTATTACGAGTGATGACCAAATTTTTAGATGTACAGCCCAATACTTTTCCTAATTTCTCAACCATCCTTTTTTTATTATCCCATTGCACAGTTCTCATATAATATGAACCCTCATAATTCACCTTTTTAGTATGAGCAATTAGATGATTTAATGTTGGCGTTGGAATAATATTATAATAGCCACTCTCTAAATTTATATAATCAGGTTTTAATTTGTAATCCTGCCTCACTTTTAACCAGAAGCTATCGTTCTTTACAATATCTTTGGTTGGGTTTTTATCAATCTCTTGAATCCATTCTGGTATTGCGTTGGCATATAGTGGAATACCTAAAGCTGCTATTGCTGTTTTTTTAAGAAAGCTTCTTTTGTCCATCTTGAATAAATTTTATTAAAGATATAATAATGTTCAATATATTAACGGTTTTTAATCTTAAAATAACTCACTCTTATTCCCTTCTTAAAGTAACATATACAGGGAAATGGTCACTAAATCCACCTTGATGCCATTTGCCGATATAGGTTCTAAACGGGCTACCTTTTCTTTTTCCTTTCCATGATTTTAGAAAGTGTTCTTCAAAAATTTCTGCTTGATGGTAAACCAATCCATTCTCTTTATTAAAAATATTCTTGCTTAATATAATCTGATCAAATAAATACCACTCGTCGTAATGTGTGGCAGTACCTTTTCCTTTGTCGTAAATTGATTCAAATGGGTTATAAAAATCATCTTGGACTAAGTATTTCTTAACACTAATATCCGTTGGGTTATCATTGAAATCTCCTATAATAAGTATATTAGCATCTGAGGATTCGGCATATACTTTGGAAATTGCCTGACGAGCCAACATTGCCGCTTTAATTCTTTTCGGTTCAGTCTTTTCTTTTCCTTCTCTTCTTGATGACCAATGATTTACAACAAAATAGGTCAGTTCTCCTTTCAAGTTTCCTTTAACTAATAGAATATCTCTCGAATAATCCTTCTCACCATCTTCATCAATAAATATCAAAGGAAAAAATTCAGAACCTAACAACTCAAAATGTTCTTTTTGGTATAACAAAGCTACATCAATGCCACGCTCATCTTGAGAGTCATAATGCACAATTCCGTAACGATGTTCTACAAGCTCTTTTGTGTTTACTAAATCGGTCAACACCTTTAAATTTTCAATTTCTGCTAAACCAATGACAACAGGCGGAATACCTGATTGTTCAACACCGACCTGAGAAATTACAGAAGCTAATTTTTTAAGTTTTCTTTCATATCGTTTTCTATTCCATTTATTTCTTCCTTTTGGTGTAAAATCGTCATCAGCTGTTTTAGGATCGTCAATAGTATCAAACAAGTTCTCTAAGTTGTAAAAAGCTATAGAATAAATAGAATTTAAGTCGTTTTTCAAGGTGTAAATATATATGAGTTTGAAAAGTACAAAAAATCAACAAACTTCATACCTTTGTACACACATGATTGAAAAGAAGCAAGTAGATTACGAAAAGGCCGTATTGATTGGCGTTATAAGTCAACAACAAGACGAAAAAAAGTCTCAGGAGTATTTAGATGAACTTGAGTTTTTAACCTTTACCGCAGGAGGAGAGGCTGTAAAAAGGTTTACCCAAAAACTCGATGTGCCAAATCCCAAAACGTTTATAGGTACAGGTAAGCTCGATGAAGTAAAAGAATATATAGATGCCCATCATATTCAAACGGCTATTTTTGATGATGAGTTAAATCCCGGCCAATTGCGAAATATTGAAAAAATACTGGATTGCAAAGTATTAGATCGAACCAATTTGATTTTAGACATTTTCGCACGAAGAGCTCAAACCAGTTATGCACGAACACAAGTAGAGTTAGCCCAGTGTCAATATTTATTACCTCGCTTAACGCGGATGTGGACACACCTTGAAAGACAAAAAGGTGGTATCGGAATGCGCGGACCAGGAGAGACAGAAATTGAAACAGACAGACGTATTATCCGTGATAAGATCTCTTTGCTAAAAAAGAAATTGGTTGCCATTGACAAACAAATGGCGGTGCAACGTAAGAATCGTGGTAAAATGGTACGTGTTGCTCTGGTTGGCTATACTAATGTAGGAAAGTCAACTTTAATGAATGTCATTAGTAAAAGTGATGTCTTTGCAGAAAACAAATTATTTGCAACACTTGATACTACTGTTAGAAAAGTGGTCATTAAAAATATTCCGTTTTTAATGACAGACACTGTTGGTTTTATTCGAAAACTACCAACACAGTTAGTAGAATCTTTTAAATCTACTTTAGATGAAGTTCGAGAAGCCGACCTGCTCTTGCATATAGTAGATATCTCACATCCAAATTTTGAAGACCATATTGCATCTGTAAATAAAATTTTAGAAGAAATAAGAAGCTTAGATAAGCCTTCTTTAATGGTTTTTAATAAAATTGATGCTTATGTAAATGAAACTATTGACGATGACGATTTAGTTACAGAAAAAACTGAAGAACACTATACTTTAGACGATTGGAAAAAAACTTGGATGGCAAAATTAGACGATAATTGCGTCTTTATTTCTGCTTTAAATAAAGAAAATTTAGATGATTTTAAGACTAAGGTTTTTGAAGCTGTAAAAAAGATTCATATTTCACGTTTCCCTTATAATGACTTTTTATATCAGGAGTATGAGTGATTCGTCAGGTTGAATTTCCGGACGGGCAGGAAGTTTAGGGTGACTAAAACCTTACTCTTTTGAGTTTTCATCAATAATTCCTAAACGCTTCGCACGTTTTTCCCAATTCTTTCTAGCGAGTTGTTGCATGTCAGAATCGGTATCACTTTCATCCATAATTTCTAAACCAAGCAATGTTTCTATAACGTCTTCCATAGTAACTAAACCGCTTATTGATCCATACTCATCAACAACTAAAGCTACATGTTCCTTTTCCTGAACTAATTTTTCGAAAAGACTAGGTATCGCAACATTTCTTTCTACAACTAAAATTGTTCTTTTTAAATCTACGAGTGATTTTTCAATATTTCCTTCAGCAACCTCTCTATACACAACATCTTTTAAAACATAACCAGTAATATCATCACTACTTGTTTTATAAATAGGGATCCTAGAAAAACGCAGTTCTTTATTCTCCTCAAAAAATTCTTTGATATTCTGATCCTCAGAAGCGATCTTTAATACTGTTCGTGGCGTCATAATATCTTTAGCCAAGATGGTTTTAAAATTCAGCAAGTTTTTAATTACTTTAGATTCTGATTCTTCAAAAACACCTTCTTCATGAGCAATTTCGGTCATTGCATGAAAGTCTTCACGACTCAAAATACTACCATGTTCTTTACCCCCAATTAACCTTGTAGTAAGTTGTAATAACCAGATTAAACCCATCCATTTCAAAGGAAAAATCAATACTATTAACGCTTTCGTGGTAAAATTTGCTAATTCTTTCCAATAAGTTGCACCAATTGTTTTGGGTATAATTTCTGAAGCAACTAATATTAAAATTGTCATAACAGTCGAGACAAGCCCTACCATAATATCTTCGGTAAAATTTATACCGAGTATAGTTCTTTTTGTAGTTCCATATAATTCCGCGTAAGCTACCTTTGCTTGCACGCCAACTAAAATAGCACCAACTGTATGTGCAATAGTGTTTAGGGTTAAAATAGCTATTAATGGCTTATCAACATCTTTCTTTAATTCTTCCAAGGTTATTGCGAAAGCCTTACCTTCATTTTTCTTTACATTGATAAATGTAGGGGTAACGCTCAATAATACTGCTTCCAGTATTGAACATAAAAAAGAAAAGAAAATTGCAACAATTCCGTAAAGAAATAGTAGTGACATCCAGATTTTATTTAATGGCTAAGATAAATGAATTTATAGCATAAAAAAAGCACTCACTTGAGTGCTTTTTATTAATGTTATAACATTTTTAGAATGCATAGTTCAATCCAAACATCCAATATGTCTGTAATTTATTATCAACTGTATCAAATGTTTCTGCTGGGTTTGGAACTGGAGCATTGTTTTGAGCATAATTTAAAGCTTCTTGTTTATTATCTCTTAAACCAAATTCAAAACCAACACCGATTTTTTTCCAAAGAGTATAACCGAATGAATTTGTCCATTGCCAATTAGAAAAGTCTGAGCTCTTATAACTCTGAAACATAGAAAAATTAGTCTTAAAGTTTACAGCACCTAACTGTTTTGTATAATCAGCAACAATTTTAGCACCTAAAGATGAATCAAAAACAGTCTCTCCTGAACTAAAAACAAAGTTGTAGTTCAATGGGTGAATTACTACTACGAGATCAGCAATTGGAGTCCAAGTCATACCAAGACCTAAATCTAAGTAACCAGGGTCGTTAAAATTATCAATGATGGTAGTTCTGTATTCTCCTAAAGTAGAAACAGCCCATTTTTCACTAAGTTTCTGTCCGTATAAAGAAGTAATACTAAACACGTCTGTGGCAGAGTCAAAGTCAGAATCGATATTATCATCTTTATTATCATTTTTAACCCAGGATAAATTTACATTGGCCGAATTTCTCCAGAAAAATTTATCTTGAAGTAAATTTGCAAAAGCATTAACAGTAAAGCCTATGTTTCCTGCCGAAGAATTAGCAGCACCTTTTGAATACCAGTTATTAAAACCTGATAAGTTACCTCCTATGGTACCAAATGCGCCTTTTTTCCATCCCGGTAAGGCGTTAATTTTAGCTTGAATATCGTCAACTTCACTCTGTAATTTAGCAATCGAATCTTTTTTAGGAGCTTGTTGAGCTTTCAGTTCTTCAGCTGTTTGTGCATAAGTAGATGTTATTCCCAACATCAATACGAATGCAAATAATAATCTTTTCATTTTTTATTGATTTTTAGTTTAAACGCGCAAAATTGCACTATTTTTCTAATACAGACAAATGCAATCTATAAAAGACACAATAGAGTTTATTTTTTTCTTTTGTATAATGGTACGGTGGAGCATGCTTCACCGAATAATATCGATTTTGCAGTAGGGGTTAATTTTTCAACTAATAATGTTGAGGCAGTTTGAGGTATTGGCTTGCTTGAGCAGCCTTTAATAATAATTGGTTTATCTTTATAGTTAGAGATATCAAGGTTTAAAATTATCTCTTGAAATATAACGGTTTCCAGTAACTCTAAATTACCAACTACTATTTTTTTGGCAAATGAGGCTAATTTTGTTGTAATAAGCAAATAGGCCCAGGAAGGAATAATCGCATCTGTTTTACAGGTTAAAGCTATATAATTGTCTTTATATTGACTAAAATCATGTTGCTCTACACTTTCGCGGAAGTCTTTTTCCTTTAAAATTAGGCCCTGATAGAGCCAATCGGAAATATCAAATACAACACGTTTCCCTTCAGGATAAAAATCCTCAAGATCTATGGTCACCAATGGGCTTTTTGCTACTCTATTGATAATTTCTTCAGCCATTTTTATTTATTTGTCAACCTGAATATATTGAAGAATCTTATTCTCAATTTTGAGATTCTTCGTTTCCTACCGGTTCCGTACAGGCGGGTATTTAGAATGACATCTGGTTATATATTATAGAAATCCTAATTCTAATTTAGCTTCTTCACTCATTAAATCTTGACTCCAAGGAGGGTCAAATGTAATTTCAACCTCGGCCTTGTCAATTTCGTCTAAAGTTTGCACTTTTTGCTCTACTTCAACAGGTAGTGATTCAGCAACTGGACAATTAGGTGATGTTAAAGTCATTAATATTTTTGCTTCTTTATTTTCATTTACAAAAACATCGTATATCAACCCTAATTCATATATATCAACAGGAATTTCCGGATCATAAATAGACTTTAAAACTTCAACTATTTTATCTCCAACTTCTTTAATATTTACATCTGTCATAACTCTTTTTTAATGTTCACAAAGATACAATTATTGTGCTAATTTTGATTGAAATGCAAAAGCATACATCTTCAATTGCTTAATCATCGAAACCAATCCATTTGCTCTTGTAGCCGATAAATGTTCTTTCAACCCAATTTTATCTATAAAATCAGTATTAGCGTCTAAAATTTCTTGAGGAGAAAAATTTGAAAATACCCTTAATAATAAGGCGATGATCCCTTTTGTTAAAATAGCATCACTATCAGCTGTAAAAACCACTTTTTCACCATTCAATTCACCGTGAAGCCATACTTTAGATTGACACCCTTTTATGATATTGTCGTCGGTTTTATATTGAGGATCTATCATTGGCAATGACTTCCCTAATTCAATAATATATTCATAACGTTCCATCCAATCTTCAAACATTGAAAATTCATCTACAATTTCTTCCTGTATTTCTTTGATAGTCATTTTTTAAACTTATTTTTGCACAGTCAAAGACTGATTTTGTAATTTGAACACAAAATTACGGTAAAAAAACAAGAATGAGTAAATTATTAGCTGTTGGTACAGTTGCGTTTGATGCTATAGAAACTCCTTTTGGAAAAACTGATAAAATTTTAGGTGGATCTGCCACTTTCGTAGGATTAGCTGCTTCATATTTTGGAATTAAAACAGGTATTGTTTCTGTTGTGGGAGATGATATGCCAATGTCGTATCTAAAGATGTTAAACGAACGCAATATTGATACTAAAGGTGTAGAAATTGTAGTAGGCGGTAAGACTTTTTTTTGGAGCGGAAAATATCACAATGATATGAACTCGCGCGATACATTGGTTACTGAATTAAATACATTGGCCGATTTTAAGCCAAAGGTTCCTGAAGACTTTAAGGATTCACAAGTGGTTATGTTAGGTAATTTACATCCTCTAACACAAAATTCTGTTATAGATCAAATGAATGTAAAACCAAAATTAGTAATATTAGATACTATGAATTTTTGGATGGATTCAGCACTTGACGATTTAAAAAATGTTATTGAAAGAATTGATGTAATTACAATTAATGATGAAGAGGCTCGTCAATTGAGTGGAGAATATTCTTTAGTAAATGCTGCTAAAAAAATTCATGATATGGGTCCACAAAATGTTGTTATTAAAAAAGGTGAGCATGGTGCTTTATTATTTAATAATGGAAAAATGTTCTTTGCACCGGCATTACCTTTAGCTTCAGTGTTTGATCCTACAGGAGCTGGAGATACTTTTGCGGGAGGTTTTGCAGGATATTTGGCAAAAACAGAAGATATATCTTTCGATAATATGAAAAATGCTGTTATATATGGCTCGAATTTGGCATCCTTTTGTGTTGAAAAATTTGGAACAGAACGCATGCAAAATTTAACACATGAAGAAGTTCATAAACGACTAAAATCATTTAAAGAACTTACACAATTTGAAATAGAATTAAACTAATATAAAATCCACGCCTTAAGGCGCGGATTTTTTTTTACATTAAACTGG
>Ga0316189_10002894_pt1 | contig 16758 bp, 16 predicted proteins | sample LowCovwburrow_MG_FD_204930 | JGI IMG/M metagenome (GOLD analysis project Ga0316189, IMG submission 204930) | Coastal sediment microbial communities from Maine, United States - Lowes Cove worm burrow | ecosystem: Environmental > Aquatic > Marine > Coastal > Sediment | place: USA: Maine... | reverse complement strand
AAACCTATGTTGACATGCTAAAAACTGGGATTATTGATCCTAAAAAAGTAACGCGTATTGCATTGGAAAATGCTGCATCGGTTGCAGGGATGATTTTAACTACAGAGTGTGCTTTAGTAGATATTAAAGAAGATGCTCCAGCTATGCCACCAATGGGTGGTGGTATGCCTGGCATGATGTAATCAAGAGCTTCAATTTATAAATAAAAAAACGCTTTGGTTTCACCAAAGCGTTTTTTTATTTATAATCTAGTTTTATTAATCATGATTATGTCCTTCATGACCGGTCTTTTCTTCTTTTTTAGACTCAACTTCTTTTTCTACTTTCTTTAAATCCATTTTGCAAACCGGACATTTCCCTTCTTTGTCATAAGTCTTACCTTCTTCACAATCCATGGGACATTGATAAGCTTCGTTCATTGCGATATCTGCCCTATCAGCAGCGTGATTCTCATGTGTTTCAGAATGTTCTGTTGCTTCTTTTTTTTCGCCTTTACATGATATAGTGATTATACCAAAAGAAAAACACAGCGCCATTGTTAAAATTAATTTTTTCATTTTTTAGTGATTTAAGTTATGGTTTGTTTTTATGATTAGCTCTAACTTCTTCATCTCGATACCTACAGCATGCATGAACGGTATTATAAGCTTTATCTGTAGCCTTCATTTCCTTGGTATCATGCCCTACTGCAATAATCTCTTTTTGGATGGTTTCCAAATCTGTTTTGGCTGTATTATACATTAACTTCAACTCATGGGTTTCTATATTCCAAACCGCTGATTTTACCCCTTTAGTTTTTATACATGCTTTTTCTATTCGGTCCTTGCACATACCGCAAACTCCATCAACTTCTAACGAAGCTTTTGCATTTTTGTTTTGTGAAAAAGTCGAAATTCCTGTAAAAAGGAATATTAAAATTAGAAGTTTCTTCATTCTATTCAATATTTAATTTAATTTATATCTCAAACCCATATAATATGTGCTACCAAAAATAGGACCATACACGAAAGTAGTGTCAAAATTTGTACTAAAAGGGTCATTTGCAGCTAAAATAGGATTATTTTGTTTAACGTTGGTAATATTCTCACCTCCAAAATACAGTTCAAATTTTGATGAAAATACTTTTGTCACTTGAGTATTTACAGTCCCTACAGTAGGTGAATATTTTGGCAATTGGTATTGAACCGGATTGAGTATGGTTGATGAAAACCGCTGACGCCCAAGCCAATTATAAGTGATATCAAATTTCCATTGTGACCCTTTATTTATTGTTGCTTTAGTCTCATAGGATGCATTCGCAAAGACCCTATGCTCAGGGTTTAATGGTTTTTCCAGTTTTCCTGAATTATACTGTGTTTTAACATCATAATGCTTATATGCCAAACGCAAATCAAAACCCTCAAAAGCATTATAGTTTAATTCTGTTTGTAGACTGTTGGCAAAACTATCTCCATCTAGATTATAAAAACTAACAGCTGTTGGGTTTTCCATATCCACCACGATTTGATTCTGAAAATCCGTTCGATAATAATCAATGGTTATGTCAGCTTTTCTTCCAAACAAATTAAATCCTTGCAAAAAAGACACTCCATAATTCCAAGCTATTTCAGGATTTAAACCATAAATTTTCCCGCCAGTATCCAAAATAGCAATATTTCTTGATGTTGCAAATATATTCTGGTTTTCGGCAAAAATATTAGCGCTGCGTTTACCACGACCCATAGAAATTCTAAAAGCCGACTTCTCCCAAGGTGTATATCGCAGATGTAATCTTGGTGTCACAAAAACCCCTAAAAGATTATGAGTATCAATTCGCAATCCTGTTGTTATATTCACATCTTCGAGGTCATCAAAATTATATTCAAAAAAAGCACCTATGGAATTTTCTTTTCGAGAATAACCCGTTGTGGCTGTAAAAAATCCTATTTGCTCCTCGTAACGGTCGGAAGTAAAATTTAATCCTGTTTTAAATTTATGTCTAGAATCTCCAATTATTGAACTGTAAATTGCAGTAGAATACAAACTATTATGGATGATATTATAAATATTCTGACCAAAGTATGAGGATTGATTATGATTACTATAGGCAATTTGCGCGTCAATATTTCGATGTGGTATTTCAGGGTTTGCATAACTAAATTTTCCAGAAAGATCTACACGTCTCGTATCTATTTCGCTGCCCCAAACATTGGTTGTAAATTTATCCGTTTTAGGATTAAAATCAACTTGACCTAATTGTTTTTCATCATTTAAAAATCTGAAATTTAAAAAACTTACAATTCCCCTGTCCAAATCAACATACTGCCATCGATTCATTAAATTAATTTGCTTGGATAATGGCATATCCAAAAACGTATCATTATTTCTATCAAATTCTTTATCTCTTATATTCCCGTGTATATAAAGTCCAGCATATAATTTATCATTAATCTTAGTATTAACATGTGTATTTAATTCAAAACGTCCATCGCCCGAAGCATAAGCATTAACAAATAATTTATGGTCTTTAACCGGTTTTTGAAGTTTTGCATTTATTTGTCCAGCAATACTCTCAAAACCGGTCACAACAGATCCAGCGCCTTTATTTATTTGAATACTTTCAACCCAAGTACCGGGAACGAAACTAAGTCCATAAACCTGAGATGCGCCTCGAATTGACGGCACAGTCTCTACTGCCATTAAAATATAAGGACTTGTAAGACCCAACATTTTTATTTGGCGTGTTCCAGAAAGTCCATCTGTAAAATTTACATCTATTGAAGGATTGGTTTCAAAACTCTCGCAAAGGTTACAACATGCCGATTTTAATAATTCTTCACTACTCATCGTAACGATATTACCCGCTTCAAAGTAAGAGGTGGAAATTGCCTTCTTTCTAGCATTCAACTTAACTTCCTCTAAATCTTGAGTTCTTTGCAACCAATGCTCAATGTTTTTGTTGTTTGACACCTTAATAGTATCTGTTTTAAACCCTACATAACTAACCACTAAATGAGTATATGTTTTATTGTAATAAAGGAAAAACTCTCCTTTAACATCAGTTGTCGTTCCAACCGATGTGCCTAGCCAAAAAATATTTGCGCCAAATAAAGGTATATGTTCACTTTTTTTGTTGCCCTCCATTATAATTCCAGAAATACTTTCTTGAGAAATCATTAAAAAAGGAATTAGTATGAATATGTAAACTATATATTTCAATTTAAAATTTTACTAAAGTTTATTAACTAACTTTTTAAATAAATTACTTGGAAATCTAACCAATCAATAAAACCATTATTGTCTCAATTTATGGTAATAAAACGCAGGCAACAACAAAATTAATATAATGGGTTGAATCAAAAATCGTCTAATATTAAAAAATAAATAATAATCCTCTTGATTCGGGTTTAGAACAAAATACAAAAATACCGCTAACAAAATTACGTAAGCGATTAGGTAAACAATCCCCGAAAATTTTACAATATTTCTATCTTTAAAAACCAAATACAAAATTCCTAAGGAGATAATTGTATTCAGGACATACCTTAGTGTTGTAAATAACGTGAGTTTAAAAACTTCCCGTCTGGGGTTGTCTATATATAAATAATCATTTTGAAAGAATAGCACATAAGGATCGTAAAACAAATATTCTTCAAAAAATCGAATTGAAATTAAAAGGCATAATAAAGCAAAAAGTAATATGTACTTTACGTATTTAAACATCACTCCCCTTTTTATTAGCAAAACGGTTTACCCAAAACATCCATAATAAAAAGACTAGACCATAAATAAAAAGCGGAAAAATAACCGTATGTAAAATTTCCCGTCGCCAAGGATAATGATATAACCCAATAGATAAAACAACAATCCTAACAAGGTTTACAGCATATATCAAAACACTTCCTGCAAGTAAATACAATAATGTTGCTTTCCATTTGCCTGCAAAAGCGATAACAAAGGATACGAATAAAATAATAATACTTAATGAGTTACATCCTTCTATGACTCTCGCGACATACTTATTATTAATAATAAGTTTAATGGATGGCTCATTGGGGTGCGGTTCAATTTGGGCGTTGTAACCAAAGGACTCCAATAGGGATTCACTTTGTTTAGCAACAAGATTAGTAAAATAATCAGGGTAAAACTTAGAATTTTCAGAATAGTCCAAATACAATTTATAGGTAATGGATAATGCACCATACACTATTAAAAAAGTAAGTATAAACCTTATTACCGACTTATATTTTTTAAAAAGATTTTTCAATTACATTGGGGTTAATTTGTTTAAAAATCAGGCGCAAAATCAACGTAATTTTTGGTTCGTTTTAATACTTTTACAAAAATTTATTCTTGCATGAATTTAGACAACTTAAAATCAAAAGTAACTGAAATTGTATCAATTACAAATGAAACTGTTGAAAATCGGTTATATGGTATCTGCAAACTTCTTGAAGAAAACGTTGATTATTATAATTGGGTTGGGTTTTATTTTAAAAATGGTAATAAAGATGAATTAAAACTTGGCGCTTATGTTGGCGAACCGACCGACCATGTGATTATTCCATTTGGAAAAGGTATTTGCGGACAAGTAGCAATTAGCAATGAAAATTTTGTCGTACCCGATGTGGCTACCCAAGAAAACTATATTGCCTGTAGTATTACTGTAAAGGCAGAAATTGTAATTCCCATTTTTGTTAATGGTGACAATATTGGACAAATAGATATTGACTCCAATACCCCTAATCCATTTACTACTGCAGACGAACGTTTCTTAGAGTTTGTGTGTGAGAACGTTGCTCAAATATTATAGTTGTTAATAACTCTTCTTTTTAGTTAAAAAAACCTTCTTTTTTATCCCAATCACAATACCTTTTAAGGTTATAAATTGCTACTTTTGCGGTTAAACACACAACACATTAAAATGAGCAGTAACATGACTATAAAATCGGCGTTGATTTCGGTTTTCAGTAAGGATGGCTTAGAACCCATTGTTAGACAATTAGACCAACAAGGTGTTACCATTTACTCCACTGGCGGAACACAAAAATTTATTAATGATTTAGGTATAGATGTAGTACCTGCGGAGGATATTACATCATATCCTTCAATTTTAGGAGGGCGTGTAAAAACATTGCATCCAAAGATTTTTGGTGGAATTTTAAACCGTCAGGACAATGCTCAAGATGTTGCAGAATTGCTGGAGTTTGAAATTCCGCAAATAGATGCCGTAATTGTAGATTTATATCCGTTTGAAAAAACGGTTGACTCAGGAGCTGGTGAGCAAGATATTATTGAAAAAATTGATATAGGTGGCATCTCATTAATTCGTGCAGCCGCCAAAAATTTTAAAGATGTTATTTGCGTGTCTTCTGTTGATGACTATACAGAGTTTTTAAATTTAATTAAGGAAAATAATGGCTCTATTTCATTAGAGGATAGAAAACGTTTTGCAACAAAATCATTCAATGTGTCTTCTCATTATGATAGTACCATTTTTAATTATTTTAATAAAAATCATGAAGAAGCTGCTTTAAAGATTAGTGAAACCTCAGGGAAAGTTTTGCGTTATGGTGAAAACCCTCATCAAAAGGGATTTTTCTTTGGGAATTTTGATGCCCTTTTTACAAAACTTCATGGTAAAGAATTAAGCTATAATAATTTACTCGATATTGACGCCGCAGTCAACTTAATGAACGAGTTTAAAAATGACCTACCCACTTTTGCTATACTAAAACACAACAATGCTTGTGGTTTAGCACAGCGTGAAACTTTGCATCAAGCTTATGTTGATGCACTGGCTGGAGATCCTGTTTCAGCTTTTGGAGGCATTCTAATTAGTAATACCGAAATAGATAAAGCCACCGCTGAAAAAATTCATACATTATTTTGCGAAGTGGTTATTGCTCCTTCATTTAGTAACGAAGCACTTGCGGTTTTAAAAGGTAAAAAGAATAGAATTTTATTAATTTTAAAGGACATTGAGCTACCACAATCTACAGTAAGAACTTGCCTAAACGGTGCTTTAGTTCAATTTAGAGATAATAAAACCGATAATGTTGAAGATTTAACTTTTGCAACCAATAAGCAACCTTTACAAACTGAAATTGACGATTTATTATTTGCTTCAAAAATTTGTAAGCACACAAAATCTAATACCATTGTATTGGCAAAAAACAAACAACTATGTGCTAGTGGGACAGGTCAAACGAGTCGTGTTGATGCATTAAATCAAGCCATTCATAAAGCGCAGTCTTTTAATTTTGATTTAAAAGGCGCCGTCTTGGCAAGTGATGCATTTTTTCCGTTTCCTGATTGCGTTGAAATTGCAGATCAAGCTGGAATATCTGCGGTAATTCAACCAGGGGGTTCCATAAAAGATCAATTAAGTATAGACTATTGTAATGCTCATAAATTGGCAATGGTATTTACAGGAACACGTCATTTTAAGCATTAATTTTAACTATAAGTACAACTGTGGTTTTTAAAAGGCTGTTTTCTTAATTATACCGTATAATTTATTACTTTTACAGTTATTCAAAATTTTAGTATTAACACCCTCAGATAATTTAAAGTAGCACATGGGATTTTTTGATTTCTTAACCGAAGAAATTGCAATTGATTTAGGAACAGCAAATACGCTAATTATACATAACGACAAAGTTGTCGTAGATAGTCCATCGATAGTCGCAAGAGACAGAATTTCTGGTAAAATAATTGCAGTTGGTAAAGAAGCCAGCTTAATGCAAGGAAAAACGCACGAAAACATAAAAACGGTCAGACCTCTTAAAGACGGTGTTATTGCAGATTTTGATGCTTCGGAGCAAATGATAAGTATGTTTATTAAAAACATTCCAGCACTTAAAAAGAAATGGTTTGCACCATCACTACGTATGGTCATTTGTATTCCTTCAGGGATTACAGAAGTAGAGATGCGAGCTGTAAAGGAATCGGCAGAACGTGTTAATGGTAAAGAAGTTTATTTAATTCATGAACCCATGGCTGCGGCAATTGGTATAGGTGTGGATATTATGCAACCAAAAGGAAACATGATTGTTGATATTGGTGGCGGTACTACCGAAATAGCTGTGATTGCTTTAGGTGGTATTGTATGTGACAAATCGGTAAAAGTAGCTGGCGATGTATTTACCAACGATATTATTTACTATATGCGTACACAACATAACCTATATGTTGGGGATCGCACTGCTGAAAAAATAAAAATCCAAATTGGTGCTGCAACTGAAGATTTAGAACTTCCACCAGACGAAATGAGTGTTCAAGGAAGAGATTTATTGACTGGAAAGCCAAAACAGGTTCAAATATCGTATCGTGAGATTGCAAAGGCTTTGGATAAATCGATTTTGAGAGTAGAAGATTCTGTAATGGAAACACTATCTCAAACACCTCCTGAACTAGCAGCGGATATATATAACACCGGAATTTATCTTGCGGGTGGTGGATCCATGCTTCGCGGATTGGACAAGCGTTTATCTCAAAAAACTGATTTACCAGTTTACATAGCCGAAGACCCTTTACGCGCCGTTGTAAGAGGAACGGGAATAGTACTAAAAAACCTTGCTAAATATAAGAGCGTACTAATAAGCAAGTAGGTCATGCAACAAATAATTAATTTTATAATTAGAAACAAAATCTTTCTTTTGTTTTTGTTGCTCTTTTCTATTTCATTTTTTCTAACTGTTCAGTCACATAGTTATCATAGAAGTAAGTTTATAAACTCTGCAAATTTTTTATCTGGTGGTGTTTATGAATCTGTAAACAATATTGGCAGTTATTTTGACCTTAAAAAGGAGAATGAAATTCTTTTGGAAGAAAATAGAAGATTGAAGTCTATTCTATATAATTCTGAAATAGATAGTATAAAAGAAAACTTTAAGGACTCCACATTATTAGCAAATGCGAGCTATAAGTTAACCGCTGCTCAAGTATACAAAAACAGTTTCTCGGCAACCAACAATTATTTAACAATAAGTAAAGGGAAGCGCAATAATATTGCACAGGACTTTGGAGTAATTACATCAAAAGGCATTATTGGCATTATTGACAATACTTCAAATAAATATGCCCGGGTAATGTCTGTATTAAATACTAATATAAGGGTCAATGCCCAACTTAAAAAAACCAATCATTTTGGTACTTTAAGCTGGAACGGTCAATCCCCTGAGTTGGTTCAGCTTCTCGATTTACCAAAGCAAGCGCCAGTAGTTGTTGGAGATACCATAATGACAGGGGGCCTTTCAACTATTTTTCCAAAAGGTATACCTATTGGAACTGTCACTTCCTTTAAACTAGATGATACTGAGAATTATTTAGAGATAGACGTTAAGCTATTTAATGACATGGCCAATATCGGTCATGTGTATATCATCGAAAACCTAGATTCTCAAGAAATCTCTAAATTGAATTCTGAAGATGAATAGTGTAGTTACTTCAAATATCGCACGTTTTATTGCTCTGGTTTTAGTGCAGGTTTTGGTCTTAAACAATATCAATTTTTTAGGTTATATCAACCCCTATATTTACATTTTATTTATTATTCTATTTCCAATTAAAAACAATAGATTACTTTTTCTTTTCCTAAGTTTTATGCTTGGTTTAATGGTTGATTTATTTTTGGATTCTGGTGGTGTTCATGCGGCTGCATGTGTCACCATAGCCTATATTCGCCCTGTTTTGTTAAAATTTTCATTCGGGATGATTTACGAGCATCAAACCATAAAGTTTAGCTCTACAGAATTAGGTCAGCGTCTCAGCTATTTTTCAATAATAATTTTTATTCACCACCTTATCTTATTTAGTCTTGAAGTTTTTAACAGCTCAAAGATAATTTTAGTCTTAAAAAAGTCGTTATTCTCCAGTATCTTTACGTTAATACTATGCCTTTTAATTACGATACTCTTTAGTAAAAAAAATAAATGAGAAAATTATTACTCTTTTCTATTATTATTGTTGTGGGAATTACTTTTATAGCGAGGCTTTTTTATCTTCAAGTTTATTCTAGTGAAGCCTACAACATATATGAAGATAATGCCATACGCAAGGTATTTCATTATCCAAAACGCGGTTATGTTTACGATAGAAATGGAGCATTGCTCGTTGCCAATCAGCCGTCTTATGATGTAATGATAATTCCTCGGGAAGTTGAACCTTTGGACACGCTTGAATTTTGTTCTTTATTAAAAATTACAAAAGAAAAGTTCATTAAAACCTATGAGAAGGCTTATCGTTACTCGCCAAGATTACCCTATGTTTTTCTAGCACATTTATCAAAAGAAGATTACGCCTTTCTTTCAGAAAAAATGCGAAAATATGAAGGGTTTTATATTCAAAAACGATCTTTGAGAGATTATCAAACTACAATAGGAGCGAATGTTTTAGGGTTTATTGCCGAAGCCAATCAGAACATCATTGAAAAAGATCCTTTCTACCAAAGTGGTGATTTAATTGGTAAACAAGGTATTGAAATCTCTTACGAGAAAGATCTCCGTGGTTTTAAAGGGGTGAAATTTATTCAGAAAGACCGCTTCAATCGGGATATTGGACCCTATAAAGATGGGAAATTTGATACCATACCAACAGCTGGGAAGGACATTACCATCACTATTGATGCCCAACTCCAAGAGTATGGTGAGCTTTTAATGCAAAATAAAATTGGAGGTATTGTAGCTATAGAGCCTAGCTCTGGTGAAATACTTAGTTTAGTCTCTGCGCCATCATACAACCCAAATCTCCTAGTAGGTAGAGAACGATCGGAAAACTATACCAAACTTCATAATGACTCCATACATTTACCATTAATTGACAAAGGTTTACTACGAATGCATGAACCTGGATCCCCTTTTAAAACTTTAATTGCACTAACAGCCTTGCAAGAAGGTGTAATAGATACTAATACCTTGGTACGTTGCACAGGGGGTTATCATTATGGTGGTAAACGCCCAATGGGATGTCATTGTGGCGGTGGTAGACGAACTTTAAATAATGGAATTTCACAATCTTGCAATTCCTATTTTGCTACTGTCTACAGAAAAACAATAGACAAATATGATGATGCAAGTCATGCCATGGATGTTTGGAGTAACCATATTAAGAGTTTTGGATTGGGAAATTATTTAGGTTATGATTTAAATATTGGTAAAAAAGGGAATATCCCAGATGGCGCATATTATAACAGAATGTATCCAGATTTTAGATGGCGTGCCACGACAAACATTTCAAACGCAATAGGTCAAGGAGAAGTGTTAGTAACGCCCATACAGTTGGCAAATATGATGGCAACAGTTGCAAATAGAGGGCATTATTTCACACCTCACATCATAAAATCCATTAAGGGTGATACCATTCCAAAAAAATATAAAACACGGCATGAGACCACTATTGATAAACGTCATTTTGAACCGGTAGTACAAGGTCTTCATGATGTATATAACGAAGGAACCGCCTATTTTTTAAAAATACCCGATATCGAAATTTGTGGAAAAACAGGTACAGCAGAAAATTTTACGGTAATTGACAGTGTTAGGACACAGTTAACAGATCATTCTATTTTTGTAGCATTTGCGCCAAAAGATAATCCAAAAATTGCTATTGCTGTGCTTGTAGAAAATGGATATTTTGGAGCGCGTTTTGCTGGTAGAATTGCCAGTTTAATGATTGAAAAATATATTAAAGGTTCTGTTTCCAGTAAGCATTTAGAACAATGGGTTTTGAACCATACCTTAGAGCACGAATATGAAAAACCTTTTTCAAGGGAACCTTTTTCAATTAATGCGAAGTCTAAAGTAATGTTGGTCGAAGATTATGAACGCATAAAAAGCTTAAAAAGAAGTCCCTTTTAGAAACCAAATTACAATGAACAACGTCAGGACCAAAAATTTAAAGTTTGACTGGATTACTATAATCCTGTTTTTATTACTTGTAGGTTTTGGTTGGTTAAACATTCTTTCCGCATCTTTATCTGGAGAGATTACAAGTTATATCGACATGAGTCAGCCATACGGGAAGCAGCTTGTCTTTATTCTATTCACTTTTGTATTAATCATTTTAATTATCTCCATAGAAGCTAAATTTTATGAGCGTTTTGCCAGTATAATATATTTGCTGGCAATGCTTTCTCTTGTTGGCTTATTCCTATTTGGGAAAACCGTTTCTGGAGCAACATCCTGGTACGCTATTGGGGGTTTTACCATTCAGCCAAGTGAGTTTGCCAAAGTAGCTACCGCATTGGCCGTAGCAAAATACATTAGTGATTTGCAAACAAATATTAAATCCCTAAAAGATCAGATAAAAACAGCTTTAATTATTCTCGTTCCAGCAATATTGATTGTTTTACAAAATGATGCTGGCAGCACTATTGTTTATGCTTCTTTCTTTTTTGTTTTCTATAGAGAAGGCATCCCGCAAATTTATCTGTTTATTGGCCTAGGTATTTTGGTCATTGCCGTTTTATCCTTAAAATTTGGTGTGCTGCCAACGGCAGTAATTGCAACTTTATTAATCTTTGGACATCATTTTTTTCTTAAAAAGAAAAAAACACCCCTCTTACAACCGCTTTTTTTAGGAATTATTTGTATTGTTTTTTCATTTGGAGTTCAATTTTTTTATAACAATATATTGCAACCCCACCAGCAAGACAGAATAAGTTTATGGTTACGCTTAGAGAAAGACCCAGCCAAGTTGGAGCAAATGAAAAAAACCATTCTATATAATCTAAATGAATCTGAAAAGGCAATTAGCTCTGGAAGTTTAACGGGAAAAGGTTTTCTTGAAGGCACAAGAACTATTGGCAAATTTGTACCGGAGCAACATACCGATTATATATTTAGTACCGTTGGTGAAGAATGGGGGTTTTTAGGCAGTAGCATGGTGGTTATCATATTTGTTTTACTCTTAATTAGAATACTGCACCTTGCTGAATTACAAAAATCACAATTTAGTCGTGTTTATGGGTATGGAGTAGCCTCAATACTATTTATTCACTTCATGGTCAACATTGGAATGGTCATGGGTTTAATCCCAACCATTGGCATACCATTACCCTTCTTTAGTTATGGTGGTTCTGGTCTATGGGGTTTTACAATACTCCTTTTTATCTTTATTAAATTAGATTCTAACCGCATTAATGAGTGGTAACTTATGCTGCCATTTCTTTAAGGGCTTTTACAAAAATATCGAGTTCTTCTGTAGTTGTGAATACGTTTGGTGTAATTCTACAGCCTTTTACATTGGCGTAATCAATAGCGACCGTAAATATTTTATAGTCATCCATTAGTCGTTTAGCCAATTCTGAAGGCTTCATTGTTTTTATACCCACATTGGCAATTCCACAAGCCCTGTGTGATTCTTTAGGTGTGTTTATTATAATATTGGGGTAGTTTCGCACCTTAGACGACCAATATTCTTGTAAATACCTTAATCTAGCTTCCTTGCGTGCCCCACCGAGCATGTTATAATAATCAATGGCATTTTCTATACTCAAATCGTGATAAACAGGATGTGTCCCTGTATGGTTTAATCTTCCAATATCTCCAGGCTCACGATGGTGTTCTGCAAAAACAGGCCATAAGGTATCAATATGTTGATCCTTTACATACAGCATTCCTGTTCCTAAAGGTGCTGCCAACCATTTATGCAAGCTAGCACCGTAATAATCACATTCCAAATTTTCAATATTAAACTCAAAATGACCCACACAATGTGCGCCGTCAACCATAACTTGTACTCCTCTACTATGAGCCATTTTACATATTTTTTTTATAGGTAAAATCTGACCGGTAATATTAACCATATGGCATACCATTAATAATTTTGTCTTGGGTGTTATCGCATTGGCATAAAGGTTTACAATATCTTGATCAGACTTTGGATGATTGGGAACTGATATTATTTTATTTACCATGCCGTAGCGCTTTGACACTTACTCAAACATGACTTTCATAGCACCATAATCCTGTTGGGCAAAAACAGCTTCATTGCCATTTTTCCAGGGGAATCCTTTGATTACCATGTCTAAAGACTCTGTGGTGTTTCTTGTTATTATGACATTTTTTTCAGTAGAACCTAACACTTCTGCTAATTTTTGTGCCATACGCATTTTGTTGTCCCATTGTACAGTGCGCATATAATAAGACCCTTCGTAATTTACCATTTTAGCATGTTCGACCATCTTGTTGAGCGTTGGGGTTGGTACAATGTTATAATACCCGCTTTCCAAATTAATATAGTCAGGTTTAAGTTTATAATCACTTCTAACTTTTTGCCAAAAATCATTATTACTAGCTAAGTCATTAGCTGGCACATTAGCTACCTTCTCAACACAAGACGTTAACACACTTGCATATAAAGGTGACGCTAGGGTTGCCAATGACATTTTTTTTATAAAGTCTCTTTTCTTCATTATGGTTGCTTTCTTGAATCTTTGTTTAAAGGTACAGAATATTTCGCTTAAGCCATTGGCATCTCGCCTTTTACACATAAAAGTCCAGTGCTTATGAATTATGAAACTATAAGTACTTTAATATCTGATTTTATTTGCTAAATTAGTTGCTTAGCCACGTAACAAACCATACTCAAAAACGTCGTAAGCAATTTAACAAAAATGCTCAAAATGAAAATAGCAGGAAAATCCATCAGGGCTTTTATTGGCTCTAAAAACTATAATGTTTCTCGTAAATTTTATCAGGATTTGGGATTTGAGGAAATAGTTACGTCTGAGAATATGTCTTATTTCTATATTGGAGAATTCGGATTTTATTTACAAGACGCATATGTAAAAGATTGGATTGATAACTCAATGATTTTCTTCGAAGTGGATGATTTGGAAAGTAGTTTGAAGAATATACAGAATTTAAGATTGACTGAAAAGTATGAAAATGTGAGATTATCTGAAATAAAATATAACGAATGGGGAAACGAATTCTTCCTTCACGATCCATGTGGAATATTATGGCATTTTGGAAAATTTAATTCCAAAAAAAAATCAGAATGATAAATAAACCTTTGAACATAATACTCTTTTTATTGATTTCGACTGTTTGCTTTGGGCAAAAGAAAAAAGGTTTCCAACCAACTTTTAAAGAATCAAAAAAGACGACTCATGAAATTCCTAAAGGACAGACAATTACTTTTGGCTATTTGGAGGTTTTGGAAAACAGAAATGCCCCAAATAGCGAAACTATTCAAATCCCTATCTATATTTTTAAAAGTAGAAATACCAATCCAAAACCCGACCCGATAATATACACAGTTGGAGGTCCAGGTTCTACTACTATGCCTTCAGCACAGTATATGAACTACTATAAGTATTTGGATGATAGGGATTTTATTTTAGTCGAACAGAGAGGGAACTTCTACGCCAAACCTCATTTGGGCTGCCCTGAATGGTCTCAGGCAATATATGAATCCAATCTTCCAGATTTTGATTCCGAAGAATATGATATGCTTTTTGAAAGAGCAGCGGAGTCCTGTAGAGATAGACTTTTTAAAAAAGGAATAGACCTAAACGGTTATAACACCAACGAAATTGTTGCTGACATCAATGATTTAGTAAAAGTGTTAGGCATTGAAGAATATAATCTGCTCACTATTTCTTACAGTACGAAAATCGCACAAGTGCTGATGCGGGATTATCCCGAACGCATTAGAAGTGTTGTAATGGATTCGCCCCTTCCTTTAGAAGTCAATTATGATGAAGAAAGTGTCGAAAATCTTTTGCAATCAGTTAAAATATTACTTTCTGATTGTGAGTACAATAAGGAATGTTCAAAGGCTTTCCCTAATATTGAACAACGCTTTTTTGATTATTTAGAAGATAAAACCAACAACCCCTTGGAAGTTTCCATTGAAAACCCTAAAAGCGGCAAACAAGAAACATTTTACCTTAAGGGAAAAGATTTGATAACAGTTTTCACTTCTGCTTCAACAGGAGGAGTTGTTAATATTCCTTTTGAAATTAATAAGTTACTCAACAACGATTTAACTTCAGTGAAAACTAGACTTTCATATTTATTCCAAGAACCAAATAATGGTACAGGAATAGGTATGCGCCTTTCTGTTTGGTGCGCTGAAGAATCACCTTTCAACTCGCAAGAATTAATCACATCAGAATCAATTAAGTATCCACAAACGAAAGGAATGTCACCAGCAGTCTTTGAAAAAGAAATTTGTGATATTTGGGGAGTTCAAAAAGTTTCAAAAATCGAAAACCAACCTATTAAGAGTGATATTCCAGTTTTATTAATAAGCGGAGAATATGATAATGAAACACCTGTAAAATGGGCGAAATCAATGACAAATAACTTAACAAAAAGTTATCATTTGATTTTTAAAGGATGGAAACATACACCAACTACTAATTGGGGAAATCAATGTGCAATGCAAGCTGCAAATGATTTTTTTAACAATCCAAGTGTTAATCCAAAACCAGATTGCTTTGTAGAAATAAAAAGTCTTGATTTTAAAACGGAATAAATAACTACTTACAACAATATGTATAGTTCATTGCGCCTTGATGGTTAAACGGATAATCTAGATATTATTAGTATATTTCCTATACGGAAACATTTGCAATGCTAGCATCGCACTTTTCCCCATTGCGAATTCTCAACAGGTTCAAACCTACCTCATCTGAACGCAAAAGCGTTCAGTTAAATTTGCAACGAAAGCATGCACAAACACGTTAAAGTCAAATAAAACAAACCAATTATGAAAAACTCTTCGTCAAAATATTTAATGATTGGAATAATCTTTTTAGTATTATGCGGATGTCATTCTGCAAAGTCTGAATATGAAAAATTGGTCGAATTTGCGGAGAAATACACTTCAGCTTGGAATAGTAAACAACCAGAGAAAATAGCGTCATATTATGCCGAGGACGGAATGCTAACCGTAAATAATGGAAAACCATCTGTTGGAAGAAAACAATTAGCAGAGACGGCTCAATATTATATGGAGGCGTTTCCTGATATGGAATTAACTATGGATAGTTTAACAGTCGAAGATAGAAAATATAGATATTATTGGACATTCATTGGGACAAATACTGGACAAGGTGGAACTGGAAACAAAGTTGAATTCAGTGGGTTCGAAGAATGGACAATGAACGACCAAGGTCTCGTTAAAAAGTCAATCGGAACTTATGATGCTGAAGATTACCTAAAACAACTTGGAGGGAATTAAAAACTGGTTCTAATAACATTTATAATGTATTGTTAGTTTGTGTTTAAACGGAGAATCCTATTTATTTGTCAATACCCAAAGTTCAACTTTTTCAGATGAACGCCAGAACTGATCTCTCTTAGTTTTATCTGAAGCTGCTTTCACTATTTTTTTAAAATAGTTTTCCAATTTAAATCGGCCTCCTTCCGCCAGTTCCTTTTCTATGGGATGTTCTTTTGTCTGGTTTGTTATTTGAGCTAAATTGGAAAATAAAAGCACAAGCTTTCCTTCTGGTAAAAGGCGTTGCTTTGCTGCCGTGAAAAAATCAGGAAATAAGTTTTTATTGTAGTAAATAGCGTCATCAATTCTATTTAAATCGTTGAATCTTGGTAACCAAGGTGGATTAAACACAATCAATTCAGTTTGTTTTTCCCACTTGCCAAAAAGAGCACCAAAATCCAATTCTATCTTCCGAGATAACTTTGTGTCTCCCATAAACTCCTTTAGTCCAACAATTGCATTAGGATTTATATCCGTCCCATAAACCTTCTGAAAACCGTATTTTATCATTTGAAAAGAAAGCACACCGCATCCTATCCCAAC
>Ga0316189_10002893_pt1 | contig 16758 bp, 13 predicted proteins | sample LowCovwburrow_MG_FD_204930 | JGI IMG/M metagenome (GOLD analysis project Ga0316189, IMG submission 204930) | Coastal sediment microbial communities from Maine, United States - Lowes Cove worm burrow | ecosystem: Environmental > Aquatic > Marine > Coastal > Sediment | place: USA: Maine... | reverse complement strand
TTTTCTCGAGCAGTGATGACGAATCATCAATGTGAAACACGCGAGAAGTCGTTGCCACTAAATCCTCTTCCATCGGCATGGCACAGCGATGCACTCCAAAACCCGCAGGAATTCGACGTGGCAGTCGGTCTCGGTACATGAATATTTCTTTGCTTTCTTGAAAGTAGGTATAGTCGACTATGCCGTCACGATTGCTGTCACGGGCACACATTTCGTAGAGCACAAAATTGTCGCAATACAGGCTATTCACAGGCCGTTGCCCACTATAATTCCCCGCGCAGCTGACCAGGAATACACTGCTGGTGACAAGCGCAAGAGTGCGAATACTGGAAGGTCGAGTAAACAGGGATAAGAAATTATCAACGGTAGTCATCAAGGAACAGGCTCACAGTTGGATTAACATCAGGATTTTTTTCACATTACGAAAACTCGGGCGATATTGTACGCGGGTTCTCGCGAAAAATTAAATCAAACTACTAGCTACTCACTAACTACTGGGAAAAGAGAATCGCGCAGCTTCGCTGTCACCTTGAGCTGGCCATTTCTGCGTCATTGTCTTCCTGCGAGTATAGAAGCGAATCGAGTCGGGACCATAGATGCTGAGGTCACCGAAGAGCGAACGCTTCCATCCACCGAAACTGTGGCTAGCAACAGGAACGGGCAGCGCCACATTCACACCCACCATGCCGACCTGGATATGATCGGAGAAATAACGCGCGGCGGCACCATCTCGCGTGAAGATACAGGTTCCGTTCCCGTATTCGTGTCGGTTGATGATCGACATAGCCTCATCCAGGCTCTGAACTCGCATGACACATAATATTGGGCCGAAAATTTCGTCGGAATGGATGCTCATCGTCTCAGTCACTTCATCGAACAAACTACCACCGATGAAGTAGCCACCCTCGCCTCCCTCAACTTTTAAACCTCGACCATCGACAATTAATTTAGCGCCCTGATCCAAACCCTGCTCTATATAGGCATTGATTCGTTCGAGCGCGTCCGTGCTAATTAGCGGCCCCATATCATTCTCGATGTCCGTGCCCGGACCTACTTTTAGCTCCTTCACCCGACTCGCAAGCTGAGCGACAGCCTTGTCCGCAGTTTCCTCACCCACACAAACAGCCACGGATATCGCCATGCAACGCTCACCACAAGAGCCGTATGCAGCACCCATCAACGCATTCACCGCGTTATCCAAGTCAGCATCGGGCATGATGACGGCGTGATTCTTCGCTCCGCCCAAGGCCTGCACACGCTTTCCTGCCTGACTCGCTCGCTGATAGATTGATTCGGCGATCGGCGTTGAGCCAACAAAGCTCACAGCCTGAATGCGCGAATCATCCAGCATCAGCTCCACTACTCGCCTATCCCCATTGAGCACATTGAAGACGCCATCAGGCAAACCCGCCTCGGTAAATAGCTTCGCGAGCAACAATGCAGCACTGGGGTCTCTCTCCGAAGGCTTGAGAATAAATGTATTGCCACAGGCAATCGCCATGGGAAACATCCACATGGGCACCATGGCAGGAAAATTAAAGGGAGTGATACCTGCCACGATGCCTAGCGCTTGAAATTCTGACCAGCTATCGATATCGGGCCCTGCATTCTTGGAATGCTCACCCTTGAGTAATTCAGAAATACCACAGGCGTATTCAACCACTTCAATTCCGCGAATTAACTCGCCTCGCGCATCATCCAAGACCTTGCCATGCTCGGCGGTGATTGCCTGACAGATCTCATCCATGTTCGCCTCTAGCAACTGCTTAAAACGAAACAATATCTGCGCACGTTTCTGTGGTGGCGTGTTACGCCAAGCTGCGAAGGCGAAGCTTGCCGCGATGATGGCCTCTTCCAGTTGAAGCTGGTCGGCACAGGCTAGCCTCTTCGCCACTTTACCCGTTGCCGGATTGTATACATCCAGTGTCTCGACACTGCCGTCTCTAACTCGCCCACCAATGTAATGCCCTATCGTCTCGGACGCTTCAATTAAACTCATGCAAGGACTCCCCTACTGCATTGACTAGATCATCAATCTGCTTCTCGTTAACGATGAACGGCGGTGCCAATTGAATCGTGTCCCCACCCCAGCGAACATAGAAGCCTTTCTCCAGACATTTCAGCCCAAGCTCAAACGGTCGACGCAAGGGCTCTCCTGGGTAATGCTGCAGCGAGATTCCCGCAGCCAATCCATAGTTTCGAATATCCGTTACGAACGGACTGCCTTTCAAAGAATGAACTGCCTCTTCGAATTTCACTGCCATGGTTCTAACGTTATCGATTAATTTGTCTTTCACCAGAACGTCTAGTGCCGCCAAACCTGCAGCACAGGCAACAGGATGTGCGGAGTAGGTATAACCATGGGGAAACTCGACCATATAGTCGGGGCCGCCCTTCTCCATGAAGGCATCATATATTTCAGAACCCACCACTACCGCCCCCAGGGGAATAGTCCCATTGGTGATCTGCTTAGCGAGGGTCATGATGTCCGGCGTAACACCGAACTCATCGGCACCGGTCAAGGAACCCATTCGCCCAAAGCCAGTGATCACCTCATCGAAAATTAATAACAGCTCGTGCTTGTCGCAGATCTCACGAAGACGATTCAGGTAGCCAACCGGAGGTGGCAAGACACCCGCTGTGCCAGATAAGGGCTCGACGATAACGGCGGCGATATTTGATGCGTCATGTAATAGCACCAACTGTTCTAACTCATCAGCAAGATGAGCTCCTGCCGCAGGCATGCCTCGGCTAAACTTATTTTCATCCAGCAAGGTATCGCAGATGTGATCCGCATCCACAGACTGACCAAACAACTTGCGATTGAAGCCAATACCTCCTACGCCTACGCCACCATAGTTCACTCCGTGATAACCCTTCATTCTGCCTATAAATTTCGACTTTCCTGGTTGACCCTTGCTGCGCCAATAGCCGCGCGCCATCTTCAGCGCCGTATCGATTGTTTCTGACCCGGAGTCCGTGAAAAAGACATGATCAAGCTTTGACGGGGTCAGCTCTACTACTTTATTCGCTAGCTCGAAGGAAAGCTCGTGGCCATATTGAAAGCCTGGCGAGTAGTCTAGCCTAGACATTTGCGCACTGACAGCAGCGGTGATTTCTTCACGCCCATGACCTAGGCCGCAAGTCCACAAACCAGAGAGGCCATCGAATATTTCTCTACCCTCAGCATCAAAGTAGTATGCACCTTTGGCTGAGGCCATCATTCTTGGCTGGTCTTTGAATTGTCGATTGCCGGTAAACGGCATCCAGTGTGCTTCGAGTTGCTCTCTATTCAGAGTCACGAGACTCCTCCTCTATTCTTTTAGTTAAATCTGGACTAACTACTGGCTACAGGTTCGGAAAGTGCTGCCTCGATGCCATCCGCACCATGCCCGATGCTATCCAGATCAGCCTGATATTGAGCCGCCAATTCATCGTCGGGCCAGAGGATGGTGACAAAGTAGCCGACTATCAACGCGGAAAGAAACGAAGGTGGCATCGTCTCAAGCGCAACAAAAATGGGTCCAATTGAATCCAACTCTTGGAGGACAAATTTACAGATCATCGACATAGAGAAGCCGGTGATCATAGAGGCAATCGCTGCTCGCTCCGTAAACCGCGTCCAGAACAGCGACATCAGCATCATCGGACAGAATGTTGCTGCGATCCCCGCCCATCCGAAAATAACGAACCAAAAAATAGTTCTGTCCGGCGACAAGACTGAAACTGTGATAGCCAAACCAAGAGAGACAACAGCGAATACAATGGTTATAAGACGACAGAGTCGCGCCGCCTGACCATCGGTTAGATCTGGATTGATGATCTTCGCATAGAGATCGTGGGTAACAGAGCCTGCCGCCATAACTAACAGTGATGATACGGTGGACATAATGGCAGACAGGACTGCAGCCACATACAAGCCAACTATGAGCGGCGGGAAGGTAAATTCAACCAACTCCGACAAGACATTCTGTGCACCATTTCCCAGTACAGTATCGGGCTCGATGCCCTGCGTGGTGAATATATAACGACCGAGGACACCGATACTCACCGCGGAAAAATCAACCAGAAGCGTAAACAACATCGCCACCCACTTGCCGCGATTAATCTGATCCTCGCTACGGATGGCGATAAGCCTGGCGAACACTTGCGGCGACCCGAGAAAGCCAAGGCCGATTAACATCATGCCAATCACGACGGACACGTTCATAAGAGTGAAACCACCCGCGCCCCACATATTGACCAAACCAGGTTCGATGGCATACAAGCCGTCGTAGATTGAGCCACTATTTGAAAGAGATAAGTAGGCAACCAGGGGCAGCAGCATCAGACAGACCAACATTACTGCGCCCTGAAACATATCGGTCCAGGCCGCAGCTAAAAAACCTCCGGCGATGCAGTAGGTAGCAACCACCAAAAAACCGACTACTGCGCCAGTGTGATAATCCCAATCGAGAAAACTCTCGAAGGCTGAGCCGGTTGCGTCAATCTGTGCCGAGATATAAATTAGCACGAAGATAGAAAGTGCGACCGAGGACACTAGTCGCAACACATTCGTCTTAGACTTGAAACGACTGCCCATGTAGTCGATCACCGTAATCGAATCGTACTTGTCGGTGAGGCGTTTAAAGCGATTCGCCATCACAAACCAGGCGACACCCACGCCAAACAGTTCTCCCACTACAACCCAATAGGTACTGAAGCCTAGCATCGCACCCATGCCGGTAAGGCCCAGCAATAGCCATGCGGATTCCCCTGTTGCCTGTGCCGAGAAGGCGGCGACCCAAAAACTGAGAGACTTACCGCCTATTACGAAGTCACTCATACTCTTGACGCGTTTCGACGCTAAATACCCCAGAAATATCAAAATTCCGAAGTAGATAATAATCATCGAGTATTTCTCGATCATGGGATTTCCTCTGCCGACGTCTGCTGAATGGATGGCTAGGTCGATAATACCTTTCAAGACCAAAAGTTACACCCTAGCCGTTCAGGAATGCTCTATTTGGCAGCGCTCTAGTCTTTGCGCTGTTTCTGGCAGGGGACTATAGTAGGCAATTCATTTTTTTGGGTTTGCCTAGCTCCGGCTGGAAACAGGCTCATCCTCTTGGAATTCCCTCGATGCCACCGCTAGTCCTTGCAGCCGTCTTATTTGCAGCTCTACTGCACGCCACCTGGAACGCCATGATCAAAGTGAGCGGCGACAGGCTGATCATTATGGGCGTGACCACAGCAGCGACTTCGATTCTGGCTCTGCCGATTCTCTTTTACCTACCCTTCCCAGCACCCGAGAGCTGGCCCTATCTAATTTTATCCGCCTGCGTACATACTTTTTATATGCTAGTACTTGTCAGAGCCTATGGTCTCGGCGACTTCGCACAGGTTTATCCGCTCTCACGTGGATCGGCACCACTGCTGACTGCAATCTTGGGTTTCCTGTTATTAAATGAATCGATGGAGCTAAGCGAATTTTCGGGGATGCTGATAATCGTCATCGGCATTTTTGGGCTCGCCCTGGAAACAAGCGCCGGGGTATTACAGCTCTCACGCCCCGCGCTTTTCTATTCCCTGCTAACTGGATTGTGCATAACCGCCTATTCCCTCGTCGATGGGGTCGGAGTTCGGCTATCGGGAAACAGCCTGAGCTTCATCCTATGGATGTTTTTTCTCGATGGTTTTCTAGTCCCTCTGATCGCGTTCACAAGGAGGCCCCGCGACGTATTTATCGCCACGATAAAGACTGTATGGAAAACCGGCCTTCTAGTTTCACTCCTCTCGACGACTGGCTACGCGATCATTGTTTGGGCATTTACTCAGGAGCGCATCGCGCCGGTTGCAGTCCTTAGAGAAACCAGCGTCTTATTTGCAATGCTGATCTCCGTACTCTTTATAAGAGAGGGCTTCTCCCCCCTGCGCGCACTCATCGTAAGCCTAATTCTCACCGGCATAATCTTGCTCGGCCTCTGAAGAAAAGTAGCGAAATCCCACATTAGTTAGCCTATCCACCTCTTGCACTACCTACAGCCAGCAGGAAATATTCCTTTATTTCAATCAGTTAGAATTTTGGCATGAATCGTGTAAGCCCACTAAGGGAACGGGCGGTCCAATGTAACCTTAATTGCATCCGTTTCGTCTAAGTCATACATCTAATAATAAATAGCATTATCTTGAGAGAAGAGATTGAGCGCATCCAATAACATCATCAATATGTTCACCAATCACAAGGTGGCATCGAACCTAGTCATGATCATGATGATCCTGTCGGGCCTGTGGGCGGCTGATCGCATCAACACGCAGCTCGATCCCAGCGTGGAATTCCCGGTTGTTGTTATTCAAGCAAACTGGCCTGGCTCATCCGCTGAAGATATCGAGCAACTCATTGTTGTCCCTGTAGAGCAACAGATCGCCAACATGACCGATCTAGAGAGTTACCGCTCATTCAGTCGCAATGGCTCCGCAACGATTATTGCCAGATTCTACTTCGACTCCGATATCAGCAAGAATCTAGACTTCGTAAAGAACCGCGTGACGCAGATACGCAACTTCCCTGTAGACATGGAGCCGATTCAGATCTCACAAGAGATCGACTATGAAGAAATTGCCGTGATCTCTGTCAGTTCCGAAGGGTCTCTACAGGAACTCATGCCCCTGGTACGAGAGATGGAGGATGATCTCTATGCTAGGGGAATAGAAGAGATTCGCTTCGACGGCATGCCGGAAGAAGAGATCGCGATCCAAGTCAGCAGCCGCAGACTGCTTGAACTAGACACAAATCTCGAACAGATTGCGAGTGAGGTACGCCAGCGAAGCGCGAACGCCCCGGCAGGCACCGTCGGTAGAGGTCAGGCTGAGATGCAGCTGCGCAGCCTAGATCAGAAGCGAGAAGTAGCAGAATTCGAACAGATGCAAATTGCGATAGAGGCTGACGGTCGATTGGCTAGACTTACAGATATCGCCTTTATCGAGAAACGACCCAAGGTCGGACAGCCGGAGCTCTATCGCGAGGGAAAAGTCGCTATCGAGATGGAGCTGTACAGACTGACCAGCTCCGACGCAATTGACACGGCGCGCATCGTCAATGAATGGATAGCAGAGACGGAACCGAATCTCCCCCGCGGCGTTGAAATTCACAAATATCAAGAAGCGTGGTTGCTGCTAAAAGAACAGCTACGTGTCATCTTCGAGAATGGCACCTCTGGCCTTATCCTGGTACTAGTCACTCTCTTCCTCTTCTTGAATGGCAGAGTTGGCTGGTGGGTGATGATGGGCATTCCCGTTAGCTTCCTATTCGCCACACTTATCTTCTATGGAGTGTTCGGCGGCAGCATCAACATAGTCGCGCTGATAACCTTTATCATGGCCCTAGGCATTGTGGTGGACGACGCCATTGTTGTCAGCGAGGACTCTGTCACCCTCTTCGAACAGGGAATGAGTCCAAGTGACGCGGCCGCAAATGGCGCTAAACGCATGCTGCTGCCAGTACTAACCTCCTCCATGACTACGCTAGCCGCCTTCGTGCCACTGATTCTCGCTGGAGGAGAAATGGGCGCGATCATCACTACTATGCCAGTAGTCTTGCTGTGCGTGATCATCGCTTCCTTGATCGAATGCTTCTTCGTTCTGCCCGGCCATTTACGTCATGCCTTCGAGAACACGGACCGCAACAAGCCAAGTGCATTCAGGCAGAGATTCGACAGCTGGTTCTACTCAATTCGTGACAACTACTACCAGCCGCTTCTCAATAAGTCACTCGCGGCACCGGGCACTACACTTTGTGCCGCCTTTGCCTGCGTCATTCTTTCAATCAGCCTCATCGCGGGCGGTAGAGTCGGTCTCAATCTTGTTACCGGCATGAGCCTGGAGATGCTAGAGGCGAACGTGAAGTTTTCCGCACAGGCTAGTGAAGCGGATCGACAAGACTACATGCTTAGTCTGGAACAGGAACTAGATCGCATAGATGCCGAGAATGGCGGCACAAACATCAACGGCTATATCTCGAAGACCAACAGTGCGCGGCTGAATCAAGAACGCAAAACTGGCAGCCAATATTCCTCTATCCGTATCGAATACGGCTGGGAGGAAGATCGCAGCATTCCGCCACAGCAGTTCGTGAACCTCTGGCAGGCGGCGGTACCACCCTCTCCGCTAGTCGAAGAGCTATATCTGGAGGTTAGAGGCGGCGCTAATGGTGGCCAACCCGACCTAACACTCATACTGCGTGGGCGAGATATCCCGACACTAAAGCAGGCGTCGGAGGAGCTTCAGGATGCACTGGCGGCTTATCCCGGCGTCTCGAATGTCTACGACAATCTGCCCTACGGGAAGGATCAGATCATTTACTCGATTAACTCTGCTGGAAAATCCCTTGGCGTAACTACTGAGTCTCTCGGACGACAATTGCGCGCTGCCTACAACGGCGGACGAGTCCAAATCTTCAATCAGAACGATTCGGAGCTCGAAGTCTCTGTCATGTTACCGGACGCTGAGCGCGACAACTTGCAGTCACTCAAACAATTTCCAATTCAGACGCCTAGTGGCGAGCTCGTCGCTATGGGTCTGATTGCCGACATCGAGAATCGCAGCGGTATCGATCTGATCAATCACAACGATGGCTTCATGTCCGTGGCGATAAGCGCGAGTGTTGATTCGTTGCAGAACAACACGGAGCAAGTAGTAGCCCATGTAACTGACAACGCCCTTACTCAGATCCGCGAGAAGTACAATCTTACTTCTGGTCTAGGAGGTGTATCCAGAGCGAACCAAGAACTACTGGATACGCTGAAGACAGGCGCATTGCTAACAGTGATCTTTATTTATCTGATACTCGCCTGGTCTTTCTCTTCCTATATCTGGCCACTGGCAGTAATGACCGCGATCCCTCTCGGGCTAACTGGCGCGATAGCAGGTCACTGGATAATGGGCGCCGATATCGGCGCGATGTCCCTACTCGCCTTCTTCTCACTTACGGGAATCGTCGTGAATGATTCGATCATCTTGGTAAGCTTCTTCCGGCGCGAACTTGCTGCGGGCAAACCCTACAAGGAAGCGATACACGACGCCTCGATAGCCCGCTTCCGCGCGGTCATACTAACCTCGCTGACAACTATAGCGGGCTTAGGGCCTCTAATGTTCGAGACCTTTAGCTTAGCCATGTATATAGTTCCAATAGCTATAACGCTCTGCTTCGGTCTGGCTTTCTCAACGGTGCTAGTGTTAGTTGTTATCCCAGCGCTGATAGTGATGATAGAGAACACAAAGGGAAAACTGCGTGAACTGTCGCCTTTTACCAGACTGCAACCCCATACAGAAACCACTCCCGCAAGCGAAGCGAATATTGTCTAACAAACAAAATGGAACAAATAATGAGCACTGAAAAATTTAAGAGCGTGATGAATCCATTAACGAAACTCGGCAAGAAATTTACCGGACTTCTGCTTCTGGTCTTGTCGCTATTTCTCGGATTCATTATGGTCGCGACCGGACCGAGTGCAGAGCCCTTGGAGAAAACCGAGCGAGCCTGGCCTATATCAGTCATTACTGCAGCACCGGTCGATCTTCCTCCTACTCTGCTCACCTATGGCAGGGTTGAGTCGAAGCAGGTAGCGAGATTGAATACCAATATCTCCGCCCCAGTAAGCGAGGTCTTAGTACGCGAAGGCGATCGAGTGCAGGTAGGCGACTTGCTTATTCAATTGGATGCTATGGAAGGAGAGCTCACGCTGAACGTTGCTCAGGCTAATCACAACCGCGACGTGGCGCTACTCGCCTCAGTGAAGACCGAATTCGAGCTGGCCAATGCCCTAACGGCCCAATATCAAGAACTGAACGACATCTCCCAGTCGAAGCTGGGGCGCTCCCTAGACTTAAACGCAAAGCGAATGATTTCCGATGCGCTTCTCGACGTAGCAAGAACCGAAGCGAGTCAGGTGAACATCACATTGCAACAGCACCTCTCACAGGTAGCTAACTATCCGAACAGGATCGCACAGCAGCAAGCTTCCGTGGACGAATCGGCGGCAAGACTAGAGCGAGCGAAGCTAGACCTGCAACAAACACAGATACGCGCTCCGTTCTCTGGCCGAGTAATTCAAAGCAGTGTTTCAAAAGGAGATAGAGTATTAGCGGGCGCGACGCTCATCGAGATTGCGGACTACAGCGGACTTGAAATCCGTGCGTCGGTCCCTTCCGAGATTGCCTTCAGGCTGAATCAGGTAATGCTGCAATCTCAGGATGTACACGCTAGCGCAAGCGTCGATGGTAGCAAATTGGATTTCATACTCGACAGACTGTCCGGCGATGTGAAAAGCGGCCAGAGTGGCATCGATGTATTCTTCAAAAGCAGCAGAGGCGAGACGCTCGATATTGGCAGAGTGTTGAACCTGACCGTAGACATGCCAGTGGAACAAGGCGTGCTCTCGATGCCGGTGTACTCCTTGTATGAGAATCAGACAATCTACCGAATCGATGAGCAGCGATTGCAGGCTGTGCGTTACGAGACGATCGGAGACTATGTCACTGCAGACAATGAACTGAGAACCCTGATCCGTTCCAACGATATCGATGCGGGCGATCAGTTGCTGGCTTCGCAGTTACCGCGGGCAATCACCGGCCTCTTGGTCGAAGCCATCGGCAACGCTGACGCCAGTCTGGGTATCAACTAGATCTATTTCAATCTGTGATGGCTGGCAGCCGCCAATCTGAAACTGCTTCAAAATACATTGATGTGAACCAAAATCAGATTGCTTGCGTAACTGCTCATGTGAAACTTTATAGATATTCAAATGGGATACCCACGGGATTATTGGCAGTCACGGGCCTGCTGCTAGTAGCACAATCCTCCCTCGCCCAGACTGAAAAATTCAGCGTCGAACTCGAGCTGGGTTCATCGTGGCAGGCTAAAAACGATGTCCAAATCCCCAATGACCTCAATGGAACCCGGTTCTCGGCAAAAGACATTGTTGGTAATGATTCGTGGAATAGTGTTCGCCTGAACGGCCTGTACAACTTTAACGATAAGCATGCCCTACGTGTCGTGCTCGCCCCCTTCTCCTACAGCGAGACTGGCGTATCAGACTTTCCAATTCAATATGAGAGTCAGACCTTCCAAGCGAACCAGCCATTGGAGACAGACTACAGGTTCAACTCGTGGCGCCTGGGTTACCAATACCATTTCTATGAGCGCGGGAATCATGACATGTGGTTTGGAGTGACCGCCAAGATTCGAGATGCCGAAGTCAGCCTGAGTCAGCAGAACGTGAAGGCTACAAATGACAACGTTGGCTTCGTACCACTGCTCTATTTTGCGACGGAGTATAGATTGAATACTAAATGGTCAGTGTTTGCCGACATTGACGGCCTCGCTGGTGGCCCAGGAAGAGCGTTTGACCTAAGTGTAAAATTCAACTACGAGCTCAATAACGACTGGAGACTTGGTGTCGGCTATCGCACGCTGGAGGGCGGCGTCGACAACGACGATGTCTACAACTTCGCCTGGTTTAATTCTGTATTGATAAACTTGTCGCGAAAATTCTAGAACTGCCGAATAAATTCTTGCCAGATAAGAAAACGGGAATTCACTGCGGCCGCAGTCGAGCCTCAAGCTCTTTCTCTCTATCTGCTGCCGAGTTCAGCAAAGTCTGCTCAACACTGTTTGCAGCCTCCAGTGCCTGTTGCTGCTGGTTAGTTAAGATTCCCTGCGCCGCCTGTTCAGGCTCTTGCGACAAATTTGACTCCTCACTATCGGCCCCACAGGCGCTCAACAGTGTCAGTAAAGTCGCGACTAATCCTAGTGACAATATTTTCATGAGCTTCCCTCCAATATGTGAAACATAAACCAATAAGTTATAAAAACAATACTATTACAAAAGCACCCTACCCTCACTACTGTCTCACAAATCCAGCAGGTTGGAATCCGCTGTTGCCGACTGTGACCGTCGCCCGCAGGACGCGGGCGTCGAGCCTACAAGGACGTATTCACGGCGAGTCACAGTCGGCAACAGCGGATTCCTGCCTTAGCACAAAAGCCAAAAGGTCCAAAGCCCGTACTGTTCCTGCTGATTCTCATCAAATCACGTACCGGTATACCGCAACAAAATGACAGATGCTGCCAATCATTGTGAATACGTGGAAGATAGCGTGATTGAGTGGAATCTTCCGAATAGCATAGAGTATCGCGCCCAGGGTATAAGCCAGCCCACCCGCTACCAACCAACGCATCCCTATGACGGGCATATTTTCTATCAACGGAACGATGGCAAACACGATCAGCCAACCCATGAACAAATACATCAGTGTGGACAATAAGCGATAGCGCCCGGTGAAGAATATCTTGAGCGTGATACCAACAGTCGCCATACCCCAGGAAATACCAAAAATAATCCAGCCGATTGAACCTTGCAAAACGATAAGAACAAAAGGTGTGTAGGTACCGGCGATCAGCAGATAGATACTGGCATGGTCCATGATACGCAAGCGACTGCGTCGTAGCGGCTCGCGGCAACTGTGGTAGATCGTGGAGGCAGCGTAGCTAATTATCAGAGAGCAACCAAAGATCGTAACGCTCACGGTCTTCAATAGGTCGCCACCAGGCGCTGAGTGAAGCAGCAAAGCCCCTAGGGCAATAACACTCAGGACAAAGCCCAGAGCATGGGAGGATACGTTAATAGCTTCCTCTAGCTTGCTATATTGTGAAGCGCCTGCATCGGATTCCATGAGTAGCAGTATGGCGGGAACTATTGGAGCTTGCCAGTCCCTGCTTTGAATCTTCTTATCTATCGCCTGAGTTTTCTTCATTAACGACAATGTTTATATTTCTACGCGGTTCCAGTTCGTACTGATAAACCTGTGGAATATGTTGTTGTCTCACAGAAATGTGACTAGAAATATTAATTAGTAAGCTCCACAAAAATGCATTTTCTAAAAATATTTTGGCTGTCAAAACCTCTCCTCCGACTTCCATTCTGATTGTAAATTCCTTCCTTACTCAAATTATTCTCGCCTCCACTTATTTCCCCCGAAAAGATTCCACTTTGCCTCTTCAACAAACCTCAAGCTAACCTTTCAGTATATTCCTCATTCACCCAGAATCCTCATTAGTCATTGTTTTATATAGATTTAATTGATTCAGCATAATAACTTTTACATGTTTTTGTGTTCTCATAATTTCTTTGATTTGGCGCAAACATCTATTACCTCCACAGTCGTAATCTGAGGATAAGCAAGCTAAATACCGCTGTGAAAAAGATACAAATTTAGCGGGAACAGCTCATTCGTAAGTGGATTACTTTTCAATTTTGGGGGAAGTTAAATGAAGCAAAATCAGAAATACTCTAAACAAAAAAGTCCGTGGAACGCTAAACGCATCATCGGACTCTCACTAACAGCTGCAAGTTTAATCTGCACCTCGATTGTGAGCGCACAGAACTTGGTTGTAGATTTTACAAATTCTCGCGCGTACGGCTTGGATGCAACTACGATTATGGTAGAGAACGTTCGAGTAGATACCACGACGGCTAATCCAGACGACCCGAATAGGCCTGATATCAACAGTGCCTTTTACAATATACCTTGGCGATTCGACGTTTCAACTGTCAGTCTCATTCCAAACTTGGACTCCGTAGTATCTGTGAATGAAGAATCCTCCTGCGCCACTTTGGATGTTTATGTTACTAACGCATTTACAGGTAGCGCGGTGGCGAATGCACAGGTCGAGGTTGGTGGCATGTATGCCACCACCGACAGCGCGGGAGTAGCCACTTTTACTAATATGGTCGCCGGACCAGCTCAAATCGAAAGCAATGCTGTTGGCTTTGTTGGGACGGATCGGCAAGTTACACTTTCCTGTGATGCCGGTGTCAGTGTAGGTTTATCTCTAAATCCACAGAGTGGTGAAGGAGCCGTCGCAGCTGATGCAGTTCGAATAATTCTTAGCTGGGGTGAGAACCCACGCGACTTGGATTCCCATTTGACTGGACCCAGCGCAAGCAGCGATGGATCTTCAACTGACTCGGACAATCGAATTCATGTCTACTACTCGTCACGAGATGGTGATATTGCCGATTTGGATATCGATGACACAAGCTCATACGGCCCTGAAACTATAACCATCAGCCCGTTCGCGCCTGGTCAGAATTTGCGAAAGGGCCTGTATCGGTATTCGGTCTATCACTATGCCGGAACTAGTGATATTACGCACTCTAACGCATCGGTCCGTTTGCAGTATGGATCAGTCAGCCGAACTTTTACGCCTCCCAGCGGAGCTTCGGGAGACAATGATCTTTGGACAGTTTTTGAGTTTTATGTAGATGCGAATGGTGGCATCACAGTCTATGACGTCAACACCATAGACACTAGTTTCAATGGCGGCTCATCAGCGATACCGCTGCTCTATCTCCCCTACGGCGAACTAGAAACGGGTATAGATTTCGATAGCCTTCCCCCGAAGTAACACTAGCTATCGGAGCCTGGGCCTCACTTCAGAAATGAAGTGAGGCTTTTTTTATGGTCAATACCCTCGCTGAACTCCACAAAGATTGAATTCCTTCTAACGGAACTATAAATATCGATCGGCGAGTTCTATCCAGACCGGAATCACGAAAAATGCCGCGAGGGTTTGCACAGTAATGATATTCGCCATCAGGCTTTCATTGCCACCGAGTTGTCTGGCGAGAATGTAGGCTGACGGTGGAGCAGGCAGCGCTGTTAGCAGCAACAAGATTACCGCAACCGAATTCGGCGTCTCGAACGCCAAGCACGCAGCTAGAACTAGACCGGGCATCACGGCCAGTTTGTTGACTACAGCAATCAGCAACTGCCAACTCTGCTCTCCTAGCGCAACGAATCGTATACCCGCGCCAACTGCTAGCAGACCTATGGGCAATGCAGGCTGACTGAGTATTTCTATCACAGACTCGGCGAGTGATGGAATTTTGAATCCTGTATAACTGATTACGATGCCGGCTATGCAAGCCAAGACCAAAGGATTTGTTGCGACTGAATTGATAACACGGCTGAGCCTCTTCGTTCCCCCTTCGCCCCCTCCGGTCAGCGAGACCACACACAGCACATTCACCAACGGTATATAGACTGCGAGACATAGCGCCGCCGTGGTGAGCCCCCTATCGCCATAGAGCACGTCGATGCAGGCTAGGCCGATGTAGGTATTGAAGCGAATGCCGCCCTGATAGACGGAGCTCTGTGATGCAGAGTCGCTGCTGACGAATTTACGCAGAGATACACTGAGCACCGTAAAGACGAACAGCGCCAGAGTGATGACCTTGCTGATATCGCCGATATCTTCCCAATCGAAATTGGAGGCCGACAAGCGCAGCACCAGCAGGGCCGGAAAGAATACATAGTAGGTGAGTCGTTCCAGTTCTGCCCACACAGCCTGGCTGGAGACTGGCGTGCGGCTAACCAAGAATCCTAGAAGGATGATGGCGAAGATGGGGGTGAGAGCGGTTAAAATCATGGCGGCATACTAGCGTCACCCGCCTCGCAATACCAGTCTTCCTCTCTGCATAGACGCCGAGCAACTGCGCATGGCTTGACAATAATTAGACCCAGAGTGATACTTCCGCTCAGTCTAAAAAAGCCTTTCTAACAAGGCTAAAAAAAACCTCTACCGAAAACTAATCAATGCAGCTGGAGAAAATTGTTTTCCTCTGGCTCGTCGGTCTGTTTATTCTTTAAAACCTAACACTCTGAAAAGAGTCGAGATAGAATTCGACGCACCACTATGGAATATCTAGCAATCATCGCCTTCTCAATCACCGCTTGTGTGACTCCCGGCCCCAACAACGCAATGATCATGGCATCGGGACTGAACTACGGCGTCAAACGCAGCATGCCCCATTATCTAGGCATCGTTCTTGGCTTTCCCACCATGGTGCTCGCCGTTGGCATGGGTATCGCACAGTTGTTCGAGATATACCCGGCGATGCATCTAGTCTTGAAGATTGTAGGTGCCACCTATCTCAGCTACCTTGCCTACAAGATTGCCACCGCGCCTGTGTCGGGGTCTAAGGTAACTGAGGGTAAGCCGTTCACATTTATCCAGGCCGCCGCATTCCAGTGGGTCAACCCAAAAGCCTGGGTCTTAGCGGTTGGAGCCACCGTCACCTATACGACTCTCGGCGATGGCTATGTGTTGCAGGTTATCACTATCGGACTAATCTTCATGATCTTCGGAGCACCCTGCATCCTGCTCTGGCTGTGGGGTGGTGCCTCGCTAAAAACACTCATGGGAAACCCCAGCACCGTGCGGATATTCAACATCAGTATGGCGATTCTACTCATCGCCTCTCTGGTCCCCGTTTTTATCGAACTGTTTCAGCAATTCATTGCGTGAACTAAATCGCTAGAGAGATAGTGCGAAATATCGCCGCGCCGTGAGATAATCGCCACACTTCAAACAAGGATAAGACACTATGCAATTTATGGTTACCGCCTATGACGGCAAAGATGAGGGAGCGCTGAATAGGCGTATGGCTGTGCGCGATGCACACATCGAAGGAGCACATCAACTCAAGGAAGCAGGGCATTTAATAGCGGGAGGCGCAATACTCGACGAGGCAGAACAGATGATCGGCTCGGCGATGTTTGTGGAATTTGATTCGAAGGCTGAGCTAGACCAATGGCTAGCTAGCGATCCCTACGTGACCGGCAACGTCTGGCAGGACATCAGCGTCCTGCCTGTTCGCTTAGCGGTTAAATAGCCTATTCGCCGGGCTTGAGTCGCTCCAGCTTAAGCCCGATTGC
>Ga0316189_10002891_pt1 | contig 16764 bp, 12 predicted proteins | sample LowCovwburrow_MG_FD_204930 | JGI IMG/M metagenome (GOLD analysis project Ga0316189, IMG submission 204930) | Coastal sediment microbial communities from Maine, United States - Lowes Cove worm burrow | ecosystem: Environmental > Aquatic > Marine > Coastal > Sediment | place: USA: Maine... | reverse complement strand
GACCTCTTCCGAGGGAACGATAGACTTCCCATGTCTGACGAAAAACAATCTCCTGGTCAAACTCCCTGCACACCTTTTCCCGGCCTGCTTTGCCGAAGCGAAGGCAGGTTTTCGGGTTATCCAGGAGATATTCAATTTTTTCCGTCAAGGCAACAGCATCACCAATCGGCACAAGAAAACCGTTTTTCTCATTCTCCACTATCTCCCGACAACCAGGCGCATCAGTGGTGATAACGGGTAAGGCCATAGCAGCAGCCTCAAGCAGACCTCGCGGCATCCCCTCCCGCCAACTCGGCAAAACCATGAGATCCACCTCAGTCATCAGCTGCTGCATATTCTCCACATGCCCGAGCACCGTTAACAGACCTGTTTCCTGCCATTTTCTGATATCCTGCTCCGGCACTGCACTGGGATTCCCCGAATCCGCAGCCCCGGCAAGCAGGAACTCAAGCTCATCGGCCCGATGGGCCAATAATTCGGCAGCTTTTGCATACTCCCTGATCCCTTTTTCCCAAAGCAGCCGCGCTGCCAGCAAAACCCGGAATTTGCCCTTACGTACTCTCTGCACCGGGGTAAAACGCTCGATATCCACGCCGGAACCTCGAATCAAATGAATGCGTTCCGGCCGGATCAATTTATATTGAAGAAATAAATTTCTGTCATCAAAATTTTGAAGAATCAAGCGGCTCTCCTTGCCTCGCAAGGCCTGCCTGAGCAACCCCTTGACCAGCGGGCGAAGAATTCGGGCTCGGGGTGATTGACTGATAAAAACATGTCCCAATCCGGTAACAGCGTGAATCCTGTTTTGTATACCTGCGGCCTGAGCAGCCAAAGCACCGTAGACAACACTCTTGATTGTAAAATTATGCACTGCATCGGGTTGCTCTTTTTTATACACCGAGCAGAGAAAGCGCAGTAATCGAACCTCACGGAGAGGGTTGAGGCTGCGCCGATTCATGGGCAGGGAAATCCAGCGAAATCCCTCCTTTTCTATCTGTGCCCCGTACTCACCGGGCGGTGACATCATGACCACTTCAGCTCCTTGCTCGCAAAGAGAGCGAGCAAGGTTTAAACGAAAGTTATACAAATACCAATCCGTATTGGCGAAAAAAATAATTTTCATGAATCAAAGCCGGCTACTCAAAAAGAATATTCCGATACGGGAGCCAATATACTGCATGGGTGGCAAAGTTTAACCAAACAAAAAGGACTGTGCCGTAGCCAAGTAAAATCCAGATCACCATCGTATCAGGATGTAATTCCTTTCTGGCAAGAAAGGGGAGACGGGAGAAGACAACCACCTGCAAGGGAGTCAGATACAGGGCAAGACGATCCACTGCGGTGGTGGCGAACTCAACCAAAAAGACACAGGCGATAGCGCCGTAAGCCATCCATAACCAAAATAACGCATTCGGGTACACCTGTTTCCATTGCTTCCAATATTTCAGCAGAAAAACAGCAGCTGTACAGTTCATTGCAACCCGAATAACAGCACCCTGTGAATGCATCCGCTGCTCTACATAGGCTGTCCAGAGACGATTTATATCTTCGACCACCAGAGCGTCCCATAACCAGGAAGCAATCAGAATAACTGCCGCGATCCGATACAACCAGCCTTGACGATAAAGAAAAATCCCCAGAGGGATCATAATGATTGCCGTCTGATGAAACAGGGAGGCAAAAGCTATAAACAACACATAGGGAAGAAACTTGCCCTGCTCAAGGTAGGAGAGACCCCAAAAGATCAAGCCCAACGCCACCCCTTGCCGGGAGTAGCCCATTGCCACCACAAGGACCAAGTACGGGACAGCAACGGCAAATCCCAGCCAGGATCGATATAAGTCCCGACAAAAAATCGTCAAACCACCGGTAAAAATAAGCCCGCAGAACAAGTTAACGCCATAAATTTTCCAATCCAGATAGGCCATCAGGCGATTTAACAGAGCGTATCCGGGATCACCCGATATAGGATCAGTAAAGGCTCTGCCGATCTCTTGTTCATAAAAGGGCAGATAATTATTCCAATCTCCACCGACATGAAGCCTGAAGCCGATGCAAATCGTAAAAAAAAGCCCCATGAGTATCCAAGGCGGCCAGGAGCGTTCCCTGGAGTTTGACAAAGCCACAAGGGCTGGAATAGAGTACATAAGCCAATACGGCCACATCTCAACTTTTCTCCTGCTGTGTTTCAAACCAGGCCTGAAACATCAATATGGACCATAGGGAATGTTCCCTGTTATATTTTCCGCTCAAATGTTCCTGCCATTTTTGCCGAATCGGTTCTGATCGAAAAGACCCCTGTTCAGATAAACGGACAGGATCCAGCAGATGCTCGGCCCAATCATGTAAAGGTCCGCGCAACCACTCGCCCAGAGGTATGGCAAATCCCTGTTTGGGGCGTTCAATCAGTTCCTTTGGTACGTACTTGTATAAGAGCTGCCGCAAAGGCCATTTTCCGTGGCCGTCACGAATCTTCATGTGCAACGGCAAACGCCACGCCAGCTCCACCACCCGATGGTCCATAAAAGGCACCCTCGTCTCAAGGCTTACCCCCATAGCGGCCCGATCCACCTTGCATAAAATATCATCAGGCAAATAGGTCATGGCATCAAGATACATCATACGCTCTTCTGCTCGCTCCAATTGCGGCCAAAGTCCCCTGTCGGTCAGCAGAGTATCGGGTTCCTGACCAGCCAAAACAATCTCATCCGGTGCCTGCCATTCTGAAACCAAGCTCAGATAAAAACCATCAAGATCCTGTACGCCCTGTAAGCGTTGACCAAGTTTTTGCAGCTTTTCTCCTGACAAGGCTATCGGTAAGCGATGAATAATGCCCTGCCGGTGCGCCAGTAAATCGTTTTGAGAGGCCCAAATAAGCAGGCGAGAGAGCTGCCGGCGAAGAGTATAGGAAAGCCAAGCGATTTTTCTCCAAATCTTCGGTGCCCAAAGATAACGATTATACCCTCCGAACAGCTCATCACCGCCATCACCGGACAGGGCCACTGTAACATACTGGCGAGCCATTTGCGCCACCAAAAAAGTGGGAATCTGCGATGAATCAGCAAAGGGCTCATCATACAAGGTCGGCAGTTGTGGAATTACCTCCATCGCCTGAGAGGCATTCAGATATATTTCCGTATGATCGGTATGCAAATGTTCTGCAACGGCTTTTGCATAGACAGCCTCGCTATAACCGTCTTCTTCAAAGCCGATGGTGAAGGTTTTAATCGGTTTGCTCGTCTGACCTTGCATCAGCGCTGCAATCAAAGAGGAATCAATGCCGCCAGAGAGAAAAGCACCCAGCGGAACATCAGCTACGGATTGTATACGAACAGACGCTGTCAAGGCTGTTTCGAGAGAGGATAATGCTTCCTGCTCGTCAAGTATCATACCTGACTCTCTCTTCTTGATCTGATCATGCAACGACCAATACCGTTGCAAGGTCCAGCCTGTATTTTTACAGGGGGCATGGGGGGCAGAGGCAGGCTCGATATACGAACCGGTAACATCAACCGTCAGCATGCAGCCCGGTTCCAGCTTATATATATCTTGATAGATAGAGTAGGGTGCAGGAATATAAGAATAACGGAGGTAAAGGGGAATTACATCCCGAGCAATAGGATTGGTAAAACTGGGATATTGACGCAGAGCTTTCAATTCCGAGCCAAAGATAAAACTTCCAGAGCCTCCGTTGCACCAACCGTAATAAAGGGGCTTTTCTCCCATTCTGTCACGGGCGAGCGTCAACGACCTCTCCTGTCGGTCCCATACAGCAAAGGCAAACATACCCACAAAATCTTGCAGACTTTTCTTAATACCCCAAGTCTCAAAACAGGCAAGCAGGGTTTCGGTATCCGAGTGCCCCTGCCATGCTCTTTGCAGAGCCCCTCCATCTTCCAGCTGTTTTCGCAACGAAAGATGATTATACACCTCACCGTTAAAAACTATGACATAACGCCCTGAAGCAGAATGCATGGGCTGATGCCCTGACGGCGAAAGATCGAGAATTGCCAGACGCCTGTGTCCCAGCCCAATCCCACATTCTTGATCCATCCAGATGCCGTTGTCATCAGGGCCACGGTGCCGCAGAGCATCCGTCATTTGTTTGAGAGACAGGGCCGCGTCATCAGAATGACGTGAAAGGAATCCGGTAATGCCGCACATAGCGTCAGTAAGTGATCAGTGAATTATAATATACCACATATTGTTCTCGGCAGAGCGAACATATCTCGCTGAAAATATACCAGACCAGGAGTAAAAAAACAGCTTTCTTTCCGCAGAGCAGGCATTTTCCGCACGAAAGACCCTTGTGTTTTAGCCAAAAGAGGATATTATAGCCCCATATAATTACCAACGGGAGAAAGGTATGTATCGTAAGGCATTGTCGGATATAAACGAATGGAAAAACAGAACTGATCGGAAGCCGCTGATTATTCGCGGGGCCAGACAGGTCGGCAAGACATGGCTCGTCCGAGAGGCTGCCCGGAAATATTTCGAGAATTTAATTGAGATTAATTTCGACAGGACACCGGACAAGGCGCAACTGTTCAAAACCGGAGATATAGAAAAAATCTTACAGCTCCTTGAGATTGATACAGATACAGAAATCGTTCCCGGCAAGACGCTCATCTTTTTTGATGAGATCCAAGCGGAACCGAGTCTTCTTCCTTTGTTGCGGTATTTTTTTGAAGAACGACCGGATATACACATTCTTGCTGCCGGTTCTCTGCTGGAGTTTTTACTGGCGGAGCATGATTTTTCCATGCCTGTGGGCAGAATTGAGTATCTGCATCTGGGACCTATGAATTTCGAGGAATTTCTCCTGGGCTTGGGCCAGGACAGATTGTCCCGCTTTCTGAATATTTTTTCCTTGGAAGACCGTATTCCCGAGTCAATCCATAATAACTTGGTGTATTACGTCCGCTTGTTCTGGATCATAGGCGGAATGCCGGCAGCAGTTAAAAGGTATGGCTCAGAGCAAAATTTTATTGCAGTCGAACGGGAGCATGAAAGCATTCTCCAAACCTATGAAGATGATTTCAGTAAATACCGCCAACGTATTCATTTCGAACGACTGCGCAAAGTTTTCAGGCGATTACCGTCGCTTATCGGCGGCAAGTTGAAGTATGTAAACCTTGATCCAAACGGAAAGTCAAGAGACCTTGCGGATAAACTGCATCTGCTTGAGCTGGCACGCATCTATTATCCTGTCAGGCACAGTGCAGGTAACGGTGTCCCTTTAGGTGCAGAGGTGAAAGAACGGGATTTCAAACCACTGTTTTTTGATATCGGCCTGATGACAACCGGTCTCGGCTTAAATCTCGCTGATCTCCATGCTGAAGAGGAACTGCTTATGATCAACAACGGTGCAATGGCCGAGCAGTTCATTGGTCAGCATCTTTTATACAGACAGCAAAGCTATAAACGACCGGAACTTTATTACTGGAACAGAGAAAAAAAAAGTTCCCGGGCTGAGGTGGATTATCTCATCTCTGTCAATGGACAGGTGGTACCTGTTGAAGTCAAGGCAGGCAAGACCGGCTCTCTGAAATCTCTTCAGGTTTTTATGAGTGAAAAAAAACTGCCTGCCGCTGTCAGATTTAACAGCATGGAGCCCTCATGCCTTGAGACAAAATCAGCCATTGCCGGGAAAGAGAATGTCCGCTTCTCTTTTATCTCTTTGCCGCTGTATTTGGTGTGTCAGGTTGAAAGGTTGGTGCGGGAACAGAATACCTTTCGAACCTCATCTGCCACCATTTTGCCATGATAAAATTACGTATTCATCCTCAGCGACTCTGCGCCACATCATAAAGTATCTCCGCTAATAACGGTACATTTTGCTGAAGTGAATAATGTTCTTTTATGCGATTGCGACCTTTACTTCCCATCATTTGCCTCATCTGAGGATGATCTCTCATTTTTCGCAATGCCTCTGTCCACTCATCCTCATACGACACGAGTATTCCGCTGTCGGACTGTACCGCATCAACATTTGCCCCGACCCGCGAGGCGACAACAGGCACCCCGCAAGCCATATACTGAATCAGTTTAAATGCGCACTTCCCTCTTGCCCATTCATCGTCAACAAGAGGCATTACGCCGACATCAAAGTTGTTGACGAGAGCAACCTCCGTTTCCTCGCGCCATTTTTTTTCTATCACTTCGACATGAGGTATTACTGGTGCGGGTCCGCCGACCACAATCAATCTAACTGGGCCTTCAAGTCCAAGGGTAGATAAAGGGCGTACAACAGCTTTGAGATAAGAGGATGTAGAAGGAGATCCAATCCAACCTACGGTGAAAGGCCTCCCTGATGAGATTTGCTTCGTTGACCGATACCTATTCAAATCTACGACAGTCGGAAAAAGGAAAGATTTTTTATTGATCGCCTTGGCATGGCTCAGGAGTGCTTTATTTCCTGCTGTCACTGCTGTGGCCCCTGCTATCACCTGATCAACCTTTTTTCCTAGGACGGGTTGCAACAAACTGAATTTGCCACGCCTATACTTCAGGTAAAAAGCATCATCAAAATCATAGACATATGGTTTTCTTATCAGCTGTCGTTCCAACCAACCTGGCAAAAAAGGAAAAAGTTCAGCATATAAAACAGCCGCATCAAACTGCTGAATGTGTAACAATAACGACAGGCGTTTATATGCTGCCCGTATCAGAGCGGTTAAAGGCAATTTTTTATCTTGGAAGAGATAGCGCAGGTACTCATCTCCGAGTAAATAATGTACCTGAAGGTCAATACCATATTCAGAAAGTCCGGGGATATATTGCTCTAGCCTGTATCGTGTGCTGGCGGCCAAAGGGCCGTAAAGGGAAAAGCCAATAACCTTGATCATTTTTTAACGACAGCACATCCCAAACCCGCAATTCGGAGCTTGAGCATCATAACACATGAACGATAACGCAGACTGATCAAACCGCGACTATTTATCACCGAAGTTGATGACGGTACCCATATCCATTTTTTTTTCATTTCGACACCTCAATCTCAAGCCGAACGTTTGAGTAATATAACTACTGTTGATCCTAGGCCTGTCGCATCCAGAAAGAAGTTAGCCCCCTGCTTTACCAATGAAAGCCATGGTGATTCGGCAATTCTTGTGCGAATATCAGGCTGTGTTGGATTACTATTTACCTCACTAGAGAGGTGGCAACTATCTCGTAATAAAAACGATGCCGCTAAATATTTGATATAGGTAATCAACTCACCTGACATATTCCTAGTTTCAGCATGCAAAACCTCCAACCCACTGTTATTGCTTATTGCTTTTATAAGCGTTGCAGGTGTGAAATATGTAAGATGCTCACGATGGAAGCCGTTCCAATTTTTGCCAAGCACCCTTCGATCAAGGGAATTGAAATTCGGCGTTGTAATATAAATTAACCCACCAGGTTTAACCACATGTTCTGCTCTGTTAAGAAACCTCACTGGTTCCGGCACATGTTCAATCACCTCAAACATCGTTAATACATCAAATGAAGATTCTTTAATCTTGCCTGAAAAAAAATCTATATTTTGAACTGGAAGGTTAAACCCCTGCGCAACATCTACCGCAGATTGCGAAGGATCGATACCCCTTATCTTGTAGCCCTGTACCATAGCAGCATCAACAAAACTACCATTACCACAACCCACATCAAGTATTGATCTTCCACCACCATTTGATTCAAGTAATTTCAAAACTTGCAAATAGCTCTCTTTGGTCAATGGGTCGTAAGCTTGGTCTTTAGTTTTTCCGGCATACATTGTGTAATATGCATATAGTTCGTCATCGAAAAAATTATTATATTTCCATAAATATATATTTTCACATACACAACATCGGCAAATTTTAATTAATCCTACCCCGCTATTATCATTTAACTTTTCAAATAAATATCTTCTATGACCAACAGTGCCACAGAGGGTGCATGACTGTGCTTCTTCATCAACCATTTCGATGCCCTATCAATTTTGAATATATTTTACTGTAAGATTCCACCCCCTCATCCAATGAGAAGTGTCGCTGCGCTGCGGAGACACAGCGTGCAGATGTAGAAGAGTCTTCCGCCAACTTCAGAAGCTCTTGCAGCGCAACAGTTATCAAGTCTGTATCAAACGATTTAATAACCACCCCGACTTGCTCGCCTTCAAGCACTTCAGCCATATCACCCACGCCTGCATTGCTTAAGCAGGGAATGCCGCAACCCAGAAACTCAGCCAACTTGGTAGGGGCAGATGCTTGCTTGGAGAAAACTGGTTTGATAAAGAAAACTCCCGCATCCATGCGTGCCATCTGCTGCGGCACTTCGGCATGGTTAGCTGCAGTTAACTCTACTGCCGAATCCGGAATGCCAGCGACAGTCAATCGTTCAAGTATATGAGCATGCTGACCCCGGTTCACAATCAAAAACCGTGCTTCGGGTTGCAATCGAAGTAACTGCGCAAAACAGGCAGCTACCTCGTCAAAGAGATACCATGTACCCATTGAGCCAACATAACCCAGTACGAATCCGCCACCGACATGGTCGCACGGTAAGGGTTTGAAGCGTGCCAAATCTGCACAGGTGGAAATCACCGTTATAAGTGGGAGGCCCTCCTGTAAATAATCAAAACGCTGCATCTCGCGTACCGCCGCATGCGTGAGCGACACCACATGATCAGCAGCCAGCAGAAAGTTCCGCTCGAACCATTTGGCTACCCGGAACAATTTTCCACTGCGCGGCCACAGCCCGCCGTCCACCCGCTCATCCGCCCAAAAGCCGCGCATATCAAAAATATACTTGACGCCGGTGAGTCGCTTGAGCGTCAATGCCATAACCGAGGGCACATAGCTTCGCGCATGCACAATGAGCAAGCGATGCCGCACCACTAACCATAACCCGACTATAATACCGCAAAAAATATCCCACACCGTTGCTAAAACCGAAGGTCTCTTGTGATAGCGTAGCGGGTGCCAAACGATGCCAGCATTTGCAATGTCTTGCGCAAGTTGCTCACGCGCAGCGACATTCATCCAGTCTTCGGGCTTCTCGAAGCTAATAAGATGAATGCGCCAATTTGCCGCCAAGCGATTGAGGTAAGCAAGCACCTGTGATTGCCCGAGGGGTTCAAGCATACCGTCGTAGCTGAGGTATAATACGCCTATGTTTTTAATATCATTATTCAAGCTCGTTCTCGAGCCATGCCTGAAACATCAACACCGACCAAAGGCGATAACCATACGATGCCTGCCCTGCCGAATGTTTTTTCCAAGCCATACGAATAGCAACAGGGTCCAAATACCCTTCCTTTCGCAGTCGATTTTCAGCCAGCAGCTCTTCCGCCCATTCCCGCAGTGGTCCCCTCAGCCAACTGTCCAAAGGAATACCGAATCCCATCTTGGGACGTTCCATCAGTTTACGGGGAACATATCGATACACTAATTGACGAAGCAGCCATTTCCCTTTTCCGTTACGAATTCTCATATCCATAGGTAATGACCAAGCGAATTCAATCAGATCTCGGTCCAAAAAAGGGGCCCGTGTTTCCAGTGATATCGCCATAGCCGCTCGGTCCAGCTTGACTAAAATATCATCCGGCAAATACGTCAGCCCGTCCAGAACCATCATCCTTGCAACCGGATCGACCATTCGAGGCCATCGTTCCCGCTCGTCCTGCAAATTGGAGGGCATATTTCCGCAACCTGTCATATCAATGGATCGAGGCCATTCGGATACTAGAGAGACGTACAGATCATCTATGGAGTGTACCTTTTGCAGGCGTAATCCCAACTTATTGGCTTTGTCTCCGGGCAATGCGATACCCGCCCGCTTTGCCAAAGGTCCGGCAAGGAGATTGACCATCTCTGCCGGTAGAGCGGTCAACCCGGCCCCGAGAAATCGACGCAGAAACGTCGGTATCCGACCTGCATACGACCATATTTTCGGTGCAAGAAAGTAACGGTTATAACCGCCGAACAATTCATCTCCTCCGTCGCCTGAGAGAACCACAGTGACATGACGACGTGCCAGACTCATGACCAGATGCGTGGGCAACTGCGAAGAATCCCCGAAGGGTTCATCATACATCAAAGGCAGTTGCGGTATCAGGGCCAGCGCATCATCTGCGGTTAAGTGCAGCTCCGTATGGTCGGTACCTAAATGCCCTGCCACAGCCCGAGCATGCCCCGCCTCGCTGTACTCGCTTTCATCAAAACCGATTGTAAAGGTACGAACAGGATTCGGAGTATCAGTCTGCATCAACGCGGTAATGGCGGTCGAATCAAATCCTCCTGAAAGCAATGCGCCCAGCGGAACATCTGACAGCATCTGGCGACCAACAGCTTTACGCAGATATCGCTCCAGTATTTCAAGAGCCTCTTCGTCTGATCCCGAAAACGGATCGGACATACCTTTTTCGGCAACTTCGATCAAAGACCAGTAGGGAATCGGGTCGGCATGATGTTTCTCTGCTTTTATCTCCAGAAAAGTTCCCGGAGGAAGTTTATAAATTCCCTCATAAATCGAATATGGTGTCGGCACATAGTTATAGCGCAGGAATAATGCCAAGGCACCTCGATCAATCTTGGCCTGAAATTTTGGATAACGCTTTAATGCCTTCAGTTCGGAACCGAACAAAAACGTGCTGCCTTGCCAGCCATAATAGAGCGGTTTTTCACCCATTCGGTCACGGGCCAGTGTCAGCATTCTTTCGCGACGGTCCCACAGAGCAAAGGCAAACATCCCGACAACGGACCGAAGTGTTTTTTCCACGCCCCAATGCAGAATTCCGGCCAGCAGAGTCTCGGTATCGGAGTGTCCCTGCCACCCGTGAACTGTCTGAGAATCGGCAGCGGAAGAGTCTTCCAACTTTTTTCGCAGATCAAGATGATTATAAATTTCACCATTTAAAACAATAGTATAACGCCAGCAGCGTGAGTGCATCGGCTGATGACCGGCCTCGGAAAGATCAAGAATTGATAAGCGTCTATGACCAAGTGCAATCCCGGCTCGTTCATCCGTCCACGTCCCTCCGTCATCCGGGCCGCGATGCTGCAGGGTTGAGGTCATCCGGATTATGATTCTCGTTATATTATCTGACGTATTTGGAATACTTGTCAGGAAGCCCGTAACCCCACACATTTATCTCGATAATTATCAAATGGTTATAATTTTATGTCTTTTTTGTAATTTTAAGAAAATAACGAGGACCCAAAAAGAATATACCGAAAAAACGTACCCATTCCTTAAAAATATGAGGAGTACCGGTAAAAATATACCGTTGTACAAAAATAAACTTCAACAAAGAACCCAGCCTTTTTCCCGAATAAAGGTCAAGAAGGTATTGATAAAATGCCTTTTTACGAACAGATATATCAAAAGGGATACCTATTATCCCATAAATTAAAGCGATATCAATAATTGCCGATACCGTGTTGTAAGCTCGTCTGAAATTACGCAGGGCCTTTTGTACGCTCCGGGCATCACCGCTGTAATTCTCCCCGTGCAATCGGTAATGCATAAGCTTTTCAGGTAAATACCGCATGGTAATATCAGGGTGACTTGCGGCCCAATATGCGAGAGGCCAGTCCTGATAGGTATTGAATGAATTTGGAAGATGCTCCGCCCAGATGCAAAAGCCCTCAGCATCGATAACTGATTGACGCACAGCATAAGCGCTACCGAGCCAAATATAATCCGTATGATGAAGAATACCTTTGCGTACCAATTCTCCGTCACCAGCTTCCTTTCCAAACACTTGACTTGATCTGGAGGTTCTTTCCATTACGGTGCCGCAGATATCCGCGTAACTGATATCATGCGTAAGAAAACCCAGCTTTGGGTCAATATTGAAAAGCTGCATGCTTAATCGTAATTTATCTATGCGCCACGTATCATCACCATCAAGAAAAAAAACAACGTCTCCGGAAGAATGACGCAACCCATGCACCGTAGCCATCAGAACACCGATATTTTTTTTAGTCGGTAAATAAATTATATTCTTTTGATAAGAATGAATAATGTCCGCACTGGCATCGGTCGAAGCGTCGTCTACAACGAGCAACTCAATCGGTCCGTCATAATCTTGCGCAAGAACAGATTCAATAGCCTCGCCGATATAACGTTCAAGGTTGTGACAAGTTATAATTACTGATATAATCTCGGGCATTACGATAGAGTTATTAAAATAACGTTTCGGAAGTAAAAAAATCGCTTGAATCGGACTATCCGGGGCCATAGGCCCCGGATAGTCCGATTCATGGTTTCGCCACCGCGATTTTAACTGCACTCTAAACGGGCAGAGCCGGTCGGACTCTGACCACGCCCAGAGGACGTGGTTTTCTGTTTCAGAATAAACTGAATTTCCTTGAGACCTGCTATAAATCAGTTCTCCCTATTTCCTGTGCCGGATTTCTGGCGACAATGGCAAAATCAGAAACATCCCGAGTAACCACGCTACCTGCACCGACCACGCTTTTTCGACCGAATATAAGCAATTGCTGTAATAGGTTGTTTAATATCCATCTGAAAATACAACCATTGCCTCATATCAGGTAATTCTACTCCAAATTCTACTCCAAAAATTATCTCTGCGGGATAAAAGGAAGCTTAATAGAGAAGAATGACTTCATCAGACTTTATCTCGTTTGATATCTCCTTCAATATAGATTTAATATTAGAGGGTAAAACCGCATCATCTTCAATAATACATGCCGAATCATCAGTTGTTTCTAAAAATTTCTTGTACGCTATCTTGTGAGACATAGCACATCCGATTGCGCCATCTGTAATCCACAGTCTTAATTCATCTACCTTTTAAGATTACATTCCTCTTTGATATTTTCACGAGACAGGAAATTGCTATCAACGACTGGAATTTTAACTGCTTCAAGCTTGAGTTTTTTTACATGATTCTCTATGTAGATTGATCGCTCTTTTACTTGCTCAAAAGTTTTAAAGTAGTTTTCATACTATTCATTTGTTGGTATTTTCAATAGCAATTCTTGAACTCTTAATATGAATAATGCGACCCTGATTAAGCTCAACAACCATATCACACCCCTCCAACGTCGAAAGCCGATGAGCAATCATCAAGACAGTCAGATCATCACCCAAGCTGATAATCGCCGCCATCACAGCTTTTTCCGTTGCATTATCAAGGGCGCTGGTCGCCTCATCCAGCACAAGAACATTCGCCTTTTTGTACAAGGCACGGGCAATCCCGATACGCTGCCTCTGACCACCGGAGAGCCGCACTCCCCGTTCGCCGACCAAGGTTTGATACCCGTCCTGCAAGGTTTCTATAAAATCATGAATCTGAGCCAGCCCGGCTGCTCTTTTTACCTGCTCGATATCAATTTTTTCTGCCGGTATTCCGAAGGCGATATTTTCCAGCATCGAACCATCGGCCAAAAAAATAGCCTGCGAGACGTGGGCGATGTTTTGTTGCCACGCCTTCACATGAGAAGAATCAATCTTTGTGCCGTCAATCCGCAATTCTCCCGCAGTTGGCACAAGCAGGCCCATAATAATATCCAGCAACGTACTCTTGCCACTGCCGGTTTCTCCTATAAATCCTATTTGAGATCCTTTCGGAATCGTCAATCGAATATCGGACAATACCTCCTTGTCAGTGCCCGCATAGCGAAAACCGATATCGCACAGCTCTATGTTTTTGCTGAATTCCAATCCTGCCAAGTCTTGCGGTTTCTTATCTTGATCAGAAGACACATCCAGCCAGACAGCAACATCAGTCAGCACAGCATGATTGCCGTTGATGATGGACCAAGAATAATAAATCTGTTGAAGACCCGGTAAAAGTCGTTGTGCTCCTAAAGCAAAGGCACCCAGCAAGGGTAGAGCATTTTGACCTGAAGAATCAGCCTGCATTGCATAGGCCAGAAAGGCTATAAGGATGACCCCCAACACCTCCAGTAAATTCTTTGGCAAAGTACTTAAAAAGATGTTCTGGACAAGTGCCGACTGGATACTATGAACAGTCTTTGCATATCCCTGCGTGAAAACCTCCTGGCTGTTATCCAGAATAACATCCCTGATGCCCCCCAGCCCTTCCTGCATACTCTTAACTGATCGCGGCTGATTCGTCGTCACAATATCGCTGTTCCGTCTCATTCTCTCACGAACAAGGCGGGCGATAAGGATATATCCGCCTCCCCAGCTGATAAAGGCCAAAAGAGCAATAAAGGGATTAATGTAAATCAAGGTGACAACAATAGCAAGGCACATAACCGAGGCTGTAACCAGATAAAGCACCTGCATAACTCCTGCGGTAACAGCAATACTGACCTTCTCGGTTGTCAGACTGATCAAATCACTGCTGTTATGGGCCAGATGGAATTCATAGGGTTTATTCAAAGCCGTGGTATAGATATCATGGCGCAACTGCGTTCCCATAGCAGCGGTTAATCTGCTGTTATACCAGAGCTGCGTAATGCGGATTGCGGATGAGAAGACAGCGATAAGGATAAAGGCAAGGGTGAGAGGCAAGAGGAGTTCCCCTGCTGACTCAACTTTCAAGATACGTACAAGAGGCTCTATCCAGGAAAGCTTAAAAAGCTGTTCCGGTGCAGTTAACACTCCGAGAAAGGGGATAACAGCCCCTATGGTTATAACCTCGGCAAAAACCGAAACAAGCATAAGAAAAAAAAGCACGAGGAATTGATTTCGGCGTCCCCCTCCCAGATAACTCCATATGATAATTATATTATTAATCAATTCAGAATTCCGTAACATAATAAAAATTCACTCCCGGAGTTATTCCGGTGAAAGTCAAGAGGGTTTTGAGGCGTTTGTATGCCTAAAAAAAAGATTCTCGGCTTAATTTCATGTGTTCCTTGGCAAATCTGGTAATACTTTACACTTATCTTAAATTTGATTATTAAGATAGCGAAGGAGCGGGTGTTTTGATCCCGTCCTCAACGCCCATTGTAGCGTTTTGGGACTTCACCTGCTCCTCTCTTTTCTTTTTTTGTCGTCTTGAGACTGGCGCATTGGAATCAAATTTTTGGTAGCGTCTGCTTTTATCCTTTGTGACACCAGGGTTTTTCCCTTTACTCCGTTCCTGATTCTTTTTGTCTATCGCAGGATCAAATGGTGTGTTATTTTTGAGCATTCCATAAATAACACGTAATATCCTGCAATACCTTCGCCATTAAACACCCATTTTCTCCCTGTGAATCCGCCCAAGCATGGGGATTTCCTCAATCAGCTGCATAATATTAATCGGTTTGGTGTTTTCTGGAAGTATTTTTAATATTTCTTTGGCATAATGAATTCCGTGATATCAGGACGTTAGATCAAGAATACTTTTCTTCTCCGATCTTTTCAGGATCGCATGAGAAAGGTTGATCATCCACAGAGATAAATTGGCGGCATTGAAGACGGCCTGCTTTTTGATGACCATGAAATCCTCCAGTCCCCAGTGCTGTTTTGCATCACGAAAATTGAATTCAATCTGGAATTTCAGACGATAGTAGTCAATAGACATTATACCGATCTTATAGATCTTGGAGATTAACTTCCTGCCCCGGACGGAATCTCAATCTCAAGTTGTGCAGTCCGCAGACGATTTCCATAATCAAATCAGAGAAGCCTCGCACCCGGGTTTCTGTATTTATCTTTAACGATTCTATATCGTTTTACGCCGCTTACAACATGCTCTATTCTGATTCTTATTTTTGAAATACTGCGGTTTCTGTCTTTCTGTTCTTGAGTCAGATCTTTTCCACGAGGTTTTTTAGTCGGCTGTAGAATAGTGACATTCGAAACAGAAAAACCATGAAAACCTGTATTTTGCAGTAGCGTGCTCCCGTCCGGAAGGCTGTATTTGGATTCATCCGCTATTTTCTTGTCATGTTTTTTCCCTTCAGCCGTCGGTGTCAAAAAAATAACTTCACAGGCTGAATTTGCAAGTCATTCTTGGGAACGAGGGCAGAATGAGAATGCAAACGGTATGTTACGGCAATATTCCCCAAAGAATATGGAACTGCCTGACATCACTGTGCAGCAGGTTGTAACCGCTGTGGACAAGCTTAGCAGCAGGCCGAAAAAATGTCTCGGATTCCAGACACCCTATGAAGTCTTTGAAAAACTGACTGGGGTGGCTATTAGAAAAATCATGGGTTATGCACTTATTACTTGAATCCAGGAATTAAGAAAAATGAGTATCCATTGTTTTAATGCGACTGTGGATAGGCGGCACAGCTTGGTCGTCGATCCACACATCGAGTACGGTGGGTACCTGTGCTGTCATAATATCCTCAACCAATGAGGAGGTCAGAGGTTCCTTTCCGTCTATATGAATACCCCGCGCCCCCAGTCCTTCGGCAATTTTGACATAATCGACCCGTTGAAAGCAGGGATCCATCGCATCAGGAACTGCCTTTTTAGAAAGGCGACGTCCGTGATAGACCATGCCCAACATGGCGTTATTTAAGATCACCCAGGTTACTGGAATTTTATAATTAACCGCTGTGGCTACTTCAAAGCCGTTCATCAGAAAGGAGCCGTCCCCGACTATGGCCACCACGGGTTGGCCAGGGGCTGCCAAGCATGCTCCGACCGGAGCCGCAACAGCATAGCCCATGGAGCCGTAGCCCAGAGCAACAAAAAACGAGCCGGGTAGGTCAATAGTCATATAATGGATAGCCCAGGCCATAGATGTGCCTATATCTGCAAAGAATATGCTGTTCTTCGGGAAGAAATTCTGAATATCAAGCGTTAACTGTGCAGGATGATAAAGATTGTTTCGAGATATGAACGTCTTCTGCT
>Ga0316189_10002890_pt1 | contig 16765 bp, 17 predicted proteins | sample LowCovwburrow_MG_FD_204930 | JGI IMG/M metagenome (GOLD analysis project Ga0316189, IMG submission 204930) | Coastal sediment microbial communities from Maine, United States - Lowes Cove worm burrow | ecosystem: Environmental > Aquatic > Marine > Coastal > Sediment | place: USA: Maine... | reverse complement strand
GAAACGATAGCGACGACGAGGATCAAATTCGCGGTTGCGGCGAGCCACGCGCCAACTCCAATTTTTCCAAGATCGCTGGGCTCACCTCGGCGAGAAGCCTGTAGCTGCCAGATTCCGAAGAGTAGTGGAACCGCAAGAATGCTCACGAGCGGGTCAATCGACTGATACCAGGCAATCGGGATGCTGAGGCTGCCGACACTGAGATCAACATGCTGCTGTACCCATATCTGAAACACGTTGGCGAGTTGATAGTAGCTTACAGATTGGAAGACCGTGATCAGCATGACAACAAACAGCACGCGAATGATGCGCCAGTCGGCAGACGATAGTTTTTCAGAAGCCTGGTCGCGGCGTTGCGTTCTTGCGGGAAGATGTCGATAGCCCGACAGGTATGTAGCAAGTCCGGCAAGCATGAAAATTGCGGCGACTCCAAAGCCGTAGTGCCAGCCGTAGTAGTGGGCAAGAAATCCGCATAACAACGGTCCGCAGACGGCTCCGAAATTGATCGCTATGCTGAATATCGCGAAACCACGCGTGCGGCGCGCCTCATCATCCAGTGGATACAGAGCGCCGACCTGTGCGGAGATATTGCCCTTCAGGAAACCCGAACCGATGATGAGGAGCAGCAGGGCGAAGAGGAAGGTCTGGTCGAATGCCATCGCAATGTGGCCGCCGCTCATTAACAGTGCACCAATGACCACAGCATTACGCTGCCCGATCCATCGATCTGCGATCATTCCACCCAGGACCGGCGTGAAGTATACAAATCCTGCATAAAGTCCAAACAGCTGCGAGGCCAGCGCGAGCGGCGACAAGGGGCCGGCAACAGACTCTAAGGCACCACGAAACGCTTCGAAGCCCACTATGTTTTCAACATGGCCTGGCAACAACACCTGATTCACCATGTAAAGAACCAGCAGCGCGGTCATTCCATAATAAGAGAAGCGTTCCCACGCTTCCGTGAATGCCAGGTAGAAGAGGCCCTTCGGGTGACCAAAGAAAGACTCGCTGCTGTCAGGAGTCAGCGTAACGTCGCCTGCGCTCATAGGCCTGCTCTCAGAAAGAAACTACAGTACGGGCATTCGCCCGATACCGCCAGCGGACGTTCAGCTTGATGCGGGTATGGAGGAATTTGCCTGAATAGATTTGACCGCCATTGGAACGCATGACTTCGTCATGGTTTGCGAAACAGCAGCGTAAACCGGTCTGTGTTACCGGACACTGAACGTCGTCCGACCTCGTACACAAGTTCGTCATCGGCGCGGTAGTGCAAGTCCGTGTGGTCCACAAACTGAAAACCCGAATCCAGCAATTCCTTGATAACCGTGACGGGATCGATGCGCCGACGATTCTCGTGGTTGGCCGGTTCCATATGACGTGCCGTGTGGTCGATGACGCCATAGAGACCGCCGGATCTCAATGCCGCGAAAACCTGGCGGTTCATTTTTTCCCGGGTGCCCGCGTCGAAATTGTGCAGGTTCCGAAACGTCACCACCATGTCGAGCTCGGAAACGCCAAATTCGAAGTCATCCATAACGTAATGGCGACTGCCGTCAGGTCGGTGAAGATTGTCAGATGTTGTCAGCACCTCTACCTGCTCGAATCCGGGCAAGGGAAGGACCTTCTTGCTGACGGTGCTGGTGCCGAGAGCGACATAGAGTTTGCCGTTGTCGGCCAGCACATGCGCCAGCACGCGTGTGTACCATCCGCCGCCGGGAAACAGCTCCAGGACTCGCATGTCGTCCTTCAGTCCAAAGAAAGTCAGGGTATCCAGCGGGCGGCGATTTCGATCACGCATGCGGTCTTCTGCCGGGCGTGATTCGTCGGCCAGAGCAGCCGCTACTTTTGCGTCAATTTCATTATCGGCGTACGCGACACCAACCAGGCCAAACAAGACAATCGTCAGTAATACTTTCATTCAAAATTCCCTTTGGATAAATGCAGCTCCGGATAGTGCAGGCCGCTTGTTAACGTCCGTCCTGAGTTAGCAACAGTCGTTTCCTGCTTGAATGGGCGGACACTTGGTATCACCGTACGAACAATACACGCAGCAATCACCTTTTATTGGCTTCAGTAACGCACCACAGCCCTCACAATCATAAAAAAACTGGCACGCATCCGTGGGCATCAACTCTCGCTTTGAGTGCCCGCATTCGGGACAAGTGATTGTCGAATACTGTTGCATCGCAACGCCCGCCAAGTCATTCACTGCTTACGACTTGTTCGACCAGAAATCCGCGTTCTTGATGCCGAGCTTCTCGGGATCAAACGTGTACTTCGTTACGCCGTCCTTCCTTTGTTGCTCATAGTCTTTAAGCGCCTTGATTGCTGGACTCCCCATGAAGAACAGGATCAGAATGCCGATGATATTCAGCCAGGCCATAAGGCCGACGCCCACGTCGCCAAGTGCCCATGCAAAATCTGCAGCCCGGATGGTGCCGTAAAAGACCGACGTCATGAGCACAAGCTTCAGGATAAACAGCTCACCGGGGATCTTGAACGTACGTCGAATGTAAGCGACGTTGGTCTCTGCGATGTAGTAATAGGCGAGCAATGTTGTAAACGCGAAGAAGAACAACGCGACTGCAACGAAAGTCTTGCCGGCGCCACCAACGACGCTCTCCAGCGCCAACTGCGTAAACGCCGGGCTGTTGATTTCGACGCTACTTGCAAGCATGCCGCCAGAGATGCCCATGCCTACACCATCAACGTAATACTGCTGCGTGATCAGGATCATGAGCGCCGTAGCGGTGCACACGAACAATGTATCGACATAAACGGAGAACGCCTGCACGAGTCCCTGCTGTGCCGGGTGCTCAACTTCAGACGCAGCGGCCGCATGCGGGCCAGTTCCCTGGCCGGCCTCGTTGGAATACACGCCACGTTTGACGCCCCAGCCTATGGCGGCGCCGAAGCCAGCCATCGGCGTGAAGATATCCTTGAAGATCAGCGATACGATGCCTGGAAGCGCCTCGTAGTGATACGCAATGATGCCAAGTGCCATCACAACGTAGCCGAGTGCCATGAACGGCACGACAACCTGGGTGAAATGGGCAATTCGTTTCACGCCGCCGAAAATAATAAATCCGAGTATGCCAACCACGACAACTGCGGTTACGAGTTTGGTCAGTGACGTGTCGTCGCCAAGGAAATTGACCGTCGAGTCGCCCCCGAAAGCCAGCGCCGCAGCATTACCGATGCTGTTCGATTGCACGCCGGGGAGCAGGGCGCCGACGGCAATGATGGTGGAGATGGCGAAGATCCAGGCATACCACTTTTGCCCCATGGCCTTTTCGATGTAATAGGCAGGCCCACCACGATACTGGCCCTCGTCGACCTCTTTGTAGATTTGTCCGAGTGCGGACTCGACATAGGCAGTGGAGGCGCCAAGAAACGCGACCACCCACATCCAGAAAACAGCGCTTGGGCCACCGAAGCCGATCGCAGCCGCGACTCCCGCGATGTTGCCGGTGCCAACGCGACCCGACAGAGAAACAGCGAGTGCCTGGAAAGAGGAAATGCCCTCATCGGATTCCTTGCTGGAAAACAGCAGGCGCAGCATTTCCTTGAAGAGACGCACCTGGCAGAAGCGCGTGAGTATGGAGAAGAACAAACCCGCGCCCAGGCACAGATAAATCAGTGCGTTGCTCCAGATGTATCCGTTGATTGTGCCTACGAGTTCCTGCATGCCTACCCCTTGTTTTTGTTGCTTTCGGCCCAACGAATACTAACTGAATTCTGCGCTATAGTGAGCATTGCTGACCAAGGAGACATTCGATGACCTGGTGGATGTGGATGACGATCGGTGCTTTGCTCCTCGGGGCCGAGCTGTTTGCAATTGATTTGCAGTTTTACCTCGTGTTTCTCGGTATCTCCGCCGCGCTGGTTGGCGTCGCCGGATTGCTCGGGATTGTCATGCCCGAATGGGCGCAGTGGGTGGCTTTCGGAAGCCTCTCGCTGATTTCAATGTTTACGTTTCGCAAGAGTCTGTATGAGAAAATTCGCGGCGGAGCGCCAGGTTTTCGCGAGACCTTGGCCGGCAATACGATCAACATCGCAACTGAGTTGAGTCCCGGAGGTGAGACGCGCGCCGATTTTCGCGGTACCGCCTGGACGGTTCGCAATGTCGGTGAGCAGGCAATTGCCGCCGGCACACGTGCCAGAATTGTCAAAGCAGATGGTCTGACGCTGCACGTCAGCGCTGAATAGAACTACGGAGAAAACTGATGGATACATCATTTATTGTGGCGCTGGGGTTTGTCCTCGTAATAATCATCATTCTGTTCAAGACGGCAGTCGTTGTGCCGCAACAGAATGCAGTCGTCGTCGAACGCCTCGGTAAGTTCAGCAGAAAGCTGGATGCTGGCTTTCATATCCTTATCCCGTTTATCGAAAGAGTTGCCTACAAGCACACGCTTAAAGAGCAAGCCATCGATATCGCGGAGCAGATCTGTATTACCAACGACAACGTCCAGGTTGGCGTTGACGGTGTGCTTTATATGCAGGTGCTTGACCCGGCGCGTGCGTCATACGGTATTGGCAACTACATGTTCGCAATTTCGCAACTTGCACAGACGACCTTGCGTAGCGAGATCGGCAAGATTGATCTTGATCGAACCTTCGAAGAACGTGGCACGATTAACTCCAATGTCGTTGCGGAGCTCGACAAGGCCAGTGACCCCTGGGGCGTCAAGGTCCTGCGATACGAAATCAAGAACATCAACCCGCCGCACGACGTACTCAGCGCGATGGAAAAGCAAATGCGCGCCGAGCGAGAAAAGCGCGCGGTCGTACTGACTTCGGAAGGTGTGCGTGACGCCAAGATCAACGAGGCGGAAGGTGAGAAGCAGCGAGTTATTAAAGAGTCCGAAGCGGCCAAGATGCAGCAGATCAATGAAGCTGAGGGCGAGGCGCAAGCGATCCTGGCTGTTGCCACTGCGACCGCTGGGGGTCTCAGGCAAGTTGCGGAGTCGGTTGTTCAGGCCGGTGGTAACGAGGCCATGCAGCTGCGCATCGCGGAGCAGTATGTGGGTCAGTTCGGCGAACTGGCAAAGGCCGGCAACACCTTTGTTGTACCGGCCAACCTTGCGGACCTGACCTCAATGATGGCGCTCGCGACGGATATCGCGAAAGGCAAAAACAAGCCTCAGGCTTAGGATTTCCTGCGGCGGGCCGAGACGACGTTCGGCAGCGCTTCCAGCTTGGAGATGACGGTGCTCAGAGTGGGCAGGTCCGGAATCTCCATGCCGATATCCATGACGGTCTCCATGGTTTTCTTCTCGCTGCGCGTTTGCATTCCGGTGATATTGACCTCGGCATCGGCGAGGACCGAGGAAATGTCGCGAATCAGGCCGCTGCGGTCAAAGGCTCTCAGGCGCAGCTCGACCGGGTAGCTGCCCGAATCCGCCTTGCCCCAGCTAACTTCAAGGATGCGCTCGGGAGTCCGTTGCCCAAGGCCAAGCACGTTGCCGCAGTCCTGGCGGTGTATGCTGACGCCGCGTCCTTGAGTGATGTAGCCAATAATGGGTTCCGGCGGCACTGGTCGGCAGCAACGCGCGAAATTGCTCAGCAGGTCGCCCACGCCCGATATTGACGTTGAGCTGTCTGGTTCGATCTGCTTGCGCCGCGAACCCCGCTTTGGTCGAATTTTCTCTGGCACATCGACGCTTTGCAGCTTTTCTATGGCCGTGGGCACGGAGGCGGCGGTCAGGTCTCCCGCGCCAAGCGCTACGCACAGTGAATCGGTGTCCTTGTGCTTCAGCTGTTTGGCCACGGCATCGGTCGGCACATTCTTGACATTGAGCCGCGCCAGCTCACGTTCGAGGATTTCTCGTCCCTGCCGCAAGTGCTGATCGCGATCCTGTTGCCGGAACCAGTTACGCACCTTGGCACGACTTCTGGCGCTCGCGAGGTATCCCAGTTGCGGGCTGAGCCAGTCGCGGCTGGGCTTGGGCTGGCCGCCCGTAATGATCTCGATCTGGTCGCCATTCTTGACGTGATAGGTCATCGGTACGATACGACCGTTGACCTTGGCGCCACGGCAGCGGTGTCCCACCTGGGTGTGCACTGCATATGCGAAATCCAGTGGTGTCGCCTCTGGCGGAAGCTCGACCACATCGCCCTTGGGGCTGACTGCATACACGCGGTCTTCAAAGATGTCGTCGCGAATCTGGTCGAGGAGGTCGGCGTCGTCGCCGCTCGGCTCCAGCAACTGCCGCAGAAAGCGAATTTTCTGGTCAAACGCAGCGGGGGCAGCACCACCTTCCTTGTAGCGCCAGTGCGCGGCAACACCGAGTTCGGCATGGCGGTGCATGTCATGTGTGCGAATCTGAACTTCTACGGTCTGGCCGGATGGGCCAACGACCGCTGTATGCAGCGACTGGTAGTCATTCTCCTTCGGGTTGGCGATGTAATCGTCGAACTCCCCCGGAATGTAGGACCAGATGTTGTGAACGATGCCCAGCGCTGCATAGCAATTGCTGACGTCATCCACGAGCACGCGGACGGCACGAATGTCATACAGCGAATCCAGCCCCCGATCCTTGCGCTGCATCTTTCGCCAGATGCTGTAGATATGCTTGGGGCGCCCGCTGATCTCCGCTTTAATATTGTTGGCCGATAATTCCCTTGCCAGAATCGCCTGAACCTCAGCAATGAAGCCCTCGCGCTCGCCACGCTTTTCCTTGAGTGCTCTCGCCAGCGACTTGTAGGTCTCAGGGTCCAGGTAACGGAAAGCGAGATCTTCCAGCTCCCATTTGAGTTGCCAGACACCAAGGCGGTTGGCGAGGGCGGCATAGATCTCACGAGTCTCGATCGCGAGCGCCTGCTGCGTTTCTATGGGTGCGGACTTGGCCTCACGCATGCGATGCAGCTGCTCTGCGATACGAACCAGCACCAGCCTGACATCGGACACGACTGCCAGCAGCATTTTCCTCAGTGCTTCGGATTGCGGTCTCGCGAGTGCCTCGCCCGGTTCCCATTCGGATGACAGGGAGATATGACCGAGCTGGACTAAATCTCGAACAATTCTTGGAATATCACCTAAATCGCTGGTTTCTAATAAGTTATCGTCAGCAAGATTGTCGCGAAACAGGGGGTAGAGGTGGACCGCGGCAATAACATCATTGGACAGGCCCAGCGAGCCGACGATGTCGGCAATGGCCTCTCCCTCCTGCAATGCCGCTGCCAGCAACGGCTGCTCTGGCAAGCTGGCGGCGAAGGCCTTCGCCACGGCGATTTGTTCGGCACCGTTGGCGGCCTTTTCAGGCATTTCTGGCGGAGTTGATGACATTTAGAATCGAATTGAACATGTGCCAGTATCGGCAATAACCGCTATCATACGCGCAGATTTCAGCTTGGGCTTGGCAATATGGCAGGACATAGTAAGTGGGCGAATATCCAGCACCGCAAAGGTGCGCAGGATAAGAAGCGCGGCAAACTGTTCACGAAACTGATTCGCGAGATCACGGTTGCCGCTCGTATGGGCGGCGGCGATCCCGATTCGAATCCACGCTTGCGCCTCGCGATCGACAAGGCACGCGCGCAGAGCATGCCCAAAGACAATATCGAGCGAGCGGTCAAACGCGGCTCGGGCGAGACGGATGGCGACGATTTCCAGGAGATCCGCTATGAGGGTTACGGCCCTGGCGGCACGGCCGTCATGGTTGATTGCCTGACGGATAACCGCAACCGAACTGTGGCCGAAGTCCGCCATGCGTTTACGAAGTTTGGCGGCAATCTTGGCGCTGACGGCTCGGTGAATTATCTCTTCAATCACGTCGGCCAGCTCATGTACGGCCCGGAGGCGGACGAGGAGGCTCTCATGGAGGCCGCGATCGAAGCCGGTGCCGAGGATGTTGTCGTTGAGGATGACGGCTCGATTGAGGTGCTGACGGAGCCGTCAGACTTCGAGGAAGTACGCGACCAGATTGTCGAGGCCGGACACGAACCGGATAGCGCTGAACTCACCATGCGTGCGTCAACCAGCGCGAGCCTGGCCGCTAAAGAGGCCGAATCGATGATAAAGCTGCTCGACACCCTGGAAGATCTTGACGACGTGCAACAGGTATACAGTAACGCCGATATCCCCGACGACGTGCTGTCGGAGCTTTGAGGCAACTTTGACACAATCAAGACGCATACTGGGCATTGATCCGGGCTCCCGACTGACGGGTTTCGGCATCCTCGACTATGAAGAGGAAAAGCCGCGCTACGTGACCAGTGGCGCCATAAAGACGCTGGAGGGCACCTTTCCCGAGCGCCTCAAAAGCATCTACCTGGCGGTAGGCGAGATCGTCGCCGAGTACCGGCCGGATATTGTGGCAATCGAGAGTGTCTTCATGCACAAGAACGCTGGCAGCGCCCTGAAGCTCGGGCACGCGCGTTCGGCCGCGCTGTGTGCGACCTTCGCGTTTGAGGTAGAAGTGCACGAATACGCGCCGCGCGAGATCAAGCAGGCCATCGTCGGAACCGGCTCTGCGAGCAAAGAGCAGGTGCAGCACATGGTGACGACGCTGCTGCAACTCGACGGCACGCCGCAGGAGGATGCGGCGGATGCACTTGCCGCAGCGCTCTGTCATGGCCATCAGCGCCGCATCCGAAGCCGCCTCACGGCAGCCTCAATCGCAGGCGCCCGATGATCGGCTCTCTCAGAGGCACGCTCAGCTGGAAGCAGGCGCCAGTGATCATCCTCGAGTGCGCGGGCGTCGGCTACGAAGTTGAAACACCGATGTCGACGTTTCTCGACTTGCCCGATATCGGCTCGGACCTTTTCCTGCTGACGCATCTGCTGGTGCGCGAAGATGCGCAGATTCTTTATGGATTTGCCAGCGAGGATGAGCGTTACCTGTTCCGAACTTTGCTGAAGGTCAGCGGTGTTGGTGCAAAGATGGCGCTATCGGTGCTGTCAGCGATGAGTGTCGGCGACTTTCAGCGCTGTGTGGAATACGAGGACACCAGCGCGTTGATCAGGATTCCGGGTGTCGGCAAGAAGACCGCGGAGAGACTCATCATTGAAATGCGTGACCGCATCGACAAGGTGCCGGTTGCTGGTGGCGCTCCGCGTGTCAGCATCGAGAGCAATGCGCGCAGCGAAGCAGTGGACGCGCTGATCGCGTTGGGGTACAAGCCGCGAGAAGTTAACAAACTTGTTGGTCAACTCGATGTCGAAGGCATGAGTGCTGAAGATATTATCCGCCAATCCCTCAAACAGGTTACCCAGTAACAGATGGCCGCAATAGAACACGATCGCCTGACCAGTGCTGAACCGCGCTCCGATGACAAGGCTTTTGACCGTGCCATCCGTCCGAAGACGCTGGTCGACTACGTCGGTCAGCCGGACGTGAAAAAACAGATGGGCATATTCATAGAAGCTGCGCGGCGCCGCGAGGAAGCCCTGGATCACGTTCTGATTTTTGGTCCGCCGGGGCTGGGCAAGACGACGCTGGCACACATTGTCGCCCATGAGATGGACGTCAACCTGCGGCAGACGTCCGGTCCCGTGCTTGAAAAGCCCGGTGACCTTGCTGCAATCCTGACTAACCTTGAGCCGAACGATGTTTTATTCGTCGACGAGATCCATCGCCTGAGCCCGGTAGTGGAAGAGGTGCTGTATCCGGCGATGGAAGACTTCCAGCTGGACATCATGATTGGCGAAGGGCCAGCGGCAAGATCCATAAAACTCGACCTGCCGCCGTTCACGCTGATTGGGGCGACCACGCGCGCCGGACTACTCACGTCGCCGTTGCGCGACCGTTTCGGCATCGTGCAGCGCCTCGAGTTCTATTCCACACAAGATCTCGAGTCTATTGCGCGACGATCTGCCGGTATCCTGAATCTATCTGTAGACGCCGGTGGCGCCCTGCAGATCGCGCGCCGTGCGCGTGGCACACCGCGCATCGCCAACAGGCTGCTGCGCCGGGTGCGAGATTTTGCCGAGGTCGAGGCCGATGGCGTGGTTACATCCGAGGTTGCCTGCAGCGCTATGGACATGCTGCAGGTAGACCCGAGCGGGTTTGATGCAATGGACAGGCGCTTGCTGCAGACGATTATCGAGAAATTTGACGGTGGGCCGGTTGGCGTCGAGAGCCTGGCGGCCGCGCTGGGCGAAGAACGCGGCACCATTGAGGATGTCCTGGAGCCGTACCTGATACAGCAAGGTTTCATGATGCGCACGGCGCGTGGCCGGGTAGCGACCAAGAATGCGTATTTGCATTTCGGGCTGCCGGCGCCACAGCAGCCGATTGATACCGAGCTGCCGCTGTTTCCTGAAGACTGAGAACAGAGCACACATGAGCGACTCGAGTGAAATTTTCACATTGCCGGTGCGTGTCTATTACGAGGACACGGACGCACAAGGCGTCGTCTACTACGCCAATTACTTCCGCTTCATGGAGAGGGCCAGGACCGAATGGCTCAGAGATCTCGGTGTCGACATGGTGCAGCTGCAGGAACAGCAGCGACGAATTTTCGTAGTCGCAGAGGTGCAGGCGAAATTTCTCTCGCCGGCGCGGTTGAGTGACAACCTTATAGTGACGGTGTCGCTCGCCGATCTGTCGCGGGCGTCTTTCAGCGTCGAGCAAAAGATTTATCGTGACAGCATCGAAGGTGAGTTGCTGATCAGCGGTCTGGTCAAAGCGGCATATCTGGATGCCGACTCGATGCGGCCGAAACGCGTACCTAATTCAATTTTCGAAGGACCCAAGTCATGACCTCAGATATGTCTATCGTCAGCCTGCTGTGGGAGGCGAGTTTGCCTGTGCAGCTTGTGATGCTGTTGCTGGTCGGTGCCTCGCTGGTGTCGTGGAGCATCATCTTCTCCAAGCGGCGACTCGTGCATCGCACCAAGGAGGCGTCAGATGAGTTTGAGGCCAGCTTCTGGTCGGGGGGCGATCTCAACACCCTGTATAGCAGTGCAACCCGCACCAAAGGTGGCAGCATCGGCATGGTGCGTATTTTCGAGGCCGGCTTCCGCGAGTTCTCCCGCGGCGGACAGAAAGACGCCGCTGACGTCGACAAGCTCGTTGAAGAATGCCGGCGCGCGATGCGCGTCGCGCAGATGCGAGAGGTTGACCGCCTCGAGCTGAATCTCGCGACGCTGGCGACCATCGGATCGACCAGCCCCTATGTCGGCCTGTTTGGCACGGTGTGGGGCATCATGAACGCGTTCATGGGACTGGCCAATGTGCAGTCGGCAACGCTGGCCGTGGTCGCACCGCCAATTGCGGAAGCACTGATCGCAACGGCCATGGGCCTGTTTGCCGCGATCCCCGCAGTGATTGCCTACAACCGCTTCGCCGACAAGGTCGTGCGGCTGGAAATTCGCTACGACGGCTTCACCGAAGAGTTCTCCAGCATCCTGGACCGGCACGCGCGCGCCAAACTGAAGGCGTCCTGAGATGGCAGCGCCGCTGAAAAAGCGCAAGTTGATGGCTGAGATTAACGTGGTGCCCTACATCGACGTGATGCTGGTGTTGCTCGTGATCTTCATGGTGACCGCGCCGCTGCTGACGCAGGGGGTCAAGGTCGAATTGCCGCAGGCCAGTTCCGAACCCATCCAGGATGTGCCTGATCATCCACCGCTGGTCGTAAGCGTTGACGCCGACGGCAACCTGTACATCAACGTTGGCGACGATGAGGATGAGCCGGCCGGCTCGCAGCAGATCGTCGCTCGCGTGGCCGCGGTACTTCGCAATCGTCCGGAAACGCCGATTCTGGTGAAAGCGGACCGCGCCGTGCCTTACGGCAACGTTGTAGGTGCCATGGTGCTCTTGCAGCAGGGTGGTGCGGACAGCGTCGGCTTCGTCACTGACCCGCTGGATACCTATCCGGTACCGGAGTAGCCGCCACTGTGATCCGCGATGAACGTAATGTGATTCCAATATCACTCGCCGTGCTGTTGCACGTCGTGGTATTTGGCTCGCTCGTGTTCGCGCTGGATTTCTCGTCACGCGTACAGCCCATTACACCAATGGCGATCAAGGGCACGCTCGTCACCGAAATGACAAGAGTGCCGCCGGTGATACAGCAACCGGAGCCTGAGCCTGTCGTCGAAGAGCAACCTGAGCCTGAGCCTGAGCCAGAGCCTGAGCCCGAGCCGCCGCAGCCCGATCCGGAGGAGGTGGCACGCAAACAGGCCGAAGAGCAGAAGCGCCAGGAGGATGCACGCATCGAGCAGGAGCGCCTGCAGCGCATCAAGGACGAGACGGCCGAGAAGAAACGCAAGGCGGACGAAGCTGAGAAGAAGCGACTCGCCGACGAGGCCGAGAAGAAACGCAAGGCTGACGAAGAGGCCGAGAAGGAAAGAAAGCGTATCGAGGCTGAAAAGAAGCGCGAGGAGGATGTCCGCCGTCAGCGCGAGGAAAATGAGCGCAAGAGGCTCGCTGAAGAGCAAGCCATTCGTCAGGCCGAAATCGACGCTGAGGAGGCGCTGACGGAGGCGCGCAGTTCGGATGACATGGCGCGCTACATGTTTGCCCTGCAGCAAAAGGTCGTGCGTAACTGGGTGCGGCCCGTAAGTGCCCAGCCAGGACTCGATTGTGTCGTCAGGGTGCGGCAATTGCCTGGCGGCGAAGTGGCTGGTGTCAACGTCGTCAGCTGTAACGGGGACGAGACCGTTGTGCGCTCTATTGAGGCCGCCGTACGTAAAGCATCGCCACTGCCATTACCTGCAAATCCGATTCTCTTTGAACCTGACTTGCGCTTTGTATTCAAACCTGAACAATAGCCACGAATTCAACCGGATAAATCGAAACGTGCTGAAAAAACTACTGATCGCTACAAGTCTGCTGCTGATGGCGCAGGCTAACGCCGAAATCACCATCCAGATTACCGAGGGTGGCGCCAAGCGCACGCCTGTCGCCGTCGTACCCTTTGGCTGGGAAGGCCAGTCGTCCGACGCACCGCTGGACGTCTCTGCGCTTATCAGCGCGGACCTGTATCGCAGCGGCCGCTTCGACCCTCTGCCGGAGGGCGATATGCTGCAGAAACCGACGACCGGCGCCGATATCGATTTCGACGACTGGTCGATTCTCGGCGTCGAAGCCGTGGTTGTCGGCAAAGTCATGCAAACCGGCGCCAATGCCTACATGGTGCAGTTTCAGTTATTCGACCCGCTGAGACAGACGCAGCTAGTGGCTTACCGCATGCCTGCCAGTCGCGGCACGATACGGCATGTGTCGCATCGGCTTGCGGACATGATCTACGAGAAGCTCACGGGCATCAAAGGCGTATTCGCGACCAAGGTGGCGTTTGTCACGGCTGAGAGAAACTCCAGCGGTAGCGTGTATCGTCTCGTCGTCGCGGACCAGGATGGCGAGAATGAAAACGTCGTCATGGAAAGCAAAGACCCGATCATGTCGCCGGCATGGTCGCCGGACAGCCGTCGTCTCGCGTATGTATCGTTTGAAGGCAACAAGTCCTCGATCTGGGTGCAGACACTGCGCACAGGCAACCGCATCAATGTGTCCAGCAAACCGGGTATCAACGGTGCGCCGTCGTTTTCGCCGGATGGCCGCAAGCTGGCGATAACCCTGGGTGGCGTCGATGGCAACCTGGACATTTACGTGCTGGATATCAACGCACGCGAGTTCAAACGCCTGACAACCAACCGCGCTATCGATACCGAAGGCAGCTGGTCGCCGGACGGCAAGCACATCTACTTCACGTCGGATCGCAGCGGCGGGCCGCAGATCTACCGCATGTCGGCAAACGGCGGTACGCCGGAGCGCGTCACGTTCGAGGGCAGCTATAATGCGCGACCAAGGCTGTCGGAAGATGGCAAAAAGCTCGCCATGGTGCACAATGATCGCGGCAACTACCGTATCGCGGTCATGGATCTTGCTCGTAAGGACTTGCTGGTGCTCTCAACGGGCAACCAGGATGAGTCCCCCAGCTTTGCGCCGAACAGCGATATCCTGATTTACGCGACCCGTACCGGCCGTAACGGTGTGCTGGAGAGCGTGTCGGCCGATGGCCTGATTCGTCAAAAACTCGAATCAGGGCAGGGCGATGTACGGGAACCGGTGTGGTCACCGTTCCCTAGATTTTAGTAATATTTAACTTCAACTACGTACCCCAATATATTGTTTATTAACAAATTCTCTTGGGCGAGAAAGGACAAAAACATGTCAAACCTTAAACTTATTGCTGTGTTGCTTGCGACGCTGAGCCTCACCGCTTGCGGCGGTTCGGACACCATTCCGGACCCGGATCCAACCGACACCGTGTATGACGACAGCGCCAGCGGCGCAGATACCGGCGGCTATGACGACGGCTCCATGGGAGAGGGCGAGTTCTTCGAAGACGATCTCTCCGGTGGCGAGCTGACCAACATCATCTATTTTGAATTCGACTCCTCAGAGTTGCGCGACGATGACCAGGAACTGGTTTCTCGCCATGCCATGCAGCTGGCAAATAATCCGAGCGCCACGGTGCGCCTGGAGGGCCATGCCGATGAGCGCGGCTCGCGTGAGTACAACATCGGTCTCGGCGAACGTCGTTCACAGACCGTGCGTCGCATGCTGCTGATTCAGGGCGCAACGTCATCACAGATCCAGACGGTGAGCTTCGGCGAAGAGCGCCCGGCGGCGCTTGGCAGCAGCGAAGAAGACTATTCGCTGAATCGCCGCGTCGAGATCAAGTACATCAACTAGGTCGGTACGGGCAGTGAAGAAACTATACCTGTTGCTTTTGGTACCGGTCATCAGCGGTTGCGCACTGATGCAGCCGGGTCCTGATGACCCGGTAATGCTCAGGCTCGATGCACTTGAGCGTCGCATGCAGAACATCGAGCGCATCGTGAATAACCAGAGTCTGGTCGACCTCACACAAGAGGTGGCAACGCTGCAACGTCGTGCCGATGAGCTGCAGGGGCGCGCTGAGACGGTGGAGTACGATGCGGAGAATACTGCTGATCGGCAGCGGCAGCTGTACGCGGATCTCGACCGGCGTATCCAGGAGCTCGAGGCAGCCATCAAGGCCGGCGCGAACGTTAATGTGTTGGACGGAGGCACGCTTGCCCCAGGGCAGTTACCGGTGCCCGGCGGTTCGGATCGCGACAACTACCAGGCGGCGTTTGAACTGCTAAAAGAGCAGCGCTATGAGCCTGCCGCACTGGCGTTCGAGCAGTTTCTGGTGGCTTATCCGGACAGTGAGCTGGCCGATAATGCGCAGTACTGGTTGGCGGAATCGCACTACGTGACCAAGAAGTACGAAGATGCACTGGCCGCTTTCCAGATTGTCATCGACAAGTATCCGCGGTCTCGCAAGGTGCCCGATGCGCTGTTGAAGATCGGCTACGGCAATTACGAACTGAAACGTTACGACGCTTCGCGTGAGTCACTGAAGCGCGTACAAACGGAATATCCAGAAACGACAGCGGCGCGGCTGGCCGGGCAGAGACTCGATCGCATGCAGGAAGAGGGCGTTTAGGAAGCCTTCGGGCTTGTCATTTGCCGCCTATCCGGTATCATGCCGCCGGCTTCAGCGCATACAACGGGGCGTTAGCTCAGAGGTAGAGCATTCGGCTTTTAACCGACTGGTCGTAGGTTCGATCCCTACACGCCCCACCATTTTCCCCATGATGTCGATGGTGAAGCAAGCCGTGATGAACAAGAGGGCTACGTGAAGCAGACTTCCGTACCACCGGCGGGCTTTGTTCCGATGATCGTGAAGATCGCGTTTGTGGCGCTGGCGGTCGAGACCTTAATCATGCTGGGCTTCTACTGGTTTGGGATGCAGCTTTCCAACTGGAGGTTCGCTCTGCTGGATGCTGGGTTGCTGGCTGTCACGGTAGCAATAATCGCCCATTTTGCCTTTATTCGTCCGAAAGACCGACAGATTCGAGCAATCATGGCAGATCTGGAACAGGCAAGGCAGAAAGCCGAGAATCTGGCGCGTTTTGACGCGCTGACAGGCATTCTCAGCAGGCGTGCAATTCTCCATACACTCGACGTGGAGGTAGAGCGCGCCATGCGCTACGGTGGTGGCCTTGCATGTCTCATGCTCGACCTCGATCGCTTCAAGACGATAAATGATACCTACGGACACCAGATCGGGGACCAGGTCCTGCACCGGATTGCGCAGGTGATTTCCGAGTTTTGCCGCACCAACGATTACCTGGGTCGCTATGGCGGCGAGGAATTCTTGATAATTCTTCCGGAGACGCAGATTGACGGCGCCATCAGGTTTGCGGAACGGGTACGTCTGGCCGTTGCAGAGACGAGCCTGGATCGGAACGGGGAGCGCATGACGCTCAGCATTGGCGTGACGGAGTGGCGCAATGATAATGACTCATCGAGCACGCTAATCGCTGAGGCGGACCGAGCTTTGCTCGAGGCGAAGGCGGCTGGCCGAAACCGCGTCGTGGCGAATCAACCCGACTAGCGGAAGCGTTTGCGGGTCAAATCCAGGTGTCTCGAATGAGTAGTACAGTTGAATAATCGTTTCCAGAGGCCGCTAATCCAAAGGTCGGAATACGTCGCTGCGGCCATGCGAGTCGGTTGGAAATTCGAGACCGTTGGTATGCTGATTCACAACCGGGTAGTTCCTATGGATGCGATGGCGGATCTTGTTGGTGGATTCTCCATCAAATTGTGGTCGATTCTCAGCCAGTGGGCTGAAGAAATACGGGTGAAGAAAAGTCAGCCGGAATTCTTTGAGTGGTATCAATGGCTTGTCGAGAGGCTGGAGGAGCGTGGCGAATCAACCACGGAGCCAGCCTATCAAGCTCATCGGTCTTGGCGAGAGTCACGATAGGTCGAGCGAT
>Ga0316189_10002889_pt1 | contig 16767 bp, 16 predicted proteins | sample LowCovwburrow_MG_FD_204930 | JGI IMG/M metagenome (GOLD analysis project Ga0316189, IMG submission 204930) | Coastal sediment microbial communities from Maine, United States - Lowes Cove worm burrow | ecosystem: Environmental > Aquatic > Marine > Coastal > Sediment | place: USA: Maine... | reverse complement strand
CGACTGGGTGAGGTGCTGCCCGGAGACAACCCATTCGTAGCCGGCATGAAGGTGCCCCGTCAGTCCCATAGATACAGTGGTCGTACGGCGATGAACGCCAACGTCAACGTACACGAACCAAAACAAATGGAAGATACGGAATCTGTTATGTCTTTCTCGATGGAGGGGATACCCGCGCAGAAGGATGCAAGTGTGCACGCGTCTTCGTGGGCGCCGAAGTGGAATTCCAATCAATCCATCAGTAAATTCCAAGACGAGGTAAACGGTGAGCTGAAGCAGGGGCACGTAGGTTGCCTGCTGATAGAGAGGGAAAATTCCGGTGCCAATTATTTCGAAGTCGCGTCTGATTCAGCAGTGCCAACTGCGAAGCAGCTGCGTTTAGTTTTCTCCTATCAGATATTTGGCAGTGATGAGCTGAGCGCGCGTTCCAAGCCTATTCAGGCGCGCATGACAGATGCTTACATAGGTCTGTCACCAGAGGATGCGCAGAGCAGAGATCTGCGTCAGGGTGACGTAGCGACAATTAGTCCATTGGGCGCTCCGGTAGTGGTCTGCATTCGAACCGGCATCAAAGCCGGCACTGCCTTGCTGCATTGTGGTGATGGCAGTATCAGCCCTGCCGATTTCTCGGGTTTGATAGAGGTGGAGAAGAGCGCGGCTCAGTCTACGATTCGTGGCATCAGTAATTTGATCGTAAGCGATTTTCAGGAAGAGGAAATTAGCTCATGACATTCGAAGTGGGTTCCGGCTTAAGCATAGGTGCAATACTGGCGACGGTTATTCTCGTCGCGGCCATGTTGATCTGGGTAGAGCGTCGACTGTTAAGCTTCTGGCAAGAGCGTCTCGGACCTAATCGCGTTGGTCCCTTCGGCTTGCTACAGGTCGTCGCAGATATGATCAAAATTTTTACCAAAGAGGATTGGGTTCCTCCTTTCGCAGACAAGTTCAGTTTCGTGCTGGCGCCGGCAATCATCATGTCGGTAATCTTGATGAGTTTTAGCGTCATCCCATTTGCTCCCGGCGTTGGCGTTGTCGATTCCAACATAGGAGTACTCTTCGTTCTCGCCATGGCGTCACTCGGTGCCTATAGCGTAATGCTGGGCGGCCTCTCTTCCGATAACAAATATGCCTTGTTAGGCGCATTGCGCGCTGCGGCACAGATGATTAGTTACGAAGTCTTCATGGGGATTTCTATCCTTGGTGTTGTTGCTCTCTCCGGAACATTTAATCTGCGCGAGATCGTATTGGCGCAGGAGGCGAATGGCTGGTATGTCATCCCGCAGTTCATTGGCTTCGTGATCTTCTTGATCGCCGGTGTTGCAGAGAGCCATAGACTGCCGTTCGATATACCAGAGGCGGAGCAGGAGATCTGCGCGGGTTACCACACAGAATATTCAGGCATGAAATTTGGCATGTTCTTCGTCGGAGAATATCTAGGTCTGGTATTGATATCTTCATTGATCACGGTGCTGTTCTTCGGTGGCTGGCTAGGCCCCGCATTCTTGCCGCCTATATTTTGGTTTGCGTTGAAGTCATTTATTTTTATTGCCTTCTTTATTTTGTTGCGCGCCGCTATTCCGCGGCCACGCTATGATCAGTTGATGACATATGGCTGGCTATTTTTATTGCCTGTTTCGTTGTTGAACCTGCTGATTACCGGCGTAATCATTTTGAGTACATCCTAATGTTGCAAATATTTGGAGGAAGATATGCTCACCCTGATTAAGGACACACTGACGAGTCAGGTGGTTACCCTCTGGCGGGTGTTCTCGCATCTATGGGTGAAGGCCGACACGGTCGAGTATCCTGATGAGCAGCCGTATATGTTTCCGCGCTGGCGTGGGCGAATCATACTCAGTCGTGATCCGGATGGTGAAGAGCGTTGTGTAGCATGCAACCTCTGCGCCGTAGCTTGTCCTGTGGACTGCATCGCTCTGCAGAAAACCGAGGATGAAGAGGGGCGTTGGTATCCAGAATTTTTCCGCATCAATTTTTCTAGGTGCATCATGTGTGGTTTCTGCGAAGAAGCCTGCCCAACGAATGCCATCCAACTTACGCCTGATTTCGAGATGGCGGAGTACAAGCGGCAAGACATGGTGTGGGAGAAGGAAGACTTATTGATCGACGGCACAGGCAAATATCACGATTACAATTTCTATCGAGTCGCGGGTAAGAAGATCGGTGGTAAAGATAAAGGGGAGGCACAGAATGAAGCTGTGCCTGTTAACGTAAGGAGTCTGTTGCCGTGATCCTGCTGTTCTACATAGCCGCTTTCGTAGCTGTCATTGCGACGCTGGCGGTGATCTTGCAGACAAATATTGTACACGCGCTTATCTATCTGATTTTGTCGTTGTTAGCGGTCGCCGTTTGTTTCTTTACGCTGGGCGCGCCGTTTGCCGCGGTGCTAGAAGCCATCGTCTATGCTGGTGCAATCATGGTGTTATTCCTGTTTGTGATAATGATGTTAAACATGGGGCAGCATAGTCTCGATCAGGAGCGTAGCTGGATGGGGCCGAAGGTTTGGGTCGTGCCTGCAATACTGGCTTCGGTGCTACTCGCGCAACTACTCACGGTGATTTCGCAATATGATCAGCAGCTCGCATTAACGACGGTCGATGTGATGGAGGTGAGTGCTTTGTTGTTCGGCCCCTATGTATTGGCAGTCGAATTGGCTTCTATCTTACTTTTAGCGGGTCTGGTTGCCGCCTACCATCTAGCTAAAAAATGATGACTATCAAGAAAGCGACATAGTAATGCAGTACACGAAAACAATTCAGACGAGTGAGCAGAGATAGACAAATGGAATCGATTCCTATTGAACATGGACTGATACTGGCCGGCATTCTATTTGTGCTGGGTTTAGTCGGTGTGCTGACGCGACGTAACATCGTATTCGTGCTCATGTCGCTGGAGATTATGATCAACGCGAGCGGATTGGCCTTCATCGTGGCGGCATCGCGATGGGAACACGCCGACGGACAGGTAATGTTTCTCATGATACTGACCTTGGCTGCCGCGGAAGTGGCGGTGGGTTTAGGTCTTATTATTCAAATGTATCGGCGCTACCACACGGTCGATATTAACGTGCTAAGTCAGATGAAGGGATAGGGGCAGGAAGCTAGAGTGCAAGATCTAATTTGGCTATTACCGACATTTCCGCTACTGGGCTTTCTAAGCTTGGTGCTTACTAGTGGGAATCTACCGAAGAAAGCTGTTGGCGTTATCGGTGCAGGGTCTATAGGTCTATCGTTCCTGACTGCCGGCATGATCGCCTATCAGTTCCTAGGCTCTGGTGAGACACATCTGGTCGTTGAGATGTGGACATGGATGGCAGTAGGGGGTTTTTCTCCGGGCTTTAGTTTCTATCTAGATGGTCTTGCGGTTGTCATGATGTTGATCATCACTGGCGTGGGCTTTCTGATCCACCTCTACTCGGCGGGTTTCATGCTGGACGATCCTAGCTACAGCCGCTTCTTCTCCTATATGAATTTGTTTGTTGCTTCGATGCTAGTATTGGTTCTAGCCGACAATCTGCTGCTCCTCTATCTAGGCTGGGAAGGGGTGGGCCTCTGTAGCTATTTACTTATTGGGTTCTGGTACGAGAAACCAGAGAATGGCTACGCGGCAAGAAAAGCATTTATCACGACTCGTGTCGGCGATACCTCGATGGCGATTGGCTTGTTTCTATTGTTCGCTGAACTAGGCACTTTAAATATACAAGATATGTTGCACGCTGCCGAGGCTCAGTGGCCGGTCGGCTCAGGTCTAGCTGTCGCAGCTTCCTTATTACTCCTAGGTGGTGCAGTTGGTAAGTCTGCGCAATTGCCATTACAAACTTGGTTGCCGGATGCGATGGCTGGCCCGACACCAATCAGTGCGTTGATCCACGCCGCGACGATGGTGACCGCCGGTGTCTATCTAATTGCACGTACTCATGTGTTGTTTGAGCTTGCACCAAACGTACAGTTGTTGGTCGCATGGATTGGCCTGATTACCCTCTTGATGGCTGGCTTCACTGCCATGACGCAACACGATATCAAACGGATTCTAGCTTACTCAACGGTCAGTCAGATTGGCTATATGTTCTTGGGCTTGGGTGTTGGGGCTTGGTCTGCCTCGGTTTTTCATCTGATGACTCACGCGTTCTTCAAAGCCTTGTTATTCCTAGCTGCAGGCACGGTAATTCATAGTCTGCATCACGAGCACGATATTTTTAAAATGGGTGGCAAGCGCAAGCAGCTACCCATTGCCTTCGCTTCATTTATGATAGGCAGTCTCGCCTTGGCGGCTTTCCCATTTACTTCAGGCTACTTCAGTAAAGATGAGATTCTTATTGCGGCCCTTGAGATGCAAGGACCCGGCATGATCCTCTGGCTTGGCGGTGTACTAGGCGCTTTCTTTACCGGCATCTACAGTTTTAGGCTCGTGTTCGTCGTATTCTTCGGTGAGAGCAAGGGGCATCACGAGGAGAAGGAGGTCGCAGGGTTCAGTATGGCGACCCCATTAATCATCCTAATGGTGCTTGCCTTATTTGGTGGCTGGATACAGATTCCTGTAGACGCGGTATTCAGTCATGGTGAGGTTCATGAAGAGCATCATATCAGTGGCATTATGCACGCGATCATGATCGCCGTTCCATTATTGGGAATCGGAGTGAGCTATCTATTCTTCATGTCGAAGACCTTCTCAGTAGAAAAACTCATGGCCAATCCGCTAGCGGCGTCTTTGCATAAATTTTGGTTCAGCGGCTGGGGGATGGATGCTCTTTATAACTTTCTCTTTGTTAGGCCCTTCGTGTTCCTGGCCCGAGCCAATAAGAAAGATTTAATCGATGCCGTTTACGCTTTACTGGTGGAGATTTCTCGCTACGCCCACGGTTTGTTGGCACGTACGCAGACCGGACAGTTGCGTTGGTACGCGATTAGTGTCGCCGGCGGTGTGGTTATATTGCTCACCCTAGGAGTGATGCTATGATTTTGGTAGTACTCATAAGCATCTTATTCTTGGGTGGCGTGCTCGCTTGGTTGTCTGAAGGCTTGGACTCAAAATTTCCAAGAGTAATAGCTCTGGCGGCAGTGGTAATCGACTTGCTAGTCATGATGACTCTGCTGGGAGCGGACGCAGGGGGCTCTAGTTGGATCATTCAGCTCAATGCACAGTGGATACCGCGCTTCGGCATCTCCTTTCATCTGGCCGCGGATGGACTTAGTGTCCTAATGATGGTGTTGACAGCCTTTCTGGGGATTGTTGCTATTGGCTCGGCATGGGATGAGATCACCGAGAGAACAGGTTTTTTCTATTTCAATCTTCTGTGGACGCTCGCGGGCGTTATTGGGGTCTTCACCGCACTCGATCTCTTCCTATTTTTCTTCTTCTGGGAAGTGATGCTGATTCCGATGTATTTCATCATCGCGATCTGGGGGCATGAGAACAAGAACTACGCCGCGATGAAGTTCTTTATCTTCACGCAGGTCACCGGAATGCTGATGCTGATATCGATTCTGGTATTAGCGTATTTCCACTACGCGCAGTTCGGTTGGTTTAGTTTTGACTACTTCGACCTGTTGAAGGTAAATACCAGCAGCGCTATAGAGATGTGGATCATGCTCGGATTTTTCGTTGCCTTCAGTACTAAGCTGCCAAGTTTTCCGTTTCATTCTTGGCTGCCCGACGCTCACTCTCAGGCACCGACTGCGGGCAGTGTCATTCTTGCCGGCGTGCTACTGAAAACCGGTGCCTATGGCCTGATACGTTTTGCTATACCACTTTTCCCAGAAGCATCGATGCAGTTTGCGCCGTTTGCAATGACGCTAGCCGTTATCAGTATTCTCTACTGCGCCAAGGTGGCTTTCGCGCAAACAGACATCAAGCGTCTGATAGCCTATACCAGTGTCAGCCACATGGGTTTCGTTATGCTCGGCATCTATGCGTGGAACGAGCAAGCGCTGCAGGGTGCTGTGATGACGATGTTGGCGCACGGTCTTAGTGCTGCGGCATTGTTCATGTTAGCGGGTGGCTTGCAGCACCGAATTCATACGCGCGATATGGATCATATGGGAGGTTTCTGGGCGAAAGTGCCACGGCTGTCTTTCGTCGCCTTGTTCTTCTCTATCGCCGCGCTAGGTATGCCCGGCCTTGGCAACTTCGTCGGTGAGTTTCTCGCATTGTTGGGCGCATTTCAGGCAAACATTGGCCTTACGGTTGCAGCCGCATTCGGCCTCATCTTCGCGTCGGTCTATTCGCTCTGGGTTATTCAGAAGGTATTTCATGGTGCCTATCGGAACTCAGATTTCGATGACACTCACCTAGATGACTTAAGCCGTCGCGAGATGTTCTATTTCGGAGCGATGATGATAGGTCTAATTTGGATGGGTATGTATCCGCAGAGCTTCTTAGATCTCTCGTCCACTACTCTGACGAATTTACTCAACGAAACTGGGCAGCTTCTTTTTGCACAGGGTAGCGAGCTATGATTACGTCGTTCGATGATTTATTGCCATTGATGCCTCTGCTTATAGTGACGGCGACGTCCGTATTGCTGATGCTGATGATCGGTATACGTCGCAGCTATATCGCTACCGGCACCATAACGATCACTGGTCTATTGGCAGCAACCCTCGTCGCCGTGTCAATGATGGACTGGACCAATCAGCAGGTAACTCCGCTGCTTATCATCGATCAGTACAGCCTGCTATTTACCGTTGTAGTCTGTGCATCGGCGATGATCCTCGCCATCCTGAGCTTTCCTTATTTCTTTGAGCTAGATGATGAGAAAGAAGAATATTTTCTATTGCTAACGGTTGCGACTATTGGCGCTATCGTAATGGTGAGCAGCAATCACTTCGTGAGCACCGTGTTGGGCCTCGAGACGCTTAGCATGTCTCTATATGGGATGATCGCCTACCCCTTGCACAGCGCGAAGTCGGCGAAGTTTCCCCTAGAAGCATCTATTAAGTACCTAGTCCTCTCTGCTGCGGCATCGGGTTTTATTTTGTTTGGTATGGCGCTGATCTATGCGCAGACTGGCACACTGTCATTCGCCAGCGTTACCGAACTGTCCGTTACAGGGCTGGGGGATGGTTATACGATTGTCGCGTTGCTGATGGTCGTTTCTGGCATGGCATTCAAGCTCTCCCTGGCGCCATTTCATATGTGGACGCCTGATGTCTATGAAGGAGCGCCGTTACCTGCCACGGCCTACTTGGCAACGATAGGCAAGGCTGCAATGTTCGTCGTGCTGTTGCGCTTCGTACAAATCAGCGATGCTCTGAGTTTCGATTCAATGGTGACTGTGCTAACTCTTATCGCGATTGCATCTATGTTAGCGGGTAACCTGCTTGCGCTCATGCAAGATAACTTAAAGAGAATTCTGGCCTATTCATCAATCGCACACATGGGTTATCTACTCCTGGCCTTGATCGCTGGACACTATGCCAGCGGCACTATTGCTGTAGAGGCAATTACGTTCTACCTGATTGCCTATGTGATCATGTCTTTGGGGGCATTCGGAGTGGCGTCAGTCATATCTTCGAGCGAGAAAGAATTTGATTCGATAAAGGAGTATCGGGGACTTTTCTGGCGAAACCCCTTATTGGCCACGACCTTTATTGCGATGCTACTTTCTCTAGCAGGCATTCCACTCACTGTAGGGTTTATAGGCAAGTTCTATATTTTCCTGAGCGGTGTCGAAACTGAACTCTGGGTATTGCTGGGCTTCTTGGTGTTGGGCAGTGGTATTGGCCTGTACTACTACCTTCGAATCATCTATCGCATATTCATGCCGGAAAAACATTCACTGCCTTATCGCGTAGGCGGGGTGGAGGGAGTGAGTTCCTATGCCGTGCTGGCAATTCTGTTGTTCTTGTTGCTGTTGTTTGGGATTTATCCCGCGCCCATCATGTCGATCGTTGCCACTGCCTCTGCATTCATTTAGACCTTAGTTTAGGCTCATCCTGAAAACGAGCAGCGCTTGAGCGAGGCGCTGTTTGCGGTGCTGGATAGTATGTCTCAATTTCTAAAAAGTAATCTTCCGCAGTTTGCTGTGCTAGCCATCTGCCTTGTGCTGTTAGGAGTAATCCATCTCTTAACGGGCGACGGCGTGTTAGTGGCGCGACAAGAATTTGATCGGCGTAATCTCAATCAATTTTTTGAAGACGGCAGCTTCGATAATGATTTAGTCATCGATAGCTATCTGCTCCCAGCGAATGTTAAGAATGAGAAGCTTAGCAATCTGCAGTTACTTAATTTGGATAGGGATCGACTTGCCTACATTGCGAGAAAGGATGGGCAGGCGGTGGCCGTCGCCGTGCCGGCGACTGCAGAAGATGGATTCAACGGTAAGATTGATCTATTAGTCGCAGTGGATATGTATGGCCGTATTAGTGCCGCGCGTGTAATAGAAGATATCAATTCTGATCAGCTCTTTGGGGTGGTAGATGTTATCGATTCTACGTGGATGAACGAATTCACAGGGAATAGTATGCGTGACATTTTGCGCCTCAGTTGGCAGCCAATCATCGCCGAGAACGAATACGATCAATTCGTAGGAGCGTCGGTTACGCCTAAATCAGTAGCGAATAAAATCTATGATGCGCTGGTGTTCTATCAATCGAATCGAATCGAACTCATTCAGGGTGGTTTGAGAAATTGAGAAGATAGAGAGAGCTAAGGAAATAATGTGACTTTCAAGGATCATTTCTCGGGGCATGCCCAAGCGTATGCTAGCGCTAGACCCAATTATCCCGAACAGTTATTTGAGTTCTTGAATTCTCAGTGTGAGCAGCACGATCTGGCTTGGGACTGCGCAACAGGAAATGGGCAAGCGGCGGTGTCCCTAGCCAAGAGATTCAAGCGTGTGATTGCGACCGATGGTAGTGCCGAGCAAGTGGAGCAGGCGCAGCCAGCCGAAAATATAGAGTATCGACAGATGACTGCCGAACAGCCACTACTTGAGAAAAACTCATGCGACCTGATAACTGTTGCCCAGGCCCTGCACTGGTTCGATACCGACGCGTTCTTCGTTAACGCGAAAGCCTGTCTCAAGCCTGGAGGTGTCTTGGCGGCATGGTGTTACGCGGTGCATCAGATCAATGATCCAATTGATGCCGTTGTGGAAAAACTGTACGAGGAGATATTAGGCGAATATTGGCCGCCGGAAAGGAGGCTGGTTGAGAACCATTATCGCGATATTCGCTTTCCATTCGCGACATGCTCCGAGCGGCAGTTTGTCATGACCCGTGAGTGGGATCTGCAGCAGCTTTGTGGCTACTTCACCTCCTGGTCGGCTCTGCAGCGGTACAGGAGACAGAACGGTAGCGACCCATTGCAGCTAGTGATCGAAGAGCTTCGAGAGGCATGGGGTATGAACCCTGAGGAACCGCATAGTGTGAGCTGGCCGTTGACGCTGCAGCTCGCAAGAATGTAGAACGCTGCGTGGCTTGTGCCGCCTTGGTATTGGGGGCTAATGAGACTATCATTGTGAGTTCGACAGACAGCGAAGGGCACTCATGTCTACAAGCAAGATTTCGGTTATTGGGGGTGGTAGCTTTGGTACTGTCATAGCCAATATAACTGCAGAAAATGGCTATGATGTCGGTTTCTGGATGCGCAGCGAATCGCAAGCAGAGCAACTCAATAGCTCCCGCGAAAATTCGCAATACCTGCCGAATTACCTGCTCAATGAGAGGGTTGTTGCTACCCACGATATGGCAGCCGCGGTGAAGAATAGCGGTCTGATATTTGTCGCCGTCCCGAGCTCATCATTTCGACAGGTCGTGAGAGACATGGTGCCGCATATTCCTGATGATGCCGTGCTTGTTAGCACGACCAAGGGTATAGAGACCGGCAGCTTCGATATGATGACTCAGATATTGAATCAAGAAGCTCCAAACGCAAAAATTGGAGTATTGAGTGGTCCGAATCTAGCGCTGGAGATCGCGAAGAAAGACCTTACAGGCACGGTTATTGCGAGTCCCGATGAAGAAGTGCGTGAATTAGTGAAGAGCGTGCTTAAGTCTAAGTACTTTCGTGTCTATGCAAACAACGACATGTTCGGGGTGGAATTGGGCGGCTCGCTTAAAAATATTTATGCCATCATCGCGGGCATAGCGGCCGCTCTTGGTATGGGACATAACACCAATAGCATGTTAGTGACTCGTGCTTTAACAGAGATGGCCAGGTTCGGAAAGGAGTTGGGGGCCGACCCGATGACATTCTTGGGTTTGGCGGGCGTAGGTGATTTGGTCGTCACCTGCTCGACACCGTTGAGCCGCAATTACAGAATCGGTCTCGCTCTTGGCAAGGGCACTCCTCTGAATGAGGCGGTGGCCGAACTGGGTCAGGTGGCTGAAGGAGTGAACACTGTTAAGTTGGTGCAAGAGAAAGCCGAGGAATTGGGAGTCTATATGCCTCTGGCCAGCGGGCTGTATAAGATAATTTATGAAAATGATTCCCTTGAGAATATAATTTCATCGTTAATGCTAAGTGAGCAGGCTCTGGATGTAGAATTCGCAGCTAATGAAGAGAAGGTTTTAGACTAGCTGCCCAGGCAACTAATTTAACGCAAGGTATTGAAGTGATAGTGACAATCAAAACATAGGCAGAGGAATAATCATGTCAGACGAATTAGAAGAATTTGTAGATAATATTAGGGAGCCGTCATTCTGGACTCGTATTCTGTTGATGATCGCCTTCGCTCTAGTATTCTATATTATTATCTTGCCCTTGATACTCGTGTTGACTATCGCGCAAGCGCTATTCACTCTCATCACCGGCGAGGGTAATGCGAATCTTAGATATTTCTCCAGGGTTCTCGCGCTGTATGTTCCTCAGCTTATTGAGTTTTTGACTTATCTCTCGGAGCGTAGGCCTTATCCTTTCTCCGATCTTCCTGAAGTTGAGGACGATTCCTTACAAGAAGAATCGAATGTTAAGAGCGCGAAGAAGCAAGAAGGCAAGGAAGACGGGGTTAAGACGTCGACTGCAAGCACAGCTGACAAGAAAGCGGTTGATAAGGCCAAGGTTGTGAAAAAGAAGACAGCGAAGAAAAAGGCCGTTAAAAAGAAAGCAGCGAAGAAAGCAGCTAAAACGACAGAGCCGCCCGAGGCAGATGCAGGAGGCGAGAGCGCTATTGACTCCTAAGTAGCGCTAGACCTCAAGAGGGACTGAGATGCTAGTTTATTTGCTGCGCCATGCAATAGCTGAGGACAGGGCTGTAACTGACGCTGTACGAGACTTAACTGCCGAGGGCCTAGCTCAAGCTCGTTCGATTGCTGATAAATTCACGCAGTATTCTCCTGCGATGGATAAAGTTCTGTGCAGTCCCTACTCGAGGGCGCGGCAGACAGCAGATGCCGTAATGACTTTGTTCCCAGATCTAGCGCTTACTATTGATGAGAGTATAGAGCCCGGCGGAGATGTTTATAGCGTGCTAGATGCTATCGAAAGGTATGATGTGCAACACCTTTTGATCGTTAGTCACAATCCACTTCTGTCTAACTTGCTGTCGGTGATGGTGGATGGCACTATGGAATCACATCGCTACGTAGATAATGCGACACTACATTGCGTGTCGATGGATGTCATAGCTCCAGGGTGCGGTGAAATTGCGTACATGTTAGAACCATGAGAAGTCCGTGAGAAACAATGATGTTTACTAGCTATCAATTTGCGAATCAACTCCTTCCGCTGGCAGTGCTGCTGCTTGGTTTTTCCGCGGTGAGCGTTGCACAACCAGAAGATGTTGTTGTCGGCTTTAGTGATCACCAGTTAATTAGCGGATTCGCCGATTCGGAAATCATTGAGCGGGAGCTGCAGAGAGATATTAACTACCGAATCGTACTCGGGGCACTGGAGAGGGTTCGCGGGGAAGTGATACCGGAAAACTCTGAGAGGCTAAGAGGAGATGTCACGAAGATAACCTACGAAATACCTCAGGAGTTTACTGGTAGCGATGTCTACGGGTTCTACCGAGAGCAAGTTACAAATAGTAATTACCAATTACTGTATAGCTGCGAGGGAAGGGAGTGCGGCAGCAGTAACTATTGGGCCAACGATATATTCAGAAATAGAATTCTTTATGGGCCGGAGCGCAACCAGCATTTCATGGCTTTTCGTGCAAATTCTACTGAGGAGAATGATCCCTATTTCTCCCTGTATATTATTACTCGGGTCAATAGGAAGATTTATGCCCACATAGAGATTGTCGAACCAGGCGGAACTCAGGAGTCGGAGCAAATTGCGGCGATTGTAGCGATTGAAGAGCCGGAACTCTCGGAACAAGATGATAGCGCAGAAGATTCGAGCTTGCTGCAGCAGCTACGGGAGCAGGGAAGCGTGGTTCTAGCTTCATTTAGTTTTCAATCGAATGACCGTCTATCTGCGTCAGTCGATGTGGAAACAGTGGTTAGCGCGTTGAATTCCGATCAGTCACTTTCTGTCTACGTCGTCGCGCATCTGCAGCAAGATGGACAGTCACTGCAAGATTTAATGCGGCGATCCACGACTAGGGCGAATTCACTAAGACAGGCTTTGATAGCAGAAGGCATTGACGCGCAACGCATCGAGGCCGCCGGAGTGGGTCCGCTTGCGCCTTTTTGCGCAAATGGAAATTGCGAAGAACGTATTGAGTTGGTGTTGCGTTAAACAAGCTCTACTTGTTTAGTAGAGAGAGAAATTCCGCGCGTGTTGATTGGCTGTTTCTGAATGCGCCTAGCATGCAGGAAGTGGTCATTATTGAGTTTTGCTTCTGAACTCCGCGCATCATCATGCACATGTGTTGCGCTTCGATGATCACAGCAGCGCCAGCTGCATCCGTTTTTTCTACGATACAATTAGCAATCTCGTTAGTCAGGTTTTCCTGGATTTGTAAGCGCCGGGCGAACACATCAACAATCCTCGCTATCTTTGACAGGCCAATGACTTTGCCCTTTGGTATATATGCTACATGGCACTTCCCGATAAATGGAAGCATGTGATGTTCGCACATCGAGTAGAGTTCGATGTTCTTTACGATAACCATCTCGTCGGTGTCCGATGGGAATAGGGCATCGTTGATGACTTCGTCGATGTTCATCGAATAGCCCTTAGTCAAAAAGCTCATGGCCTTCGCCGCTCTCTTAGGCGTGTCAGCCAAGCCTGCGCGCGTAGGGTCCTCGCCAATCTGTTTGAGGATTTCTAGAAAAGCCTGTTCCATAGTTGCTCACCATTCTGTTGGATCTGATTGCCGAGGTGCACGCTGTAGTTGCAGTCGTGAAACGCCGGCTTGCTTTTACTCTTGTTAATTCTGGTCTCAGTGAGAGATGGGCGAGATTACCATATTATCTGCTTATTGAAGAATCTCTGAGCCGTTTATTGCGTGCTGGTGACTTTAATCTAGAGACATCGGCTACAATTAGGCATTAGCTCGGTCAAGTTGAAGGAAAATTTTGAAAATTGCAGAATCACTACAGCAAATGGCTGTTCGCTTGGGCTCCGCGGATCTGTGCTATGGCCATGGCACTGACAATCCGCTGGATGAGGCCTTCTATCTCATCTATGGTCTGTTAGGAATTGATTTTGCGGATGAGCAGGCCGCTCAGCGAGAGCTTAATCCTGGCGAGGAGGCGATGCTCGAGGCTGCTCTGAAACGTAGAATCGACGAGCACGTGCCAGCCGCCTACCTGGTAGGGCGAGCCTGGTTCGCGGGCCATGAGTTTTACTGCGATGAAAGAGCGTTAGTGCCGCGATCTCCTATAGCGGAACTGATCGGCGGTGAATACGCGCCTTTATTGCATGGGCCAGCAGGGAAGGTCTTGGACCTCTGTAGTGGCGGGGGTAGCATCGGTATAGCAACTGCCTTGTTGTGGCCGGATTGCAAGGTCGATCTGGCGGACATATCCACGGATGCCCTAGACCTCGCTAAGAAGAACATTGCATTTCATGGTTTAGAGAATCAGCTCAGAACGATCCAGAGCGATCTGTTTGACAGTATTGATGGGCGTTACGATCTGATTGTATCGAACCCGCCCTATGTGTCCGTGCAGGAATTCAATGACTTACCCGCTGAATTTTCCCGAGAGCCCTCGTTAGGGCTTGTCAGCCCCGACGATGGCCTGCAGATACCCCTTAAAATATTACGAGATTCGGTCGATTACCTGTCTGCGGATGGCATTCTGGTGATGGAAGTCGGTTATAGCCATCCTCAATTGTCCGAGCGCCTCAAGCAGGTTCCTCTGCTCTGGTTAGAGTTCGAACAGGGGGGTGAAGGGGTGCTAGCCCTTACGTTTAGGCAATTACAGCAGTACAGAGAACGGTTTAATTAGTGTACAATCGCCTGTTTTTCGGCCCTGCTGTGCTTATCCGCGAGATTTAACTTCTTTATCCGAGTGCTCTGATGTCAGGAAATAGTTTCGGTAAATTATTTACAGTAAGTAGCTTTGGCGAAAGCCATGGCCCTGCGCTCGGCTGCGTGGTCGATGGCTGTCCACCCGGTATGGATCTGAGCGAAGCTGATATGCAGCGAGATCTGAATCGCCGCAAGCCCGGCCAGAGTCGCTTCACGACACAGCGCAGAGAAGACGATTCCGTGAAGATTCTATCGGGAGTGTTCGAGGGTAAGACTACCGGCACGCCTATTGGTCTATTGATCGAGAATACCGATCAGCGATCGAAAGACTACAGTAAGATCAAAGACCAGTTTCGTCCGGCGCATGCTGATTTCACCTACTGGGAGAAGTATGGAATTCGCGATTATCGGGGTGGTGGACGTGCATCTGCCCGGGAAACTGCAATGCGCGTAGCGGCCGGTGCGATAGCTAAGAAATACCTGCTGCAGACCTGTGGTACCCAGATCCGTGGATATCTCAGTCAGCTAGGACCGATTGCCATCGATTCGGTGGACTTTGAGGAAGTAGAGAACAATCCATTCTTCTGCCCGGACGCCTCCAAGGTGGCGGAAATGGAAGAATATATGGCCGCACTGAGCAAGGAAGGTAATTCAATAGGCGCTAGAATCACCGTCTGTGCCACGAATATGCCCATAGGGCTAGGCGAGCCAGTATTTGATCGCTTAGATGCCGACATAGCTAAGGCGCTGATGAGTATCAACGCCGTTAAGGGGGTCGAGATCGGGGCCGGTTTTGATTCCATAACCCAAAAGGGCAGCGAACACCGTGATGAGATTACGCCGGAGGGTTTCGAAGGCAATAATGCCGGAGGAGTGCTAGGCGGTATCTCGAGCGGTCAAGACATCGTCGCCAGCATTGCGCTGAAACCCACGTCCAGCATTCGTCTGCCCGGTAAGTCGATTAATATCGCTGGTGAGGCCGACGAAGTAATAACCACCGGCCGTCATGATCCCTGCGTCGGCATTCGCGCCACGCCAATCGCCGAAGCAATGCTAGCCTTGGTATTAATGGATCATTTACTGCGGGACCGTGGTCAGAATGGCGTGGATCGCACGAAAAAGCAGCAATAATTTAGAGCAAGAATCCCCTCTGATCGACATGTATTACTAAATTATAAATATATTTATATCAGATAGTTAGAAATGTTAGTTAATTTAAAATATAGAAAGCTGTTAAGTCAGTATTGGTGAGAGAAATGAGCAGTAAAACGCTATACGACAAGATTTGGGACGCGCATCTAGTATCAGAAAGAGAGGATGGCACAGCCCTGATTTATATCGATCGTCATTTGATCCATGAAGTGACTTCGCCCCAGGCTTTTGAAGGCTTGCGTCTGGCTGGACGCCTGCCATGGCGCGCGGATGCGAACTTCGCGACACCTGATCATAATATTCCCACCACCACTGACGAGCGGAAGCAGGGGCTAGAAGGCATTAAGGACCCGGTTTCCAAGATTCAGGTACGCACGCTAGACGATAACTGTGCCGAATTCGGCATCTTCGAGCTGAAGATGACCGATGACCGGCAAGGTATTGTGCATGTTGTTGGCCCCGAGCAGGGCGCCACACTACCCGGCATGACCATTGTCTGTGGCGATTCCCACACCTCGACTCACGGTGCGCTGGGCGCGTTGGCGCACGGCATCGGTACCTCTGAGGTGGAGCACGTTCTAGCTACCCAATGCTTGATGCAGAAGAAAGCTAAGAACATGCTAGTACGTGTAGATGGTCAGCTGGAACTCGGCTGTACAGCGAAAGACATCGTACTGGCTGTTATCGGCAAAATCGGCACGGCTGGTGGCACCGGATTCACCATCGAATTCGGTGGCGAGGCCATTGCGGCCCTCTCTGTAGAAGGACGTATGACTGTTTGCAACATGGCTATCGAGGCTGGCGCACGAGCGGGTCTGATCGCCGTTGATGAGACGACGCTGGAATACATTAAGGGCAGGCCATTCGCGCCAAGTGGCGAGTTATGGGAGCAGGCCGTGCAATCTTGGCGCGGGCTGGTAAGCGATGCCGACGCTGTTTTCGATGAGGTCGTCGTATTGCAGGCTGAAGACATCGAGCCGCAAGTCACTTGGGGTACTTCCCCGGAGATGGTTGCCCCAGTTAGCGGACAGGTGCCGGATCCGGCGCAGGAAGCAGATGAGACGAAGCGTGGAAATATTCAACAGGCCCTTGAGTACATGGGTTTACAGGGCGGGACTGCGATTAAGGATATCAAATTGGACTGTATCTTCATCGGTTCATGTACGAACTCACGTATCGAGGACCTGCGTGCAGCGGCAGATGTAGTGAAAGGCAAGAAAGTCGCAGCTAGCGTAGAGGTGGCGATGGTTGTGCCGGGCTCGGGTCTGGTTAAGAAGCAAGCTGAAGCAGAG
>Ga0316189_10002888_pt1 | contig 16768 bp, 9 predicted proteins | sample LowCovwburrow_MG_FD_204930 | JGI IMG/M metagenome (GOLD analysis project Ga0316189, IMG submission 204930) | Coastal sediment microbial communities from Maine, United States - Lowes Cove worm burrow | ecosystem: Environmental > Aquatic > Marine > Coastal > Sediment | place: USA: Maine... | reverse complement strand
CGTGGGGGACGGACATGGACCAGGCCGGGCAAGACGTCCTGGAGGCCATCGACAAGGTCGAGCCGCTGTTTCCCGACGGCGTCGCGCAGCCACTGATCCTTCGTTATGACCCGACGCTGGACCCGGTCATCACGCTCTCGGTGCGGGGAGAGGGCGTGCGATTCCGAGGTAAAGACGGCTTGGAGCTGTTGCGGCGCATCGCCGACCGCGACATCCGACGGATGCTCGAGCCGCTGTCTGGCGTCGCCGCGGTCAAGGTCAAGGGCGGCCTCGATGACATCGTCTACGTCAAGCTCGACGCCGCACAGATGCAGCGCATGGGCCTGTCCTCCAAGACGATCGTCGACAGGCTTGCAGCCGAGAACATCAACCTCGCTGGGGGCACGATGCGTGACGGCAAAACGCGCTACCTCGTGCGGACGGTCAACGAGCTGCGCGATGTCGAGGACATCGGGGACGTGGTCATCGTTCATCGCGAGGGCCGCGACGTCCGACTGTCGGACTTGGCGGAGTTCGAAGGGGCGCCCCCGCAACGCGCCCGCGAGGTGACACGCATTGACGGCGTCGAGGGCGTGGAGATCGAGGTCTACAAAGAGGCCGACGCCAACATCGTGGCGATGTCCGAACGCGTTCGGAACCAGCTCAAAGCCAAAATCGCACCCGCGATGGAAAAACAGTACGGCGCCGAGGTGCAGGTCGCTTCGGATCGGTCGGGGTTCATCGACTCGAGCATCGCGGAGGTGCGCACAACGGCGGTTGTCGGCGGGCTCTTGGCCGTGGCGGTGCTGTTTGTGTTCCTGCGCGACGTCCGAAGCACGTTCATCGTTGCCGTATCGATCCCGGTCTCGGTGCTGATCACGTTCGCCCCGCTTTCCATCGCCGAGGTGTCGCTGAACATCATGTCGTTGGGCGGGCTGGCGATGGGCATCGGGATGCTCGTCGACAACTCCATCGTGGTGTTGGAGTCGATCCATCGCTGTCGGGCCGAGGGCGACGACATCGTCGATGCGACGCTGCGCGGCACGGCTGAGGTGGGGAGTGCGGTCATCGCCTCGACGCTGACGACGATCGCGGTCTTCTTCCCGATGGTGTTTGTCGAGGGGGTCGCGGGTCAGATGTTTGGCGACCTGGGCTTGGCGGTTGTCTTCTCGCTGCTGGCGTCGCTGGCCGTCGCATTGTTCCTGATCCCGATGCTGGCCTCGCGAACGGGCGTCGCCGGAGCCGACGGCGGCCTTGGCGGCCTGGTGCGACGTATGGGGCGGACGTGGGCCAGCTGGGCGAGCGTCTCGCAGCTGTGGTCGTCCGTGCGGTCGTATCGGCGGCGCCCTTGGCTTGTCCTCGGCCTGCCCTATGTTTTGGTGCGCGCCGCGTTGCACGTGGTGTTCGAGCTGCTCGGCAAGCTCTGCGTGACGGTCGTGGTCATCACGCTGGCCGCGGTGCTGTCGGTCGGGTGGGTGGTCGGTCGCGTCTTGAGCTTGTTGATACGACCCGTACTGTGGACGTTTGCCGCGATCGTGACGTTGCTCGAGCGCGCGTACCCACCCGTCATCCGGGCGTGCCTGAGCAACCGAGTGTTTGTGTATGCCGGGTTCCTGGGCTCGATCGCCTTCATCATCTGGGGGCTGTCGCGCGTCGATACCGAGCTCATTCCTGAGCTGCATCAAGGCGAGCTCACGGTCGAGCTGCGACTCCCCGTCGGCACCTTCGACGACGAGACCGACCGGGTTGTTGCGCCGCTGGAAAAAGCGGTGTCCGACACCGTGCCGCATGTCGATCACGTCACCGCCACGATCGGCACGGTCCCCGATGATGCGGATGCGTCCGAGCGGGGTCCGCACACGGCCAGCTTGCGCCTTCTGCTCGCCGACGACGCGGGCGCGCAGCCCTGGTGGCAGCGTGCGGTCGATAGCCTGACCGGCAAGGGGCGGGCCGAACAGATAGAGGACGAGGTCCTCGCCGAGATTGGCAAGATCGTCGCCGACGTGCCCGACCTGCGGGTCTCGGTGGGGCGTCCGACGCTGTTCTCGTTCAAGACGCCGATCGAGGTCGAGGTGCGCGGCTACGACCTGGCTGATCTGGCAGAGGCTACCGAGGCCGTGGCGCGTCGGCTCGAGGGGGTGCCCGGCCTGCGCGATGTGGAAGGTTCGATCCAGCCCGGCTCGCCCGAGGTACACGTCGTGTACGACCGGGATGCGCTCGCTCGGCTGGGGCTCGACGTCAACACCACCGCGGAGCAGCTGCGCCGCAACATCGCTGGCAATGTGGCGACCCGAATGAGCCGCGGCGATCGCAAGGTCGACGTGCTCATCGCGTTTGCGGGCGCCTCCGACCTCTCTTTGGCCCAAGTCAAAGCGATGGTCGTCAATCCTGGGTCTGGTCGTCCCGTCTCGCTCGACTCGGTTGCGGAGCTGGTCGTCTCGCGCGGCCCCAACGAGATCCGCAGGATCGGGCAGCAACGCGTCGGCGTGGTCACTGCCAACCTCGACGGCACCGCCTTGGGATCCGCTGCCGAGACGATCGCCGCCGAACTCGCGACGCTGAGCCTCCCGGACTCGGTGAGCACGGAGATTACGGGCCAGAGCGACGAGTGGAGGACAAGCTCGCAGTCGCTATACACCGCGTTGGCGCTGTCGATTTTTCTCGTCTACGTCATCATGGCGTCGCAGTTCGAGAGCCTGGTCTACCCGCTGGTGATCTTGATCTCGATCCCGTTGGCTCTGGTCGGCGTGGTCGGGGCGCTGCTGCTGCTCAAGATGCCGATGAGCGTGGTGGTGTTCTTGGGGGCCATCATGCTGGCGGGGATTGTCGTGAACAACGCTATCGTGCTGGTGGATTACACGGGGCGACTCAAGGCGCGGGGCATGCCGACGGCCGCCGCCCTGGAGATGGCCGGACGGGTTCGTCTGCGCCCGATCCTAATGACGACGCTCACCACGATGCTTGGGCTGCTCCCGATGGCGCTGGGCCTGGGCGACGGCGCCGAAATCCGCGCCCCGATGGCGCTGACGGTCATCGCTGGATTGGGCCTGTCGACCGTGCTGACGCTGCTGGTCATTCCGACGCTGTACGCAGCGGTGGACGGCCTCGTGGGCGGAGAGCCCCTGGGTGAACGGATCGACGCCACGCTCACCAGCGAGCTTCAACGCGTGACGGCCGAGCAACTGGCGCCTGAGACTGGAGCCCCCGTTCCCGAACGCACTCAGCCCGCCACGTCGCACGACGCTCCGCCTGCGGTCGAGCGTGCGCCCACGGAGGCCTCAACGGAGGCGCCCACGGAGGCGCCCACGGAGGCCTCAACGGGGGCGTCAACCGAAGCCATCGCCGAGGAGTCCCCCGCTGAAGGACCGTCGCCGCAGGACGAGTCGCCCGATCCAAAGGACGGCGCATGAGGCCCGAGGTCGCGAACAACGCGGTCGTCCGACTGTCGCTTCGGCGACCGATCATGATGATCATGATCCTGGTCTCGGCGGTCGTGTTGGGCTTCGTCTCGTTGGCTCGCATCCCCTTGGAGCTCATCCCGTCTGGGTTCTCGGCGCCGTTCTTGTCGATATCGGTGAGCTACCCGGACGCCACGGCGAAGGATGTCGAAGAGAAGATCACGCTGCCGATCGAGCAGGCCGTCGCAACGACCCCGGGCCTAGAACGCATCACCGCCACGTCAACCAGCGGCTCTTCGCGGGTGTCGATGATGTTCAAGGGCGACACCGCGATGGACACGGCGTATCGCGAGGTGCGAGACCGCGTTGCCCGGATTCGCGACGAACTGCCCGACGACGTCAAGGACGTCGAGATCCGCAAGCAATCGGCCGACAGTGTGCCCGTGGCGATTTACGCCTTGGTCTGGGACGACGACGTCGTCGACCCGTACGGGATTATCGAGCGCGAGATCCGTCGGCCGCTCCAGCGGATCGATGGGGTGGGGCTCGTCAACTTGTGGGGGGACACCCGCAAGCTGGTCTACATCGACATCGATCGGGCGCTCGCCGAGGCACACGGCGTCGACATGGTCACGTTGGTCCAGCGCCTGCGCCAAGACAACTTCGCGATCGGGCAGGGGCAGATCCACGAGGGCGGTACGAGCTTTCTGCTGCGCACGGTGATGCTGTGGGAGTCGCCCGAGCAGATAGGCAACACCATCATCGGTCAGCGTCCAGGGGCGGGTGGCGACCTGCGACTCACCGACATCGCGACCGTGGAGTTTCGCCGCCCGGATACGACCCGATACGATCGCTACAACGGCCGCCCATCCCTGATGTTCGGCGTGATCAAGGAGTCGCAGGCCAACACGGTTGATGTCTCCGATCGCATCAAGGCGGCCATGGAAGCGGCCGGCCACAGCCCGACGCTGTCCCAGTTCCACATCGAAAAGGTCTTCGTTCAGGGCGACACGATCCGCTATTCGCTCAATCAAGTCGTTGATTCGGGTCGCCAAGGGGGGATCATCGCTTTGCTGATCCTCTTGTTCTTCTTGCGGCGACTGCGGCTGACGATGCTGATCTCGCTGGCGATCCCGCTGTCGTTGTTCCTGTCGCTGCCCGTGATGTATTTCTCGGGGCAATCGATCAACATCGTCTCGCTCATCGGCCTGATGATCTGCATCGGCCTGGTCGTCGACAACTCGGTCGTCGTTGCCGAGAACATCTCGCGCTTCCGCCAGCGCGGCTTGGGCCCCATCGCCGCCGCGCTGCAAGGCACGGGCGAGGTCGCGCTCGCGATCACGCTGGCAACGATGACCACAGTCGTCGTGTTTTTGCCCGCCGCGCTGCTCTCCAAAGGGACGACCCAGTTCTTCATGGTGCGAATGGTGACGCCGGTCTGCGTCTCGCTGCTGATGAGTCTGTTTGTGGCGGTGGTCCTCGTCCCACTCGCGGGCGCAACCGTCCTGCGCCAGGACAGGGTCGATCTGAGCCGCCTGGGGAGCTTTGGGGAGGTCCTGCACCGTGCAGACGGCCTCTGGAAGACCATTCTCGAGCGGGCCTACGAGGCGTCGATGGGGCGCATCAATCGGTTGTACACGCGACTGCTCAAGGTCTCGCTGCGCCGCCGGATGGACGTCGTCATGGTCGCGCTGCTGGCGTTGGGATCGAGTGTCTTCCCGATGACGCACGTGCGTTGCGCAGCGGGGCAGAACTTCGGCAGCCGGAACGTCACGGTGCACTACTCCATGCCGTCGAACACGACGCTGGAGGAGGCCGACGAGTTCTTTCGTGGCATCGAGGCCATGCTCGACGAGCGCGCCGAAGAGCTCCACATGGAGGGGAACTACATCGGCTTTGACGACGCCGCCGGTCGCGTGCAGGTCTTCTTCCCCAAGCCGAGCCCGGGGCAGCCGAGCTTCAAGGAGCTGGCAACGAAGGTCATCGAGGTGATGCCCGAGCGCCCGGGCTGGACGCGGCGGGCTCAGATCGGTCGCAGCGACGGTGCCAAAGACGACACGGTGCGATTTGCCATCTATGGCAAGGATCACGACTCCGTCCAGGATGCGCGCGAAGATCTGGAGCAACAGTTGGTACAGGTCGAAGGCGTGATGGGCCTTCACCAAGAAGGCGCCGACACGCGACGTCGCGACGAGCTTTCGCTGCGGATCGAACGCGACATGTCGCAGCGCTTCGGCGTCCCGGCGACTGCGGTCGCCAATACCGTGGCCTGGGCGATTCGCGGAGCGCCGCTGTCACGCTTTCACACCGACGACGGTGAGATCGACGTGCTGATCCGCTATGCCGAGGCTGATCGCGGCAGTGTCTCGGACATCATGGGCTACACCGTGCCCAGCGAGCGCGGCGGGCAAGTTCCCGTGGGTGTGGTCGCGTCTCGGGCTGTCACAGAGGGCGAGTCGGTGCTCTCTCGCTACAACAAGCGGGTCAGCTCCGTGGTCGCGCTGGACATCGACGATGCCGATCGGCCCGAGACACTCGCTCGGTTGTCGAAGTTCTTGGCCCACCATCGCCTCCCCGAAGGGCTCTCGTTCGATGCTGACGGCGGAGGGATGCGGGAGGTCGACGAGATGCAAAAGGATCTGCTGGGCGCGGTCGCCCTCGGCACGATCTTCATCCTGTTGATCATGGGCTTCTTGTTCGAGTCCTTTGTGCTGCCGCTGGCCGTGCTGCCCTCGATCCCGCTGTCGTTCGTCGGCGTGTACTGGTTTCTGTACTTCACGGGCGAGAGCATCGATGGCCTCGCCGGGATCGGAATGGTCCTGTTGCTGGGCGTGGTGGTGAACAACGCGATCGTGTTGGTCGACTTCGTCAACACGTCCCGTCGGATGGGGCTGTCGCGGCACGATGCCGTCGTGCAGGCGGGCGCGCTCCGCTTTCGGCCGATCATGATGACGGCATTGACGACCATCGGGGGCATGCTCCCGCTGGCGTTCTCGGAGCCCACAGGCGAGGGAATCCCGTATGGCCCATTTGGAAAGACGCTCGTCGGCGGGATGATCACCGCAACGATCCTGACGCCGCTGGTCGTGCCCGTGATGTATACGCTGCTCGACGATCTGCGCACGTCAGCCCTGGATTGGTGGAGCCGCCTGGTCTCGATAGGGCGCCGCAAGTAGCTCGATCCGCCGTCGATCGGTCTCGAATGTAAGCCCGCCGCTCACGCCCCGTTGGACCGTCATGGTTGCGCGGCTGATCTCAGCGGCGGGGATTCGCCTAGAAGACCCATCCGATGTCGAGCGTCAGACGGCCGAATGTCCCGACGCGTGTGGCGCCGCAATACTCGCTGCGGGTGCACAGCACAGGACTCGAGACGACGCGGTAGCCGCGACGCAGGCCGCCCGAGGCGCCAACGGACGCCCCGTTGGCGAATGTCCAACGAAATCCAAGTGCGGCGCCCGGCGCCACCGACGTGCGCGACAGCTGCGGTGCCCGCGACAAGAACTGATGGGCGAAAGTCACCGAACCCTCGACGAAGATTCCGTGGAACGGGTGTCCCACCCACAGGCGCCCGTTGGCGGTCTCCGAGAGTCCCGTCAGGTGGGCGTAGCCGAGTCTCGGAAGGCTGTACTCGACCGCGGCGCCCAGCGACACGCGGCGGCCAAGCACGCGGTCGAAGCCCGCGCTGATGCCGAAGTCCGGAACGGGAGCCGTGGCCTGGAGCGTGACTGCGTTGCGGCCCGTGGGGCGCCGGCCGAACAGACCGTGGCCGTCCGTGGCCGCGGCCGTCGGTTCGGGTTCGGTTGGGGCGGTAGCCAGGGCGGCGAGTGTGAGGGCGGCAAGCACGTGGACACCCGCCCAACGGACGACGCGCCCTCGCGCTTTCACTCCCGACTCTTGGGGTGCATGGCGGCCGTGCTGTTGGCCGGGTGCACCGAGCTTCCGCCGGTCGAGTACACCACGCCGCGTCTCGAACTCGCCACGGGATTCGATGCGCCTGTCTGCGAGGGGACACTCGATTCCCTGGATGCTCATCTCGAGCGCGTAGAGCAGACGCTGGGCCTAGGCTTGGGCAGCGAGCCCATCCGGATGTACTGGCTATCCGAATCGGAGACCGAAGATGTGTGCGGCGGTGGTAACGGCGGGTGCTTCTTCCCTGCAACCCGCGTGGTCTTTGGGCAAGGGAGCAGCCTGACGCACGAGCTGGTTCACGCCGCGCTGGACACCCGAGGGGAGAGCTCGTTCTTGGAGGAAGGCATGGCGGAGATGCTCTCGGGGGTTGGCGCCTACTACGACCCACGCACGGCCGAGGCGTCGATCGCCGAGCACATCAGTGTGTCGCGCTCGGAGTACCGCGATGGCGGCGTCGACTATGCCGCCGCGGGCCACTTCGTGCGGTGGGTGTTTGAACAAGGGGGAACTCCGGCGTTGGTGAGCCTGGCCGAAGAACTCGACCGAGACGCGTCCATGGGGGAGATCAGCAAAGCCCTGCAGGAGACGATGTCGGACTCGATGGATGGGATATCGGAGCGCTATCGCAACGACGCGCCAACCTACTACCGCGGGCTCGACCAAAGCGGCGTGAAGCGTCTGTGGTGGAAGGCGCTCGCCGAAGGCGTGGAGATTGAGCTCGACTGCGATGACGTGGAGACTCGGGGGCCGCTGCGCGATGACGAGCCCGGCCAGTACCGCGTCTTTTGGGTGAAGATGCCCACCGACGGGCTCGCAACGGTTCACGTCTCGGGGGCGCCCGATGCCTTCGTAGAGCTCATCGATCCGCGCGCTCGGCTCAGGCGCGGGTTGGTCCAGGATTGGACGCAGCCTGATCCTCGATTTGATCCGGGCGCGCACGAGGTTGAGGTGGGCCCTTCGCAGCCGCTCGCCGTCCGCAAGGGAGAGTACTTGGTCGTTGTGGGTACGCGTAGCATTGGCCCCGCCGTCATCACGCTTGGGCTTACGCCGCCGCCGACACGGTCGGCTCGCGTGCCGAAACGGAACTAGCCGGGCGGCACGCGGGGGGGGAGGACGGTTGTCGAATCGGCTCGCGGGCCGATGGGCGGAAGCGGGCACGCTCTCCGCAGGTCGCTAGAGTGAAAGACAGCGTGACGCGCCTGCGTGGTCTCGTGGAACGCCGTTTTTGTCGGGCCACCCGACCCAGTTTGCGGGGTACTCGTGGCGGTGGCGCTTGCCGCGTATCGTGGGCTCGTGATCACCCCCAAAAGTCTCATCGCGTCGCTTGGCGTGACCGCTATGTTCCTGACCAGCGCGGGCTGCGTTGCCAATGCGGATGCCTTCGCGAAGCGGGCCGCAAAGTTCAGCTGCATCCAGACCGAGGAATGCGCGGACGAGTTTGGCTATGACAGCCAGAGCGATTGTCGTGACGAGGTCGAGGACGCCATCAAGGAGTCCAACAAGCTGGCAGAGGACGCTGGCTGCGAGTACGTCGCCAAGGAGGGCCGTGCCTGCATCAAGGAGGCTCGCAAGAACAAGAAGGAGTGCGGCGAGTCGGCTCAATCCGACGTCGCGGACGCATGCATGGATGTCTGGGACTGCCCCGACGCTGGGGCGTCGGAGCTCGAGCAGGCTGACGAAGAGGTCGTGCAGGAGTACGCGTACTCCGAGGAACAGCTCGAGGAGATCCTGCCCGAGAGCATGATGATCGACGCGCTACTGCGGCAGTAGAGCTAGAGACCGTTCGGTCCAACCGAACGGTTTCCTCGGCGCGTCGTCCACGGTTTACTACTGCCCATGGCAGGCCCATCGATGGACGACGCGCGCGAGTACTGGAATGAAGATGCTGGATTGCGTTGGGTGCGAGAACAATCTCGCCTCGACGCAATGATGGTGCCCATCTGGGAGCGCCTGGCAACGGCGGCGAACGTGCGGCCGGGTCAGCGGGTGCTCGACATTGGCTGCGGTTGCGGCACGACCTCCCTCGATCTGGCCGACCAGGTTGGTGAGCAGGGGGCCGTCGTCGGGGTCGACATCTCTCAGCCGATGGTGGATCGCGCCCGCGAGTTGGCGGCAGGACGGCCGCAGCTGCGCTTCGAGGTCGCCGACGCGGGCGCGCATGCCTTTTCGCCCGGGGCGACAGACGTGGCGGTCTCGCGCTTCGGCGTCATGTTTTTTGCGGACTCGGTCGCCGCGTTTTCGAACATTCGCCGAGGCCTGGCCTCGGCGGGACGCTGCGTTTTTACGTGCTGGCAGGGCATCGAGGCCAACCCGTGGGTGTCACTGGCGCTGCGTGATGCCAAGCCGCTGCTCCCAGCTCCCCAAGCGGACAACCCTGAGGATGACGACCAGCCCGGTATGTTCCGCTTCGCCGATCCCAAGCGGGTCGAGCGGGTCATGGTGGACGCAGGGTTCTCGGCAGTGTCCGTGCAGCCGTCGCAGGTCGACCTCACGGTGCCGGGCACGGTCGATGAGGTCTTGGCGTTCTTTGCGGAGATGGGACCGCTGGGTCGCGTGCTCTCTGAGGTCGCCGATGACCGTCGCGAGGAGGTTCTGGAGATTGTCCGGGGCACGATCGCCGCCGATCACACGGGCCAAGGGGTTTGCTACCCGTCTGCGACGTGGATCGTGAGCGGGACCAACCGCTAGCGCACAGATGCTTGGATCGGTCGAGTGCTCCGACGAGGGCGCTCGGCCCGTCGCCTGCCGCAATTTCGCGAGAATCGTCGCTCTGGAGCCGTCGCGCCGCTGGTATCTTCGGAACATGTCTCGCCGGACGCTCGCGGTCTCTGTTGTGGTCACCATCTCGCTAGCGGATGTCGGCTGCACCGCATCCAGTGAGCCCACACGCAATCCACCCCCGGACGCTGTCACCAAGACCGAACCGGTAACGAAACCGCCACCGGAGCGCGAGCCTATCAACAGCAACCCGCCTGGGCCGTCCGCCGACGACGGGGAGCCTGTTGCGGACGACGGCAAACCCGCGGCTGACGACGGCGGGGCGGCAGACGGTGGAGTGGTTGCACCGCCCAAGGAACAGATCCACCGGCTGCCCGACGGAACGTGCGAGCGGATCGTCGACGTTGTCTGTGACCCCGGGGACTCGTGCAACCCGCCTGCGCCCGAAATCGTCCCGTGTCCTCTGCCGGTCGCCCGCGACCCGTCTCGGGTCAAGCTTCGCGGCGAGGAGTGCTGGGAGTCGTTCGCGGGGAACTGTCCTCCCGATGCCAAGTGCAACCCGCCGCCACCACAGCAGGTCCAGTGTCCGGATGGGATCAAAGCGAAAGCCGTCAAGTAAGCGTGGCGGGTAGACGTGGCGCATGGCTGAGGTGATCGGACGAAGACGATTCGTCGAACGAGCGCTGGGGGCGGCGGCCGCGACCGTTGTCGGCTGCGACGAGTCGGTTCGCCATCGCGGGAAGGCTGGTGCGACCCCGCGCTACTACGACGACCCGCGGGCTGGGACGTCGACCACGCCCGTCTCGGCGGACGCATTGCCCGATGGCCTCGATGCGCGCGACTTCAGCGTCTACACACGAACGCCGCTGACGCTGGAGGCTCGGCGCGAGAACTTGGGCACCGCGGTCGTCACACCGGTCGCAGAGCTTTTTGTGCGCAACAACCTGCCGCTTCCCGCGATGCAGATCGTCGACAACGCGCAGGCGTGGAGACTCCGGGTTCGCGGCGTGAAGCAGCCGCAGGCGTTCACGCCAGCGGACCTCAAACAGCTTCCGACGGAGACGGTGACGACCGTGCTTCAGTGCTCGGGCAACGGACGTCGGTTCTTTGAGCACGGACCCTCCGGCTCCCAGTGGGGCGTGGGCGCGGCCGGTTGCGTCCAGTGGACGGGCGTCCGGTGCCGCGATGTCATCGCCGCAGCGGGTGGGGCGGTGCCTGCGGCCAACTTTCTGACCGCGGCCGGCGGCGATCCGATTCCCGAGCTCCCGCCTGGGATGAGCCCGGACCTGGTGCGGGTGGAACGGTCCATCCCGCTGGCCAAGGGACTCGACGATGCGATGCTGGTGTGGGCGCTCAACGACCGGCCGCTCCCGCTGACCCATGGCGGTCCGCTGCGGCTGATCGTGCCGGGCTACTACGGGGTCAACAACGTCAAGTATGTGAACACGCTCGCTTGTACGGCGGAGCAGAGCACAGCGCGGATTCAGCAGACGAGCTACCGGTTGCGCCCGGTCGGGACCAAAGGGGCGCCGTCGCAGCCATCGATGTGGCGGATGGCCGTCAAATCTTGGGTCAGTGGGCCCGGCGGCGACGGTAAGCCCGTGCTTGCGGGGAGGGCTCGGATCTACGGGGTCGCGTTCAGCGGGGAGCGCGGCGTCAAAAAGGTCGAGGTGTCGACCGACGGCGGGCAGCAATGGACGGACGTGCCGTTTGCGGGCGCCGACCTGGGCCCGAACGCGTGGCGCACGTTCTCGCACGAGGTCACGCTGTCACCCGGCCGCTATGCCCTGTGCTCGCGCGCGACCGACAGCCGCGGAGACGTGCAGCCGCGACTGCGCCAGGACAACGCGCGCGGGTACGGGAACAACGCTTGGGCGGACCACGCGCTGGAGATCGAGGTGTTCGACACGCTGCCCGAGCGTTTGCCGCCCGAAGCGGAGGCCGCAGCCGCTGCCCAGCCGGCCGAGCCGTTGTCGGCACAGGCCCTGCGCGGCCGCGACGTGTTCATGCGGCACGCTACCCCGCAGTGCGGCAACTGCCACGCGCTCGCGGACGCGCAGACCGGCATGGCGATCGGGCCCAATCTCGACCAGACCGTTGTCCCGCGTGTACGCGTTCGCAACGCGGTGGAGAACGGCGTGGGGATCATGCCGAGCTACGCCAACCGGCTGACCCCCGCCCAGCTCGACGATCTCACCGCGTATGTTGTCGCCGCTCGCGGCCGGTGAGCAGGCTTTACTGGCAGGCGGTGCCGTCCAGATTGCCGCAGACCGTGAGCGTGCCCCACACGTCGATGCCGCTGGCATACGACTGCGCCGCGGCGTCGGGCATTGTGGGGTGCCCGCTGATCTCGAGGTCGCCCTGAACCTCGGTCAGGGGCATGGCGCCCAGCTCCGCGAGGACGGGGTTGTTTTGGAACCGGACGTCCGACCACGCAAAGTAGAGGTTGCCCAGCGCGCTGATGTCGGTGAGCACGTCGTTGTCGGCGATGATGATGGCGCCGTAGTAGGTGCCGCCGCCGGGCTCGTCCGCACCGTCGTCGGCGGGGGCGCCTCCACCGTCGAATTCGTTGCCGGGGTCCTGGCCGCCGCCATCGGCCGCATCATCGCCTGCGGCGGCGGGGTCGACGAACTGGATCGTGTCGGCCCGCGGCGGGTCGTCGCCGGCCACGCTGCAAAACCCGCACTGCCCGATGAACTCCACCCCGGCCAGGGAGGTCAGCGCGTCGTTGTTCTGGATGGTGACATCTCCGAACACGCTCATGTTCGGGTTGAAGTCCATGGTGGTGAGATTGGGGTTGTCCGAAAGGATGATGCTGCCCCCGACCTCCGACAACGCGTTGCCAAACCCAGCGATGGTCACCGCCTCGGAGCCCGTCACGACCAAGTCCGCGTCGACGCTGTTCAAGTTGCGGATCGGCGCAAAGTCGGTGCCCGTGCCCGTGATGGTCAGCTGCCCGTTGACGGCGCTGAGGCAAGCCTGCGCGTCGACCTCTTCCTGGGTGCTCAGGGTGAGGTCGCCTTCAACGGTCACGAGGTTGTCCGCGGCAATGTTGAGGACGCCCGACTCGCAGATGAAGCGGATGCACCCGTCCGGGGAGTCGAACTCCTCGCCGTTTTCGTACTCGGTGTCGACGTAAAAACACGTCAGCTGGGCGCTCGTGTCGGTCGGGGGCCCGGAGTCTTGCCCCGTTCCCGACTCGGCGCCACCGTCTGCGTCCTCGCCAGAACCATCGGGCCCGCAGGCCGCCAGGCCCAGCGCTGCGCATGCCAAGACAAGGAGAGGGATGCGTGGGGATCGGAAAACGGCGGGTGTCATCATGATCAATCTCTGCAAGTAGGGTCGGACGCGTAGGGCGAAGGGGAGAACGCTCGGATCTGTTTGATCACCAGCGCCCCCTCGTGGGTGAGCTTGAACTCGAGGTCCAAGATTGGGTCGGTGGTGCCGTCGATCGTATCGATGGGGTAGGTCGATTGGAGCTCGGCCATAACCGACCCCAAGGCCTCGAGCTGAGCGTCGGTCATGACCGTTTCGCCATCGGCGACCAACGATGAAGACACAACGCGATTGATGTCGGTGACACTGCCCTCCTCGAGGGTCAGGAACGACAGCTCGGCGCTCACGCCCGGCGTGGGGCTGACGACGTCGGTCTCGCCGTACTGCGCGTTGATGACAAATCGAGTCTCCCGCCGATCCAGCGGGCTGCCCGTGAATGCGACGCCGTTGGCCAGCTCGTCCTCGAATCGCATCGAGACAGTGGCGCCCATCGCGATTTGCGTGTGGTCCAGCTGGTAGAACTCGCGCTCTTCAAATGCACCAAAGTTCCACAGGCTGGCCCAGACCTTCGTCAAACCGCGGGTGAGAGTGCGCGGGGCTTTGTCGGGGTCGCACAGCGACGCGGTGAGATCGCCCGGGGCGAAGGAGTCGGCAGCGCACGCACTGGTGGAGTCGTAAAGACCCGCGCCGTTGAATGTCGGAGTGTCTTCGGCGTTGGAGGACGAGCGCACGCGCACCATGACGGAGGCGTCGCCAAACTGATCGACGATTCCGTCGCGCAGCGCGGTGAGCAGCTCCGGATCGACTTGGCCGAAGGTACGCATGTGCTCTCGGAGTTCCGACAACCGTGCGCGACGCACAGAGGCATCGGTCGCAAACGCCGCATCGGCGAGCCAGGCCGTGATGGTCTCGGCGTAGGTCGCGGTCTGCAGGCCGCTGCCCAGATCGACCTCCCAAGCGTTATCCCGCATGAACGCGTCGTAGTAGTGGAAGGGGACGCCCAGTCCGGGGGTCTGTAGCTCGGGTGCAATGAGCGTGGACAGGGTGGCGAGGCCGACTGTCTTGGCGCCGAAGCGTGAGCGCGACGCGTCCCGATCCTCCACGGTGGACGTCGGGATATCCGCAAACGCATCCAGTTCCGTGTAGGTCGTGTCTGCGGGGTTTTCGACGTCCGCCGCGGGGCGTTGCTGCTCCCAAAACGCCTCGGCTTCTTCTTGCGTCGCGGCGCGCAGCTTGTAGTTGCCCCGCTCGGCCTCGACCCGCACGAGCTCCCCCTCGAACTGGGTGAGCAGGTCCACCGCATCATCGACAAAGAAGTTTGGCGACCCGCGCTGCGCAGACAGCACGTTGAGGTGACTCAAGATGTCTTGGCGCTGGCCTGTGATGGCCCCGGCAATGACACCTTCGAAGTCCAGCGGCACCTCGTCGAACACCACGATGTCTTGCCAGCTGACCGCGCTGTCTTCGCTGAACAACCGCAGCCGGCCGTACGCGATGCCCGGGGTGTACGCCTCGTAGGGCACGGCGTCGTCGGACACGCTGAGGATCTCGAACGCGGGGTCGGTCCATGCCGACGCCGCCGTTTCCTGCAACGTCCCCCGCGGGAGGTACCCCAAATCGCCCACCGCAAATCGGTCGCTCAGCTGGCGGTAGACGCCATAGACCGTGTCGTGGTCGAGCATTTCCTCTTGGCGGAGGGCCGTCTCGACGGCGAAGCCGAAGCGTGGGGTCGCGCCCTCGGGAAACTCGTAGACCGCACCCGCGTAGAACTCCCGCCGCGCGTGGGTCATGATGAGCGATGCGTGGTCCGCCGTGGTGAGGCCCGGGAACAGCGGCGCAAACCCGGACGACATCAAGCAGTAGTGCAGGCGGTAGGAGTTGGCGTCGGCGAATACGGGGGGCAGGCGGGCGTCAGGGCCCGCGGGGATGAGGTACTTGCCCATGCGTTTGAGGCCACCGATGGCGCCGCCACCCAACGACAGGCGACCCCATTGGTCTTCGTCGTCGATGCTGAGCGCGCACACGGTGTGGCCCATGCGGGCCTCAGCTTGAGCGCACACATCGTCGTGCGCGAGGCATTCGAGCTCGGGGTCGCCTGCGAAGCCGGGCTCGCAAAAACAGGTGTCGCTGGTCTCGTCCCGGTACGCGCCTGGTGCGCAGGGCTCGGCCTGCGGGGTGTCTTGGGCCCCGCAGCCGGCAGCAGGTAGTAGGGCGGTAGCGAGCGCAGGCGCCAGCGCGAGACCGCGCAAGCTGTGGTGACCCCATCCCATCCAGGGCCGTATTTCCCCAGGAGTACCCGATGGTTCCCGCGGTCCCCAATGGGCCGTTGGGGCCGTCCAACTACGTTTTACACGCTCGGTGCGGTGCTGGGGCGAATAAGCAGGCGGTATAGCGCTGGGACCATGACCAGCGTCAGCGCGGTCGAGGCGATCAAGCCGCTGATCATCGACCACGCGAGCGGAGGCCACAGCGACGATCCCGACAGAGCCAGCGGCACCAGGCCAGCGACCGTGGTCACGGTGGTCAGCAGGATAGGCCGAAGCCGCATCCGAACCGCATCCGCAACCGCGTCGTGGATGGCCATGCCCTCACGCCGACGGAGCTCCACCACGTCGAGCAACACGATCGCGTTGTTCACCACGACGCCCGCCAGCGCAATCACCCCGAGCAGCGACATGAAGCCAAACGGTTGGTTGGCAAGCAGCAACCCGGGGATGACGCCCACCGCAGCCATCGGCACCGTGGACAGCACGATCAACACCCGACGAAACGAGTTGAACTCGACCATCAGGAAGCCGACGAGCATGAGCAGGCCGATGGGCAGCGCGGAGAACATCGCGGAGTTCGCATCGCCTGCGCCCTCGGCTGCGCCACCCAGGGTTACCTCGACGCCATCGGGGAGCGCGAGGGTGGGGAGACGCTCGACAAATGTGTCGATGACCGAGGAGTAGGCGTACCCTGCCTCGAGATTGGCGCGCACGTACACGATGCGCTGCCCGTCGCGCCGAGCGTAGCTGGCGGGCCGCCAGACGGAATCCGTGCGAGCCAGCTGGGCTACGGGCACGGGATGGCCTGCGCTATCCACCACGACGATATCGCCGACCGACTCGGCGGGTGTGTTCTCGCCCGACGGGGCGCGGACGCGGATCTCGACCGGGTCCTCGCCCGTGCGCAGGGCACCGACCACGTGGCCGTAGGTGTGCCCCAGCAGCGCCCCTGCCACGTCGCGGCGGGTGATTCCATGCCGCGACGCCGCGGCATCATCGACGGCGATACGGACTTGCGGCGTGCCCACGCTCAGTGTGTCGCGGATGTCTCGGGTGCCCTCGATGCGGGCCAGCTCCGCGGCGATGATCGTGGTGGCTTGGTCGAGCTTGTCGAGGTCGTCGCCGTGGGCGCGGATCTCCACGGGGGCCGACAGTCCTGGGCCCTGCTCCAGCTGCGCGGCCACGACCTGAACGCCCGCGAGCTTGTCGGCGGCAAACGTG
>Ga0316189_10002887_pt1 | contig 16774 bp, 16 predicted proteins | sample LowCovwburrow_MG_FD_204930 | JGI IMG/M metagenome (GOLD analysis project Ga0316189, IMG submission 204930) | Coastal sediment microbial communities from Maine, United States - Lowes Cove worm burrow | ecosystem: Environmental > Aquatic > Marine > Coastal > Sediment | place: USA: Maine... | reverse complement strand
AGACGACATCGATTTTATAGGATTTGAATGCATGGGCCAGGGCGTCCGGATCGCATATATCCGCTTTTATGAATACGTAACGCTCGGGATTTGATTTTTCGATATCAGCCAGGTTGTCGGGATTGCCGGCATAGGTTAGCTTGTCGACATTGATGATGCGCCCGTCAAAATCGGAATGCATCAACAGGTAGCGAATAAATCCGGTTCCGATAAACCCGCATCCGCCGGTAACCAAAAGATTTTTCATGGAACCTCCTTATTTTAAACGGGGTACGAAATTAAAAACAAAGATGACATCAAAGGACGCGCTGCCAAAGCCAAATCTGTTTTTTATCTCAAATTCTAATAATCATAAAGGATTTTCTCTCGCCCTACAAGAAATCTGTTGATATAATCACGCATTCTATGTATAAATATATATTCGTAGTATTTACAGATAAATACGGATAAGCTCCGCTAAAAATTCGAAATTAGTGAATCGGGTTTATATATTTTTTTCACCCGTTCAGACTGCGTGCATCCACGTACCTGAGAAAGTTAAATGCAGTTATCCGAAAATCAGCAAAAAATGTTACGAAAGCTTCCAGGAGTGGACCACGTCCTTGAGCTTGCCGCGACGGTGCCGTTTTTTGAAAATATTCCGAAAACGGTGATGGTCAATTCAATCCGTGAAACCTTGGAAACCCTACGAAACAGCATTCTTGCATCAGAACGCGATATCCGCGAAGAAAGCGTGTCCGAAGGCCGGATCATCGAATTGGTCAAAGCAGTGGCAAAAAAAACCATGGCGTTGAATTTAACAAACCTGGTCAATGCCACCGGAATAGTCGTGCATACCAATCTGGGCCGGTCCCTGCTTCCGGAAGAGGTGACTGGAAATATCGCAGCCATTGCCGGCCGTTATTCAAATCTCGAATATGACTTAGAGGCCGGCAAGCGCGGCTCCCGCTACAGTAATATAGAGGATATCCTCTGCGAGATCAGCGGCGCACAGGCCGCCATGGTGGTGAATAACAATGCCGGCGCCGTTTTGCTTTGCCTGGACACCATTGCCCGGGGCAGAGAAGTGATTGTCTCCCGGGGTGAGCTTGTGGAAATCGGCGGTTCATTCAGAATTCCGGATGTTATGGCGAAAAGTGGCAGCGTCTTGAAAGAGGTCGGTACCACCAATCGCACCCACAAGAAAGACTATGAGAATGCCGTCAATGATAATACCGCCCTGCTGCTGAAGGTGCATCGCAGCAATTACAGCGTCATCGGTTTTACGTCCGAGGTCTCTCTAAAAGAACTGGTTCTACTCGGTAGTCGACATAGCAGGCCGGTTATGGAAGATCTGGGAAGCGGTACCTTCATCGATTTTTCAAAATACGGTCTGGTTAAAGAGCCCACCGTACAGGAATCGGTGGCCGCCGGCGCTGATGTGGTGACATTCAGCGGCGACAAACTTCTCGGGGGACCCCAGGCAGGAATTATTGTAGGTAAAAAGAACCACCTGGAACAAATCAAGAAAAACCCGCTTGCCAGAGCCCTGCGTATTGACAAGCTGACCCTGGCCGCTCTTGAGGCCACTTTCCGCCTATACCGAGATGAAGCAAAAGCAGTTCGCCGGATACCGACCCTGCGAATGTTGACAATGGATATAAATGAAATTGAACAAAAAGCATTGAAGCTAATGGAAAACCTTAGGAAAATAGATGTATCCCGGCTTCGAATAGAATTAATTGAGCTTTTCTCGAAAGCCGGCGGCGGAGCGTTGCCGCTTCTGGAACTACCGAGTAAAGGCCTGAAGATACAAATTGAGGGGCTTTCCGTTAATACTTTGGAAATAAACATGCGAAAAAATTTTCCGCCGATTATCGGGCGCATTGAAGATGATGCGTTTATCATAGATCCCAGAACATTGCAGGATGACGACTTGCCGATCATTGAAGCGGCATTTGAACTCATATTGAAAAGAGCTTAAACATGACCCATAAAACAAAGGCAGTATTTCAAAGACGCGGATCTGCACGAAACTTTCTGTTATCAAAAACGGACATCGGTCGGATCAAGGATGTCGAAAGAAAGAAGGCTGTAGGTGTCAATGAGGTGTTGCAATCTGTTTTTCCGGATATGCTGGTCGGCAGGGGTTTTATCGACCGTGCCTTGCAGAATCTGGATTCTGTCGCCCAATTCACAGCCCTTGCCATCGGGGTGGATCAAACCCGGCAGGAGGAAGATGAATATTCCAACCCCGGAGTGCTTGACGAGCACGTTGAAGTTGCTGGGATACTGGAGATGATTTGCCGGGAGAAAAACGGTTTATGGGGCACCCTTGAAACCGGATTATTCGGATGTATTTTCCCTGGAACAAATGAGTCGGAGGGTCTTGAAATAGCCCGTGACATTCAAAACCGACTGGCTGAAAAAATCGGACAAACGGTTACCATTGGAATTGCCGCCTATCCGATCAGCGCCTTTAAAAAATCCGATATGATCGACAATTCCCGCAAGGCACTCGACCATGCTGCCTTTTTTGGACCCGGCAGCGCAGTGGCTTTCGATGGGGTAAGTTTAAATATCAGCGGTGACAAATTGTATGAAAATGGTGATTTGCAGGGGGCCATCGACGAATTTAAGCGCGCCCTTTTAATAGATCCATCCAATGTAAACGTCCGCAATAGTCTCGGGGTCTGCTACGGCCTGCGGGGCGATTATGAATCAGCGATTGAGGAATTTAAGAGCGTTGCTGCCATAGACCCTGGAGACTATATGGCCATGTTTAATCTGGGGTTGGTTCATACACTGAGAAAGCAGCCCGAAAGGGCCTTGGAATTCTTTCTCAACGCCGATAAAATCAATGGTGATGTGTTTGAGGTCGCCTTTCAAAGCGGAAAACTCTATTTTGAGTCAGGCCATCTGGAAAAGGCGAAACTGTTTCTTGAGCGTGCAGCAAAAATTGATCCGGATTCGGGTGCGGTTTATCGCTATCTGGGTGACTGCTATGCTGCCGGCAACCTGACCCAGGACGCCATCTCGGCCTATAAGAAAGCCATCAGGCATAACCCCCAAGATGCATCCTCCATGTCGGCACTGGGATGTCTATTTGATGACCAGGGTGAAAATCCGGAAATTACCCTGATGTTTTGTCAGGAAAGTGTCGGGCTTTCACCTGAAAACGGTCTTTTCCGCTACCGGCTGGCCCGGCTGTATTTTAGACAGAATCGCTTTGACGATGCCTTAAAAGAGTATAAAAAAGCAGAACAGTTCGGCTATGATGCCGCCCGGGATATTCAAGAAATCAAAGACCGGCTGGCGGCAAAACCTTCCTGATGGGATTGACTTTTGCTTTGTAAGGAAAAAGCCCGACAAGGGCCTAAATCCGGATAAACCGGAAATAACAAACTACAAGCAACACCTCATCTTAAAATTGGGCCAAATAAATTCCAAATACTAATATCCAAAATAAGATCAAAAGCCAATTGTTTGGGATTTTGAATTTCGGTCATTGTGATTTGTTTGGTTTTTGTGATTTGTTATTTGAAATTTTTTATTACTGAAACCCGAACACTGACACCTGACACCATCATTTTCAGACAACATGTTGTCAAATAAAACCCAATAAGGGCCTATAAACCATACCCTGACAAACAAAGGCTACAAAATGAAAGATATCATCCTCAGCATTCTGGAAGCCGGCATCGAGACAAAACGCCACTGTATCGAAACAAATGTCGACAATATCATCGAGGCGGCAGGCATGCTGGCTTCCTGTATCGCATCCGGCCATAAAGTCCTTATTTTCGGCAACGGCGGCAGCGCTGCCGATGCTCAGCATTTGGCGGCCGAATTCGTCAACCGCTTTCAAATTGAGCGCCCTCCCCTGGCTGCCATTGCCTTGACAACCGATACGTCCATTCTCACCAGCATTGGCAACGATTATCATTTCGATGAAATTTTTTCCAAACAAATTCAAGCGCTCGGGAAAAAAGGCGACATCGCCTGGGGCATCAGCACCAGCGGTAATTCTCCCAATGTCCTCAAGGCAGTTACGGCCGCCAACAAGATGGGGATTACGACCATCGGCATGACCGGGCGGGCGGGCAAACTGGGAGACTGTGCCGATCTCGTCTTTTCTGTGGAATCGGATACCACTGCCAGAATTCAAGAAACCCATATCATGTTGGGGCACATCGTGTGCGATCTTCTGGAGCGCAAATTGTATCCGGAGGCGTTTAATCAAACTTAGAAATCCTGGTCCTCTTGACCAGATCAGAGATAATCGGCTCTGCCTGTAACAGCTTCAAGGAGTGATGGAGTACTCCAAAAGTATGTTGAGCAGAGCAGGGTCATGGAGAGCCCCCTTCCAGGGGGCAAACCAAAGCCAGGTCCTTTGGGCCTGGATTCTTTACTAAAAAGGGAATTCAATAAATTGTCAATCCCGGTTGGTCCGGATTTGGAAATATAAAAGCGAATTTATTCCGCTAAGGCAATCCGCATTCCACATTCTAAAACCCGAAATCGAAAGAACATCATGCCACAAAAATTCAGTCCCATAGACCTCAGCGCGGTAAAAACCTACAATCTTGCCGATCGAAAAAGCAAGGTAACTGCCGAGGAATTTGCCAAGCCCTGGCAGAAAGGCGCCTCCTACCGGACTTTTCTAGGTAATTTGCCCGACATCCTGGCAGGCGATCAATTAAGGAGCGTCATATCCGCCATCGTAAAGGCCTACCGCAATAACAACACTATCTTGTTCGGCATGGGCGCCCATGTTATCAAAGTCGGCCTCAATCCCATTGTAATCGATCTGATGGAACGTCGGCTCATCACAGGCGTGGCCATGAATGGCGCCGGCATCATCCATGATGTCGAACTTGCCATGGTCGGCCGCACATCGGAAGATGTCGCCGCCGCCCTGGACGACGGTTCCTTCGGCATGGCCCGTGAGACCTGTACTTTTTTAAGTGAGGCAATCACATCAGCCCGGGGAAAATCCACTGGACTCGGTGAAGCCGTTGGTCGGACCATCCTCGAAAAACAGCTCCCATTGATGGAAAAGAGCATTCTCGCGGCAGGAGCCCGCCTGGGAATACCCGTGACGGTTCATGTCGCCATCGGCACAGATATTCTCCACATGCATCCCGGATTTGACCCCCAAACAACAGGTGCTGCCACCCACCACGACTTTCGATTGTTTTCATCCATGGTCGCTACGCTTGACCAAGGCGTTTATTTAAATGTGGGTAGCGCGGTAATTTTGCCGGAACTTTTTTTAAAAGCCACCACACTGGTAAGAAATTTAGGGTATACTCTGGAAGACTTTACAACGGTCAATCTGGATTTCATCAAACACTATCGCCCCCTCACCAATGTTGTCAACCGGCCTACCGCCAAAGGCGGTCGGGGAATAAACCTGGTGGGCCATCACGAAATCCTGTTACCCCTCATCGCGGCGGGGATTATTGAAGAAATAGATTAGGATTAATGGGTCCGCTAAAGGCAAGAGGGCATCCCCAAAATACTATGCTATTTTTATGCCGGGGGACTGTGGAAGGTTTATGGAAAAAGATGAACGTCGAACATCGAACGTCCAACATCGTATGATGAATGGGAAAAGCTAAAGCAATAGATTAAAGAACCCGAACTACTATCTTATATTTTAAAGGAAAAAAAAGAATAAATAAATTATTCTCTTTTTCACCATACCAGGCGGACTTCGACATTCGATATTTTCTAAACCTAAAATGCATAAGCTTTTGAACTAAGCATCAAGTGGCTCTATGCTCTATGCCCCATGCTCTTTGCACTCTGCGCTGCCTTGATTTTAAGGTCTTGATGATTATTATGATAAATCCGAAAATAACATTTCGAAGGAGATGATTGAATGCCGATTTACGAATATCATTGTGAGAAATGCGATGAGAACTTCGAGTGCCTGATCATTGGAAATGATACACCTGAATGCTCCTCGTGCACCAGCAAAAAGGTGACAAAGCTCATGTCAGCCTGCGGTTTTGTCAGCAAAGGCGGAGGCGGCCAAACCGTGTCATCGTCGGCCGGATCATCCTGCGGCGGTTGTGCAGCCACGAGCTGCGCAGGTTGCAGTCACTGATGAAGGAATCCCTAAGAATCGGAACCAGGGCCAGCAAGCTTGCGCTGTGGCAGGCCAACTGGGTTAAATCAGCCCTGATCGAAGCATATCCCCAACAAAATATCGAACTGGTTACCATCAAAACCAAAGGCGATAAAATCCTCGACGTGCCTCTTGCCAAGGTCGGCGGCAAGGGGCTTTTTGTCAAAGAAATTGAGCAGGCCCTGATGGATGGCCGCATTGATATCGCCGTGCACAGTATGAAGGATATGCCGGCGGAGATTCCGTCCGGTCTTTGCATCGGCGCAATCCCTGCAAGAGAAGATCCAGCGGATGTTCTGGTCTCAAAAAACGGTCTCCTTTTTTCGCAACTGAAACAAGGTGGTGTCATCGGAACCAGCAGTCTGCGCCGTGGCGCCCAGATTCGTCATATCAGGCCGGATATTGTTATCGGGCCGCTGCGGGGCAATGTAGAAACCCGTTTAAAAAAACTGCAAACTAAAAATCTGGATGCGGTTGTGCTGGCCGCCGCCGGGATTAAACGCCTGAATCTCGAGCATCGGATCACAGAGTATCTGAATTGCGATATCATGCTTCCGGCAGTCGGACAGGGCGCTCTGAGCATTGAAATCCGGCAAAATGATCCGGACATCCAGCCCATCATAAAAACGCTGGATGATCCGCACACCCGTGCCATTGTAATGGGTGAGCGCGCCTTCCTCAACTACCTGGGTGGCAGCTGCCAGGTGCCCATCGCCGGCCATGGTGAAATTCATCGCAACACATTTAACCTTACCGGTCTGGTAGCCGATCTCAATGGCTCCCGAATACTCAAAGCGACTTTGACGGGTTCCGCTGATGCGACCGAAACCATCGGAATCAGACTTGCCCAACAGCTTTTAGACCAGGGAGCCGATAAGATTTTGGAAAAATTGCAATTAAGGGAATCTGCAAATCATGGGAGCTAAAGTTTACCTGGTCGGTGCTGGACCTGGGGATCCGGGTTTAATTACCATAAGAGGCCGGCAATGTATCGAAAACGCCGATGTCATCATCTATGATTATCTCGCCGCCCCGGCCCTCTTAAACTATGCCCCAAAACATGCGGAGGTTATTTATGTCGGGAAAAAAGGCGGGGATCACACCCTTTCCCAGGACAAAATAAATGCCCTCATCGTGGAGAAGGCCAAAACAGGTTCTATGGTTTGCCGGTTAAAAGGCGGAGATCCGTTTATATTCGGCCGGGGCGGAGAAGAAGCTGAAATTTTAGTGGCGAACGCAATCCCTTTTGAGGTGGTTCCCGGCGTGACATCTGCCATCGCTGCCGCCGCCTATGCAGGCATCCCCCTGACCCACCGCAAACTTGCGGCCACCTTGGCATTTATCACCGGTCATGAAGACCCCAACAAAGAAGAATCCAGCATCGACTGGGAGTCTCTGGCCAGGGGCATTGGGACCCTGGTGTTTTTCATGGGGGTGAAGAACTTACCCGATATCACCCAGAAATTGATCGCCAACGGCAGATCCCCGAATACTCCGGTGGCCCTGATTCGCTGGGGCACCACGCCCGCCCAGACGACCGTGACCGGTACCCTCGACGATATCGCCGAACGGGCTAAAAAGGCTGATCTCAAACCACCTGTAATCATTGTGGTCGGCGAGGTCGTTCAATTAAGAAATACCCTCAAATGGTTTGAAAACCGTCCCCTGCTGGGCAAGCGGATCGTTGTCACCCGTGCCCGCCAACAGGCCAGTGATCTGGTCAGACGATTGTCCGATCTGGGTGCTGAGTGCCTGGAATTTCCAACCATTAAAGTAGTTTCTGCCGATGATACTGTCCCGCTGGATGATGCCGTACAAAATCTATCTGCCTATGATTGGATCATTTTTACCAGCGTCAACGGTGTCAAATTTTTCTTCGATCATCTATTTGGAACGGACAAAGATGTTCGCGCATTAAACCATCTGCACACCGCCGCCATCGGGCCGGCCACTGCTGAAAAATTGTTCGAATATGGACTGAAAAGCGACATCATTCCGCAAAACTACCGGGCCGAAGCCGTGGTTGATGCTTTTCGCAAAATTAAATTAGAGGGCAAGAAGATATTGCTCCCCCGGGCCAGGGAAGCCAGACCGGTGCTGCCGGTGGAGTTGCGTAGAATGGGGGCCGAAGTCGATGAAGTGACTGCCTATCTCACCGAGAAAGTCCGGGGAAACGCCGATCAACTCCTGGAACGGCTCGCAGCAAAGACGATTGATCTAATTACTTTCACCAGTTCTTCCACTGTTCAAAACTTTAAAGATCTTCTCCCTCCGGATAACTTCAAACAGCTCATCGACGGTGTAACCATTGCAAGTATCGGCCCTATAACCACCGAAACGGCCATTGAATCCGGCTTTGAGGTTCCGATCACTGCAAAATCATTTACCATTCCAGGTCTGTGTGAGGCGATTGTAATATATTACGACGACGAAAAAATTTAAGCCGAATGTAAACTGATCGCTATAATCAGATTTCTTTTCGATAGGATGTCTAAAATTGGCTGATTTAAAACTGATCGATCCCTACAACCGTCATTTGAATTATTTGCGCATATCCATCACCGACCGCTGTAACTTAAAATGCATCTATTGCGTCCCCCCGAATCTAATTCCACGGCTTTCACACGATGAAATCCTGACCTATGAAGAGATCCTGCGATTGGTGCGCATCGGGGTAAGCCTGGGGATCTCGAAAATCCGGGTGACCGGCGGAGAACCTCTGGTGAGAAAAGGGGTGTACGGTTTTTTGACCGATTTAAGCAAACTTGACGGCCTTACGGACCTGTCTCTTACCACCAACGGCGTTTCATTGAAAGCCAACCTGAATAAGATTAAAGCCGCCGGTATCAAACGAATAAATATCAGCCTGGATACGCTCAACCCAACAAAATTCGAGCATATAACCGGGTTTGATCTTTTTGGTCAGGTTTGGCAGGGTATCGAAATGGCTCTGGAAATGGGATTTCATCCCATCAAGCTGAATATCGTTGCCTTAAGCGGAATCAATGATGATGAACTGACAGACATGGCGCGTTTATCGTTTGATTATCCGCTGCACATTCGTTTTATCGAATACATGCCCATTGGCAAATCTCAAATCGGCAACGGTCCTCTTCTGCTGGCTCCTGAAATTAAAAAACGCATCAGTGGATTGGGCAGCCTCATCCCCGTTCCCAATACAATGAACGATGGTCCTGCCCAGCGTTATCACTTTGAGGGAGCTGCCGGCGAAATCGGTTTCATCCACGCATTGAGTCATCACTTCTGTGACAGATGCAATCGGCTCAGATTAACCGCACGCGGTCAACTCAGGCCATGCCTATTATCCGATCACCATGAGGACGTCAAAGGGGTTATGAGAACCGGGGGTACGGACGAACAGCTGGCGGAAGTTTTCTTTAAAGCAGTCCGCCACAAGCCATCCGATCATAACCTGGCTATTCAGAATCCAGCCAGGGTCTGCGGCCAGATGAACTCCATTGGTGGATGATATTGCCCTGCCCGGACGGTGTGTTTTCCGGATAAAAATGAACTCACAAATTAAAGATGGGAGGATCACATGGAAATTAAAATCGTCAAAATCGAAAATCCGGACAACTTAAACCTGATTCTAGGCCAATCTCATTTCATTAAAACTGTTGAAGATATCTATGAAGCCATGGTCTCAACGGTTCCCATGGCAAAATTCGGCCTGGCTTTCTGTGAAGCTTCGGATGTGTGTCTGGTGCGGCACACCGGCACCGACAAAGAGATGCTCGAACTGGCCCAAAAAAATGCCTACGCCCTTTCAGCCGGTCACAGTTTTATTATTTTCATGAAAGACATGTATCCTGTAAATGTCTTAAATGCGATCAAAAACGTACCGGAAGTATGCCGTATATTTTGTGCTACCGCCAATCCCGTGGAAGTCATTATTGCTGAAACTGAACAGGGGCGAGGTATTCTCGGCGTCATTGACGGTTTTTCATCCAAAGGAATCGAAACCGAGGAAGATATGAATGCCCGCAAAAATTTGCTGCGAACAATCGGATACAAGCAGTAAGAGTTGCAAGCGTTCACGGGTTCAGCCCAGCCGCCGGCCTGAAAAGTTTACCCGCCTTTGGAGGGCGGCCGGTCAAATTGAAAAAGAAACTTAACCATTACTCCAACGCTCCAGTACTCCAATGCTCTGGATCTATGGGTTATTTATCCGTATTATTATCTATAATTTTTATTTTTTAAGGATATAAGTTAATGTATTAAATTAAATTTTTTCTGTGGCTGTTCAGTAAGATCTGCTTTCTGTTTTACCTAAAATGATCTTCCAGCGCCACTGCCATTCTATGCAAGGCTTTCTGCAGTAAACCCCGGGAGCATCCAAAATTCAGCCGTGCAAAACCGGGTCCATCAAATTCGACTCCATCTTGAAGGCCCACCCCCGCATTTTCGAAAAACGCCGCCGGATTCTTCAAGCCGGCAGCGCGCATGTCGATCCAGGCAAGATAGGTGGCTTCAACAGGAGCCATCGAAAGATGAGGCATTCCATCCACAGCCGCCTGAACAATCTCACGATTGCCGCGCAGATATTCAAGCAGCGCGGCGTGCCAGCCGTCACAGTCCTCAAATGCGGCCCGTGCCGCCGTGTAGCCCAGGGCATTGACCATGGGAACAATTCCGGCCATGGCCTCTTTAAATCGCCGGCGCAGGTTCTCTTCACCAATCACGGCGAATGCACACCCCAGGCCGGGCAGGTTAAATGTTTTGCTGGCAGCCATCAGGGTGATTGTGCGGGCCGCCGTATCCGGGTCCAGTGAGGCCGCCGGAATATGCGGCTTCTCCTTGTCCAGAATCAGCCCGCAGTGAATCTCATCAGAGCATATCAGGATATCGTGCTTTTTACAGATCGCAGTCAGGGTTTCCAGTTCATCCCTGGTGTAAACGCGTCCCACCGGGTTGTGCGGATTGCAGAGAATAAAAATCCGGGTTTTGGCGGTTATCGATCTTTCAAGCCGGTCGAAATCAAATTGCCACCGATTATGTTTCTCTTTAAGGGGCACTTTGATTAAATTTCGGCGGAAATGCCCGGGGGCAGTTAGAAACGGCGGATAAACCGGCACCGCCGTCATCACGTCATCTCCCTCCTCCCCCACTGCCCGGCAGACCGCGTTGAGCCCGGTTACCAGCCCCGGTAGCCATACCAGCCAATCGGGTTCGATCTCCCAGCCGTAGAGATTTTTAAGCATGGCAACAACCGCGTCGTTTAATTCCTGTGGTGCGAGGGTATAGCCGAATACCCCGTAGGCAACCCGTTGCTGCAAGGCCCTAATGACGGCGGGGGGGGATTGAAAGTCCATGTCGGCGACCCACAGGGGAATGATATCCCGACTCCCGTATTTATCCCATTTCAGACTGGCCGTAGCACGTCGCTCCACCGGTGTATCGAAATCGAATAACTGATTTTTTCCTATGGTCATATCTAATAATACATCCTGTAATACACTAGGTTTTTAAAGTTAACACAAATATATTATTTGGAATACGGAAAAAATATTCTTAAAGCCTATTCAAATAAATTTGGTTTTAACCGAATTTGTTCACATCTTACTCTATTTCAAAATTACGGTCAAACAGATCCGGATCATCAAAATGTTCGCGACCTACCAGCTTGACGGCATGGTGCCCGCGCTGACGCATACTGCCGATGTCGGCGATGCCCATGGGGAAAAAGATAAGGGGTTCGATTCGTTCGGATCCTTTGCCGATTCCGTCTGGATTAAAAAGGCTCTCAAATGATTGATCGTCATGCGGCAGCATTTCGAGTTGTTCATAGGCCGCCAACTGGTACGGCAAGGATATGGCTGCATTCATCTCATCATCCATATGAGCCACTTGGTGCCAACCTGATATGATTCTTAGCTTTAAACGCTTTCGCGGATAAGCTTTGGGTAGCCGACGGGGAACAAAGGCATCGATCCCATCAGGCGTTGGAATCATTTTGCCTATCTTTTTGCGATGCGGTACAAAAAAATGATAGCAGCCGCAGTTGTTCATTATATCCACCATAAAGGGGTGGCCGTCATAATCAAGAGAAACTCGTACGGTTATTCCATCAACCGGACCTTTTTCAATCCACGGCGAATTCTGACCGTTTCTGGCCGAATACCAGAATACATAATTAAGCTGTAAAACCGGCACACCCTTTAACCGTGCATGGGAAAAATAATAATAGAGCGTCGGTTTGACCGCGTTGATACGCACTTTATTGTCCTGCCACATAACTTCACCGATGTTATCATATGCAGCAGCGACATCCTGATTGATGACCGGCGCAAACATAGCAAGCAGGGTTTGCTGATCCGCCATGGAAGGTTGCGGAAGGAGAAGCGGATTTTGCCTTGATCGATTTAATACCAGGCGTGCGGTTTGTTCTGAATATTCCGTGCTCCCGGATGGTACGTATGCTGTCAGCACACCCAGGGTCGCGAGTTGATCGGACGGGGTATGATGCCACTTTCTGAATTTTTCCTGCACGTTACGGGTAACAGCGGTCACCGGCATCGATATCAGCGGATACAACCCGACAACCCGCATGGCCGTTGAATACTCACTCGGATCGGTTGCCGCCCTCAGCAAGGCCTCATAAAAGTCCGGCTGGTGCTGATCGTGGGTTAACATCTTATCGGAATAAGAGGCGACCCGTTCCTGCAGCGTTTTCCGCCTGGCCGGCTCACCCAGCTGGCGGGCCAGATCTTTCAGGGCAGCGGCCGGCAGGTTGTGAATTTCTTTTTGCCGTGCCTCAAGATCCAGTTGCTGAAGTCGGTGAACCCATTGCTCCCTGCAGGCCGCATTGTCCAAATCGTCTTTTAATCCGGTAAAAAACCGATTGGTCCGCAGGTAGGGAAAGCCTGAAATGGTAAAAACGGAAGCATCCCGTACGCCGGTTTCCCTCACGCTGCGATCGAGCGACTCAAAAAACCTCACATATTCAGGCGGTCGCTGGAATTTGGCAACCTGCCGATTCGTGCCGATTGCGGCACAGCCTGTCAAAAAAAGAATCGGCAAGAGTAAGAATACATGTAACCGCAGATTAAGTCGCATTTGAGATTTTATTTCTTTGTTTTCAACAACATATGATAGGCATCGGTTAAATTGACAAACTCATCGTGGTCTCCGCCTTTATCAGGGTGTAATTGCAGAGCCTTCAGCCGGTATAGCCGGGCAAACTCCTTACGACTCATTTTCTTTAACACTTCTTGGGTTTCGCCGAATGCGGCGCTTGCCCTTTTCAAGGTGAACGCACCGGTTTGATAGGGTGCATGGTGATCCCTGCGGCTGTTGATAAACTGACGAATATAATCCTCCATAAATGACCTGGATGCGAAATCATGGTCGAAATACATAATAACGTATCTGGCCAGATAGTTGTGCAAACTATCACCGGTTGTCATCCCGGCCCAGAAAGAGCCGTCCGTGTTCAAGCGGCAAACCTGCTCGATAAAATGGGCATCGACCTTATCCGTACTTAACGATTGCGGCGTATTCTTTGCGTATGATTCATAAAAAAATTGTTGAAGATTAAAAATCACATATGTATAGGTCTTATACTCACGGGGAGTCAGCACGGTTTCCATGCTGATGAGTGTCTGTTCGATTTCATCTCTTGACTTGTTATGCAATATCCGGAAAAATTTTAGCGGCAACCGACCGATATCCTGCTGATCCATTTGACCGAATCTCAAATAGTGCATCCTGCGTTTGTCAAAATTATGAAATTGAGCATCTATTCTGTTTTCAGGCCGTTTTTCCCGACGGTAGGCTTGATGCCGTTTTTCCCTGCCGCGAAACGGCTCTAAGACCCTTTGGATTTCCGGATGGACGAAGGGCCAAAAAATATCTTCGATTTCATCCGGGTCCGCTTTGGCCCCCATGTCGGTGAGCCGGTCTTCAACATCCTGATCGATATAAAACGAATTGCCCCCGGGATAAACGATATAACTGGCGGGATCGGCACCTAAATCGAGCAGATCACGGCTCAGAAAATGATCTGCTTGCCGATAAGATTCTCTGATAAAATAACGAGTTTTGCCGTTTATTTTTTCAAAAGCAAGATACAAAATCGATCTCCGTGCTTGGCAGAATTAACGATTATCGCCATCGATTAATCCGCCAAGGGTACCCAAGTCTTCTTGACCACGGTGCCGCCGGCGTGGATAAAAACCATCCCGTCGCCGCGCAGCCGTTGGCGTATGAAACCCTCACCGCCAAAAAAACCGGTACGAAGCCGCTTGGTAAAGGCGATCCCGATTTCGGTTCCCAGAGCGGCACATAAAAAACAGCATCCCTGTTTTTAATATTATAGTCAAGATGATTGTTGCCCTTTCCTTTCGATAGAGCTTCAGCCCATGCCCGGCTTTGCACCATCTTCAACCTGGATAAAGCTCACATTTTCTTGCTTCTCTGTGAATACCCCGCTTGTCTTTCACTTGTAAGTGATTACCTTAACGAAATTTAAGATAACCATAAAAAAGGAAACGGAAAGACGCCAGGAAAACCACTGGTTTCCCTGGCGCCAACACGGAGAAATCTATGCAGCTGATCAGTCTGGGCATGTCTGACTTGAAAATCTCCCCTATTCTCATGGGCACCTGGCAGGCCGGCAAAGAGATGTGGGTCGGAATCGATGATGCCCAGTCCACCCGCGCCATTCGGGCGGCCGTGGAGGCCGGCATTACCACTTTTGATACCGCGGCGGCCTACGGGAAAGGACATTCGGAACGTATCCTCGGTGCAGCCTTAGCCTCGGTGCGGACCGAAGTTATCCTGGCGACCAAAGTATTTGCCAACCGGCTTAAATTCAACCAGGTCATTGATTCCTGTCATCAATCCCTGAAAAATTTAAAAACCGATTACATTGACCTGTACCAGATTCACTGGCCGGCGGGCTCATTCGGTACCCGGGTCATCCCCATTGAGGAAACCCTGGCAGCCATGAATGAGCTCAAAGAAAAGGGAAAGATACGGGCAATTGGTGTGGCCAATTTTTCAGTTGCTCAGTTGGAAGAAGCCACCCGACATGCCCGGATCGACAGCCTTCAATCCCCGTACTCCCTATTCTGGCGGCATATTGAAAGGGATGCCATGTCTTATTGCCGGGAAAACAATATATCCACCCTGGCGTATTCGCCCATGGCCCAAGGATTGCTGACCGGAAAGTTCGCACAGGATCATGAATTTGAAAAAGGAGATCACCGTGTAAAAAACAGACTGTTTGAGCCGGAAAATTTTCAGCGCGTTCGGCAGGCCATTGACAGGCTGCGACCGGTTGCAGAGAAAAATGCAGCAAGCCTGGCCCAACTGGCGTTGGCCTGGGTGATATCTCATACCGGTACATGCGCTATTGCCGGAGCCCGCAATGCCGACCAGGTGGTTCAAAATGCCCGGTCAGCTAATATCGTTTTGTCCGAGAACGATTTGGTCCGAATGAATGAAATCGGAGGACTTGTTACGGATTATCTGGATGATAATCCGGTTTTGTGGGGTTAGTATAGGTTTTCAGATATTGTTTTTGGCAAGGCTAGCAGGAGCCCCCCTGAGTAAGGCGTACAATTAGTACGCTTTTGAAGGGGGGCGACTGATAACGCAGTCCAAAAACTTTATCTGGAAGACTATCGATCAGCACGTGAACGGATAGAAGTGGTGATAACAATATCCCTGTGGATCACCCCATTGCATCTCGGTGTCTATCAGGCATTGCCCGATCATCTGTTTGGAGGTTTCCTCATAATCGGCCCGCTTTTCCTCCTGAGCTTTGCAGGCCATACAGATGGCCTCATGATCTATAACAGAGAGAATTCTCGGGTTTTCCGGCGCTATTTTCTGATTGCACCGATGGCAATGAGTAGCACAGGATAGTTTTTCTGCCCAGATGTCCTGCATGTTCAGATCTCCCTTTATCTTGGATTTAATGTTAGATTAATAAGGTTTAAGCGAGGAAAAATCAACCCCTGGTGAAAACACGAATGATAGAATAGGAGGTGTAAGCGTGGATAAGCAAGATGTAATTGACATAGCCGATGGATTGAAGATGATTGAAGACGGAGTTGAAAAAATTCAAACCGTCATGCGCGAAAAGAAAATTAAATCAATCAGAGAGGTTGCCGCTGAACTCATCCCGATGCTCAAGGAAGGCGATCAAGAAATAAATGAATCTATTATCAGGCATCTGGAAAAATCAAAATAGAAAGGCACTATTTTTTGATATCGGCGATGAGGTCTTTAATAATTGATAAGACATTGCGCCCTCTTTCACGCGCAATGCGGTGCGCTTCCTCGACAATTTTAGCTGCCTGGCTCGACAATTCCCCTTCATCGGGAATCGGCTTTTTCAATTTCTCATACTGCCAACTCAGGAATCGAACCGTAAGTTTTTCTTCCTGCTGTCTGATAAAACCCATATAGCATCCTAAGTTTTGCAAATACTCAATATTGCTTTTTCCAAAACCAGCTTTGGAGACTGGGAGCTGGTTTTGAGCTTTTTGTCAGCCTCAGCCAGCACTTCCGCGTCGCTGATAAGTTTATCTTGAGAAAATCCGTCCGATTTTTTGAGCAGCAGGTAGATCGGGTAGGGGTTTTTCGGATTTTTGGCGATTAAAAGATCTGTGGTCGCTTTGCTTTTTGTCC
>Ga0316189_10002886_pt1 | contig 16775 bp, 12 predicted proteins | sample LowCovwburrow_MG_FD_204930 | JGI IMG/M metagenome (GOLD analysis project Ga0316189, IMG submission 204930) | Coastal sediment microbial communities from Maine, United States - Lowes Cove worm burrow | ecosystem: Environmental > Aquatic > Marine > Coastal > Sediment | place: USA: Maine... | reverse complement strand
AGGTCTTGGACCGCCTCTCTGTATGTTTTGGGTGTTCGGGGGATTTGTTGGGGCGGTGCTTTTGGTGCCTCGATCACAACTTTCTGCTTACACCGGTCGAGCAGTGACTTAACCGCCTGTGAATTGTTTTCAAGTCTTAGATACTGTATATGGTTGTTAATAACTTGCAATTAGATAGACCGTCTGATATCCACACTCCCGTTATTCCACTGCTCGGGGGATCCAAAAAAAGCGGCGCTTCTTATGGATTGTGCTAAAGGTCTACTGCGTGACCGGCTCCCGGCTCCAATGAGGCCGGTGAGGCGAGTTCAGTTGTCATCTCAGTGGGATAAGATGATGTCAATCCAAGTATGCAGACAAGAAACAACGGCTGGAATAATCGACTCGGATTGAGGAGGAATCTGCTCAATGGAATTTTTTTTTAAACCCAGAGGAATTGCGGTTGTGGGCGCAACCCCCGGTCAGGGCAAGGGCGGACGCGTCATAATTGACAATCTTAAAAGAGGGTATTCAGGTAAAATTTATTCCGTTAATCCCCGATACGAGGATATTGAAGGATTTCCATGTTATCCATCGATTCTGGATGTCCCGGACCCGGTTGACCTTGCTATCCTTTTTGTTTCCGCCCGCTTGGTGCCGGCAGTTATGGAGGCATGCGCAACCCGGAAAATACCCGGTGTCATGATTCAATCAGCCGGATTTGCAGAAACCGGCGATCAGGGCAGGACAATTCAAGATGAGGTTAAACGGATAGCGGATCTTTCCGGAATCAGGGTGTGGGGTCCGAACTGTATGGGGCTCGTCGACGCACCAAGTCGGTATATCTTTTCAACCGTCACTCCCACGATCTGGGACACCCAGCTGGTACCCGGCAGTGTTTCTATGATTGTTCAAAGTGGTATGCTCGCCGGGGCTTTTCTGGTTGACATCATTTCACACGGGACAATGGGGATCAATAAGGTCTGCTCCATCGGCAATAAGATGGATGTGAATGAAAACGATCTTATCGAATATCTCATTCAGGATCCGGGAACCAAGGCCATTGGATTATATCTTGAATCTTTTGCCGACGGCCGCCGATTTATTGACTTGTGCCGCCGATCACCCAAGCCGATTGTAGTTTTGAACGGTGGCAAAACCGCCAGGGGCGCGGAGGCGGCCATGAGCCACACGGCCAGTCTTTCCGGCGACGGTGCGGTGATCGCAGGTGCGCTGGCACAGGTCGGCGTTTTCCAGGCACGGGCCTTCTATCAGCTCATGGATTTTTGCCGAACCCTTTCCATGTACCCCGAGATCAATCCTGAAAGTCAAAATCGTGTTGCCATCCTCACTTACACCGGTGGGGCGGGTATCGTTCAAACCGATATCATGGATGGTTACGGCCTCGTGCCGGCCGAGTTATCAGATCCGACCATCGAGAGGTTAAAGTCTGTCTTTCCCGAATGGATGCCGCCGTCAAACCCCGTTGATTTGTGGCCGGGCGCGATTTTAAACGGGCCAAAAAAGGCTTTTGGAGCGGCCATGGAGGCGGTGGCTGCCGATCCTGATGTGGATGCCGTTTTCGTACATTGCTTTGTCGGCGGATTTGAACTCGAACCGGATCTTCCACACCTGTCGGAAGTTGCACGCCAAGCCGGCAAGCCGCTTTTATGCTGGATTTCAGGAGAACGGGAACTCGTAACCTCTTTTCAGCGGGAAGCCGAACAGTTATCGGTTCCGGTATTTCGGGAATTGCCTCGGGGAGTTGAGTGCCTGTCAGTTCTTCTCAACCCAGACAGATCTAAAGCCGCCATACCGTCGGATCTATCAAGGCCCTCGGCGACGATAGAAATACCCGATGTGTTGACCACAATTCTTGATTCAGAAAATGGAAATATAGACGAATACCTTTCAAAGCAGCTTCTTTCCGAGGCGGAAATTCCGGTCGTGGAAGAACATCTGGTTTCAAGCATGGATGAAGCAAAGGCGGCGGCGCATCATTTCGGTTTTCCGGTGGTGGTCAAGGGCCTTATGAAAGCGGCTGGTCACAAAACCGAGTTTGGGCTGGTACACCTCGGTATCGACTCACCCGCCGGGATAGAGTCGTCATTCGACAGATTGCAGGCGGCAATGAACGGCAAGGGAAAAGTACTGGTCCAGAGGCAGGTAAAAGGCGAGATAGAAATGATGGCGGGCTTTGTGCGTGATCCCCAGTTTGGACCGTGCGTCATGTGCGGTTTGGGAGGTATTCTGGCCGAGGCCATCAACGATACGGTTTTCGGCGTCGCTCCGTTATCTTTTTCAGAAGCCCTGGCTATGATCGGCCGGCTAAAATCCCAAAAATTGCTCAACGGAATTAGAGGCTTTGCGCCTGTTGACAGAGATGCATTTGCCCGGATACTTGTACGTCTAGCCGCGCTGGGCCACAGCCACCCAAGAATTCAGGAGATAGACATCAACCCGTTTAAGATTAATAATGGCTCACCGGTAGCTGTGGACGGACTGGTTGTTTTAGCCGATTGAGTCCAAACGCGCACATTCGGAAGACAGCAGATCAACCAGAATGAAGCTCCTCGCCGCATTCATGAGAGGTGAAACTGTCGCCCGGAGTTATGCCCAGCATGGCCTTCAACACTAACGCGACGTTCACCTTGCCGCAAATGGAGGCATGCCGATTTTAGTGTAAAGCAATCCTTTTCATTGCCGGTCACTTCTTTACATCGGCCATATATCACCCACCCTGAATCCTTCCGGGAATGGATCTGAGGGATCGAGTACATAGGTGTTGAATCCGGTAATCCAGGCTTGTCCGCTGAGGGTCGGCACAACCGCTATATACGGCCCCACAGTGGTTTCTTTGATGAGCCGCCCCGTAAAAATAGTTCCCAAAAGCCCTTCATGGTTGAAATCTTTGTTCAATTTCAATTGACCTTTTGCATGAAGTGCGGCCATCTTGGCACAGGTTCCCGTGCCGCAGGGACAGCGATCGAGAGCGCCGCTCCAGGTTTCAGGTTTACCCCAGTCCAAGGGCCCCGTGGCTACTGTGACCGCGTTTTTAAGGTGGGCCTCGGGGTGCGTCGGCGGCCCGGAAATTTGGGAAATCGTGACATTTTTAAAATCCGGATTTTCCGGGTGAACCACCGGCAGTTGTTCGGCCGCCGCCGCTCTCAGTCTGGAAGAGATACTCGTAATCTCCCTTCCATTTTCCACCTTGAGCTCCAGGCCGTCAAATTGCTCGGCATCGGCGATGACATAAAACATGCCACCCCAGGCCACATCGACAATTACCTCTCCCAGCCCCTTAACATCAATCGCGACATCCGTGTGGGTCGCAAAGGCAGGAACATTTTCAAAGGTTACATTTACCACTTTTCCGTTAACACAATCGGCTTTGATTCCGATAAGGCCGGCCGGTGATTCAAGCGTCAAATCGGTTGCCGGCTCTTTCATGGGCAGAATCCCGGTTTCCAAAAGGACTGTGACAACTGAAATGGTATTGCCCCCGGACATGGCAGGATATTCGGCCTGCTCCATAACGATGAACCCGGCGTCCGCATCGGGATGACATGGCGTGACAATCAGATTGCAGCAAACAGGCGGATAGCCCCGTGGCTCACGGAGCATCATCATCCTCAGGTCATCTCCTTCAGCCGCCAACCACTTCATTTTCTCAAATACACTTGAACCGGGAATATGGGGCACACCACCGGTAATCACACGCATGGGTTCTCCGGCATGGGTATCCACGGCGGTGATCATTTTTTTAAAGGCCATTTTTTCTCCCTTTATATTGAATCCACATACGACCTGAGTGCCTTGTATATATCTTTGGGCAATTCCGGCCGGACATAGCTTCCAACTCGTTTTTTCCACTCTTTGTTGGCAGTAACTGCAATATCCTCTGACCCATTTTCCTCCCATTGGAGATAGGAGCTTCTATCAAAAAGTCTTGGATTGTAAAGGGATCTAAATTGCGCTAATGTGTGAGGATGGGTTACGAATTCCCCTTGCGGCCCTACCTGTTTCAGGGTGTCAAAAGCAAGGGTGTCTTCATTTACGGGGATACCTTTGCGCAAATGTTTGACAATTCCACAGCTTTCTTCGTCCACAATAAACTTTTCCAGTGAACTGACCATGTATGATTCAAGAATGCCGCAAGCATGGAGGATATAATTGGTGCCGCTAAGCGCAGATGTTAAAAGATTCATCATACTCTCCGCTCCGGCTTGAGCATCCACGACCTTTGCATCTGAAACGGCTCCCCCGGAGCGGCAGGGAAAGCCATAAAACCGTGCCATCTGTGCTGTGCCCACGCAAACCAGTGCACATTCCGGAGCGCCCAAAGTCAGCCCCAGGCTTTTCATATCGGCACAGGATGAAGAGTTGTTGAGTACGACGGGGACACCGGGTCGAATCAATTGGGTCAGCACAATTCCGGCAAGCGCCTCTGCCGTCATCTGACTGAGATTGCCGGCCAAAGTCACCGGTGTGGTCAGACCCGCAACGCCCAAACCGCCGATGCGCTGGGGTATACCGTTTTCAGCACAGTAGATCATCATTTCCAACATGGTGTCGTCATAACTCATGGGAGAAAAAGAGTCGGTGATGGATATAAAGCGAGGCTGTGCAATTAAGGACGCCCGGTCACCATAGAGGATGCTGCATTGTTCAAATGCATACCGCATGGTTTTTGCGTCCTTGGAAACAACCATGGGCTTGTCGCAATATTCAAGGGTAGTTCGAATATATTCAGCCGTTCGTTTCTTCAATGGGATATCGGTCATTTCACAGGGAACCGTGCTCGCCATATCAATGTGCGGGCTTTCCTGGGTGAGTTTGGTGAAGTTTACAAAATCCTCTTTCACGCCTTCTCGCCTGCCTTTATCAAGATCGAGAACAAAGGGGGATCCGTAGCAGGGAATCATCACCAATGCATTTTGATTAAAAACAACATTGGTTTCGTCACGGCGTCCATAGAGAATAAATTCAGAGGGAGGGAGGGTTCTTAACTCTTCCACGAGGGCTGTTTCAAAAAAAACCTTCTGACCATCAACCCTGCAGCCGGCTTTTTTTAATATTTCCACTGCCGGATCATAGTTGAATATGACACCGACTTCGTTGAGCAGACGGAGCGCATTCTCGTGTATCGTCTCGATCTCTTTTTCGTCTAATAATTCAAAATATTTCATTTCAAAATTGAGAGTATTCTTTTCGTCGTCATCAACTTGAGGTTTGTTTCAAGCGCTGCCACTTTTTTGAGAATCCCGGCGTCCGGCTGATATCTTTTATAATTATCCGTCACCCAGCAATTTCCGACGCTCCAGCAAACGACCTCTTCCAATAGTTCTTTGCCCAAGCCCATCCCCCTACCTAAATCAAAACATTCTTCGTATACGATATGGTTGATATAGGCCATGTAATCCGTCAACGTATCGAACAATTCCTGCTGCGTTGGTGACGGCTGAAATGCAGGGGCTTTGCAGCTATCCGGCAGTTTGGGTTTCATACGTCCGTATGAATCCGTGACCATTTCGCCTGAGCGAATGTAATTGGGATTGGCACCATACTTGGAGGGTGCAACAAAATCAGGAATTTTTAGAGAGATGTCATTGTTGTCTTCTGTTATTCTGCAGACAATAATATGTCCGTCCCGACTGTCCCAGCGGCGCATGGTTTCATTATAATGATCTTTGACGATCCGTCCTAAAGGCAGAGCAACCTGCAATTCATCGGCAAGATCGCAGGTAAGGTTCATATCTTTGTGCCCTATTTCCAGTGTGCAGGAGTTGTCGTAGGAGCCATCGAAGAGGAAGGGCATGAACTGTTCGATTGAGACGCTGAATGCTTCTGTATTAAGTATATTTTCCCACATCCAGTGCAGTGGGATGCCGGCTTCCCGGGCAATCGCCAGACACTCGCCACAAACGACCGTCTGGGAATAAAAAAGCAGGTTGGTAATGAGCTTGACGGTTTGCGCCTCACCGATCTTGGCGACGTGAAAGGAAATTTTACTAATTGTGTTTAACACTTCCTTAACGCTATCATATGCTTTTTTGTCGCCGCCGACATAGATACTCGTGTTGCCAAAGTCAGCGCCCATGTGCGACAGATTGCTGACCGGCGATTCAAGGCTGAGTACACCTATCCTTTTTGCTTCCTCGGCGATACGAAGGGTGTTGTGATAGTCCGTCGTGGAAGTGTCGATCCAGATGGCACCGGGGTGCATTCCTTCCAGCGCGCCGTTAGCCCCCATCATATTTTCAAAAACATGTTCGGGCAGCGGTAGGCAGGTAAATACGATCTCACTGCCAACTGCCGATTCTTTTGGTGTCTCGGCCCAAATCGCACCTGCCGCCACTAAAGGTTCTGCAGCTTTTTTATATTTGTCGTTTACTTTAACGGGGTAGCCGCTTTTCATAAGTTCTCTAACCATGGGTTTGCCCATAGCACCGGTACCGATAAATGTGATTTGAGTTTTACCCGTTTTTTCTGTCATCATTTAATTCCCAACCCGGATAAACCGGAAAGAATAGCCACAAAGGCACCAAGACACAAACAATAGATGTTTATTATAAGTAAACTTCGTGCCTTGGTGTCTTAGTGGCGAAATATTTTGTTAGATAAATCCTTCGCAAACATGATGTGATTTCGATAAATAGATACTATCTACACAAATTTGTTGAGTGGATACAAAAACAAGAAGTTTGGTTTTTACTGCTGCTCGTCTAAACGATGCAATATTTTACAATATGCCTGCTGTCCGAGCTCAAAACTTTTGAGACGGAAAAATTCGTCGGGGGCATGAAACTTTTCATCATTCATGGCGAAACCGAAACAGGTGGCATAGGTACCCAGATGCTCCAGCAAAAGAGATAGTATTGGCACGCTGCCGCCTTCGCGAATAAATATCGGCTTTTTACCGTACAGTTCACTGAGAACCTCGATGGCGGCTAGGCTTCCCGGAAGATCAGCCGGTATTAAATAAGGATTTGCATTGCTGTCAATCGGAGTCATATCGACCTTGACGCCGGCAGGAATATTTTTCCGGGTGTGGGTTTCAATGAGACGGTTAATGTGCTCCGGATCCTGATCGGCGACCAACCGGCAGGTAATCTTGGCATGAATCGGGTTCTGTACAGCCCCCCATACATGCCGGAGTGTAAATCGGAATCAGCCCCCGTCACGTCCACCTGAAGGCCGCATAAGCCACGTAGTGAAGTTAGAAGACTCGGTTGATCTTCACTCCATTGCCCGCTGTCGGCGTTTAAGATCACGTCACATCCAAATACCTCGCGATTGATTTTCAAAAATTCAGACAGTTGAGGACTGCCGATTTCTTCCTGTCCTTCAAATAGAAACTTAAGGTTAACGGGCAGCGCACCGTCGGTGCGCAGTAACGCCTCGACGGCAATTATCGGGATGAGCATATTGCCTTTGTTGTCGGAGGCCCCCCGGGCATAGATCCGTTCATCCCGAATGTCCGGTTCAAACGGCGGTGTCGTCCAAAATTCCAGCGGATCCGCCGGCTGGACATCGAAGTGACCGCAGATCAAAACCGTCGGCTTGCCGGGGTGCATGCAGCCACTGGCCGTAAACCACAGGATGGCCGCCGGTGGGCATGACTTCAACCGCCTCCATACCGGCCTTCCGCAGCCGCTCCGCCACCCATTCGCCCGCCCGCCTGACATCGTCCGCATGTTCGGATAAACTCGATATGCTCGGAATGCTTAAAAAGTCCGATAGTTCACCTACATATTTTTCTTTGTGTTCTTCAATAAAATTTTGCCAGCCGCTCATATTCGCTCCTTGTTTTCAGGTTAAATACCCGCACTTGAATTCATGTGTTCGGTCTTGGATTATGAGGTTTGTGAAATTTATGTCCAAACATTATCGCTATCAAGACACTGAAGCACAAAAAGGATTTCTAATTTTAAAGTCCCATACTAATCCTTTCACAGAAGATCAAGACTTATTCTTTGCCAGGACAAGTCGTTGAAATTGTCTTGTACCCACTTTATTTTGGTGATAAAAGGTCGAGGCTTCGGATAACTGTCCGACGCAACCAACATTACCGGAGATCTATCCTATGGAAACGGAATTCAAAGCAATCTTATTTGATATCGACGGCGTATTGGAATTTCAGGGCCGGGCCTACCGGGGAGCCCCTGAATTGCTGGATTTCTTGCGCCGAAAAGGAATCATCATCAGGATACTGACCAACAGTACCTTGAAAAGCAGGAAACACTGTGTCGAAAAGCTGACTCAGCGAGGGTTTCATGTTCGTCAGGAGGAGGTGATCACGGCTTCCTATGCGACCGCCAAGTACCTGAAAACCCTGAACCCCAAATCATGCTGGGTAATGCTAAATGGGAAGGGTATTGAAGAGTTTGAAGGCTTGCACTTCGATCCTGACAGCCCGGAATACATTGTGGTGGGGGATTATCGTGAAGGATTTAATTTTGAAAACATGAATAAAGCCCTCAAGCTGCTGTTGACGGGTTCCAAACTGATTGTCATGATACCGGAAAAGGTAGACCATAGTCTGGGGAGCGTCGAGCTTACCGTCGGCGCCTACGGCAAAATGCTGGAAGACGCCGCTGGTATCAAGGCCACCTGGATTGGAAAGCCCAATAAATACATATTTGAAGTGACGCTGGACACGTTAGCGGTAGATCCTAAAAATGTGTTAATGGTCGGGGACCGGGTGGCAACGGATATTATCGGCGCCAGAGCGGCCGGGATCAAATCCGTTCTGGTCAAAACCGGCGAATTTAAAGAAAGCGATTTGAATGGCGATGTTCAGCCGGATTATGTCATTAGCGCTGTCCGAGAGATCAAAAATTTTTTTAGGATTTCGCAGACGGCAATGTCCGTCCGTGACACATCTGACGGCGCATCGAGGACCAACGAACAAGTTAGTTCGCTTCGCTCATCCGCCGGCGGAGAATAATGGAATTGTGGGATGTTGGGTTTAGAGAAATCGAGACTCAAGTCACATATTCTGCATTGATTTTCATATATCAATGGGGTACTTTATAAGGCAATATCAGAAAAAATATGATTGGTGGGTATCTTCAAAGAAAGCAGATTCAGCATTTTTTGTAGAATAGACCTTTTTCCGCTTTTTATACCCAGTATTCCAACATTCCACTATTCCATCATTCAATACGGCTCTGTAAGAAAATGGCCGAAAAGGATACTGTGATTCCAATAATTTTTCGAAATTACGATACATAAGGTAATGCATGATGGATTTCGTCGAACCGCCCCCCACTCCCAGGCCGGGTGAAAAGAAACCCAAAGGGAAACTACCTAAAGTTCTGATCAAGCCGTCCAAAAAACGCAAGATTATCATTGAGAAGGCTCAGATTCGGGACGTAGAAGAAATTCTTGAATTGGTGAATGTCTTCGCCGAATCGAATTTAATGCTTCCCAGGGGGCCCCAGTATCTGTATGAAAATATCCGGGATTTTGTAATCGCCAGTGACCGCAATGTTCCGGTTTACAGTCTGACGGAAACCAGGGAAGACTTGCACCTGATAGTTGCCTGCGGCAGCCTGCACGTCCTCTGGGAAGATATTGCCGAGGTCAGAGCGCTGGCGATTCATCCGGATTATCAGCATCTCGGCCTGGGGAGCAAACTGGTTCAACACATGCAGCAGGAGGCCAAACAGCTGGGTATCAAGCGTCTGTTTACCTTTACCTTAACTGAGGATTTTTTCAAAACGCTGGGATTCAGGAAAATAGAAAGAAACGGTCTACCACCCAAGGTTTGGGGCGAATGCAGTCGCTGCCCGAAATATTTCCACTGCGATGAAATCGGAATGGTTCTGGACCTCTAATTTTCGTGCCTTGGTGTCTTGGTGGCCAAAATATTTTTCAACACAATGCACAAAAGTAATGCATAAGAGCCTAAACTTTTCCGAAAGTTCGCTCTTACAAAGAGTCGGTGCAGGCCAGATTTCGATGCAAAAATTGGAACTGCAAATGCCTGACCGAAGAAAACCGGAAATAACAAATTACAAGCACCAAATAACAAATAAATTCCAAACTACAAAAACCAAATTTCAAATGAGATCAAACACCGATTGTTTGGGATTTTGAATTTAGATCATTGTGATTTGTTTGGTATTTATGATTTGTAATTTGAAATTTTTCAAATTGCTGAAACCTGAACACCAAAACCTGAAACCTCTATTTTCTTGCAACATGTTGCCATAAGAATCCGATATTAACCCATGCAGACAGAAGAAAAGCTAAAAAAACGCATCGCATACGAAAAAATGCTTGCAGGCATATCGGAGCAGGCCGTATCTGTCTACAATCTGGAGGATTTTTTGAGCGCTTCGCTCAAGAGCATGGGCAGCATTCTGGATGTCAGCCGTATCTTCATTTTTACCTACCAACCGGTGTCCGAAACTTTTGCCTGCATTTGCGAATGGGTGGCCCGGAGCATCACCTCCCTCGCAGACCTGGATGAAATGAAAATAACCATCCCCTGGGGAACCAAACATCTCAAAGATGGTCAGATCATTAATTATCAGGACACCCGGGATATACCTGGCGACCATTATCGCGCAAGGCTCTTGGCGGCCAAAGTCAAGTCTACCTTAAACGTGCCGTTGTTCATAAAGGGCGACTTATATGGGTTTATGGGTTTTGATGAATGTCGCCACCACCGCAAATGGATAGACGAAGATGTTTACATCCTGACGACTGCTGCTCAGATTATTACCCGGGCAATTGAAAACAAGCAGTATGAAGAAGAACTGGAGCGGCACCGCAGCCGTCTGGAATCTATCTTCAGCAGTGTCCAAGATGCCATCATCACGGTGGACACTAATATGAACGTGATCGAGGCCAATAAAGCAGCCGAAAAAATATGTGGGTTTAAAATAGATACCGGTCGGCCTTTTACCGACTGTACCAGTGAGTGCGACCGGTCGTGTGTTGAGATTTTACAGGAAACATTGAGAAGCAGGAGAACCAACCAGGACTACCAGATCGAATGCGGGCACCACGATCGAAGCAAGCTGATCGCCATGGTCAATAGCTCCCCGCTGCTGGACAGCGGTGGAAACTTTATGGGGGCCGTGCTGGTTATCCGGGACATCACCCGATTGACCCACCTTGAAGCAGAATTAAAAGAGCGTCATCATTTTGCAAAAATTATCGGCAAGAGTGAGAAAATGCAAAAGGTTTACAACCTTTTGAAAATTCTGGCCAACCAGACTACAACCGTCTTGCTTACGGGCGACAGCGGGACCGGTAAGGATATGGCCGCCAAAGCCCTGCATTATGCCGGAACCCGTGCAAACGGACCGTTTGTAACCGTCAATTGCTCCGCCCTGGCAGAAAGCCTGCTGGAAAGTGAGCTGTTCGGACACGTAAAAGGTGCATTCACCGGCGCTGAAAGAGACAAAATCGGCCGCTTCGAGGCGGCGGATGGGGGTACGATTCTGCTCGATGAAATCGGAGACATCTCACATTTGATCCAGCTGAAGCTGCTGAGGGTCCTCCAGGAGAAAGAATTCGATCGGGTCGGCGAATCGAATCCGAGGAAAGCGGATGTCAGGGTCCTGGCATCCACCAACCGCAATTTGAAGGAAGCCATTCGAACGGGAAAATTTCGTGAGGACCTTTATTACCGCCTTAATGTCATTGAAATTCATATTCCGCCGTTGCGCGAAAGATATGAAGATATTCCCTTGTTGATCAATCATTTTTGCGAAGTTTTTCAAAAAAGTTATCAGAAGAACATCAACGGCGTTTCGGATGAAGTTTTGCAGGCATTTATGAACTATTCCTGGCCGGGCAACGTTCGCGAGCTGGAACACGCCATCGAAAGGGCCTTTGTGCTGTGTCGAGACCAAACCATTCAATTGGCCCATATCCCGGCTGAAATCAGTGATTACGCCCATATTGCCAATCGCGCAGTCGACATCCGGACCAGTGATGACCCCGAAGCGATCCGGTCCGCTCTGGAAATGACCGATTGGAATATTTCCAAAGCTGCCCGCCGACTGGGTATCAGCCGCTGGACGATGTATCGGCGATTCCAGAAATATAACATCAGCAGACCTATTAACGACTTGTAGCACCGCACAGGTTTGTGTACTACACTAATGTGCCTTGCAACATTTTACCCGACCTTTTGGGAAAGTCACTTGGCCTGATACCTCACACAACTTATTAAAGATACTCTAAATAGATATTTATTCCCTTTTTCACTGTATTTGGCATCCTATTTGCTAATTTAAAATATATTATGCTATCGGACCATAATTTGCACCAGCTTTAGATCCGAAAGCGTCCCCTTCCCGCTCAACCCATAAAAATGCAGACCTGTGCCATGGGGGTGACGACATAGAATCAAGATCATTATGTCTGAGGCTGCACAATATCAAGGGTATTTGGGCAAGTTCCATCAGAAAGATAATTTTGTATGATTTAGCTGTATCATCAGCCGATGATATCGTCCCAATTTGCAATAAATCAGCAAATACCACGCACATCATTAACTCAATTCATAAGCCATCGGCTATGCCGGTGAGAATCTAAAAGGTTCTACGGTTACCGCGAGGGCATGCTTCATGGTGCAAACTTGATCGATGCCGGTGGCTTATGAATTGAGATAAAAAAGAATTTTTGCTTATTTTTTACAATTTATTGGTATACGTCGACAAAACAACCACCATCATAGCTGGCTGAAGCAAACAAGATATTTGCAAATGATGAATCGGACAACAGGTCATCAAAACCGACAGATCCAATATAACAGAGATCAAAAAATTCTTTTTTTAAAAATCAGCGACCACCTGCAGAGGTGGCCTGGGCCCCTTCCAAGGGCCATCCTCATAACCCCAGCTCTGCTGGTGGTCGCTGATTTCCGTTAAAACAGGTCGTTGGTAATAGCAAAGCCATCGATGGAAAACTAATTTCGACAAACATTATCAAGGAGGTAGGAATGGCATTTAATCTGAGAAACCAACACTTCTTAAAATTACTGGATTTTTCCCCGCAGGAAATCAAATTTCTGCTGGATCTTTCCCTGGATCTTAAAAAAGCCAAGTACGCCGGCCTCGAGCAACCGCGGTTAACGGGCAAAAATATCGCCCTTATTTTTGAAAAAGCGTCGACCCGGACCCGATGTGCCTTTGAGACCGCTTCCTATGATCAGGGCGCCCATGTGACCTATCTGGGTCCGACAGGTTCTCAAATGGGAACCAAGGAATCCATGAAGGACACGGCCCGCGTGCTGGGGCGCATGTACGACGGTATCGAGTATCGGGGGTTTGGCCAGGACATCGTCGAAGAACTGGCAAAGTATGCCGGGGTGCCGGTCTGGAACGGATTGACCAACGAGTACCACCCCACCCAGGTACTGGCGGATTTTTTGACCATGATGGAGCATTCCGACAAGCCGCTGCGCCGGATGTCCTTCGCCTATCTGGGCGATGCCAGAAACAACATGGGGAATTCTCTGCTGGTAGGGGCAGCCAAAATGGGTATGGATTTTCGATCCGTGGCTCCCAAAAGCGTCCATCCGGATAAAAAGCTGGTGGCCATGGCAAAACAGATCGCTAAAAATACAGGCGCCAAAATTACCATTACCGACAACCTGAGCAAAGGCGTCAAGGGCTGTGATTTTCTCTACACCGATGTGTGGGTATCGATGGGCGAACCCGAGAATGTCTGGAAGCAAAGAATCAAAATGCTTAAGCCCTATCAGGTCAATGCAGCTGCCATGAAAAAAACCGGCAATCCGGATGTAAAATTTTTGCACTGCCTGCCGGCATTTCACAACCGTGAGACGGTCATCGGAGAAGAAGTCTACCAGAAATTTGGCCTGGAGGCGATGGAGGTCACCGAGGAAGTTTTTGAGTCTCCGGCATCCATTGTGTGGGACGAAGCAGAGAACCGAATTCATACGATTAAGGCCGTTATTGTCGCCACCCTGGGGTCTTAGTTAAAATTGGAACATAGATTTAAAGGATTTAGGTATATAAATTATCTTTTGATTTTTAAAGGTAGAAGGATAAGGATATGGCAGAAAAACCTATAATTTTAATCGCATTCGGCGGGAACGCTCTGGTACAAAAAGGGCAGAAAGGAACTCATAAAGAACAGTTTATCAATCTAAAACTGCCGATGCGGCAGGTCGCTCGGCTGTCCCAAAAATACAAGTTTGTGATTACCCATGGTAACGGCCCCCAGGTGGGCAACCTGTTATTACAGCAGGAAAGCTGTGATGAGGTTCCAAAAATGCCGCTAGAAATCATCGGGGCCATGACCCAGGGTCAAATCGGCTACATGCTCGAATCTTCGCTGGATGATGCCTTGATGGAAATCGGAGTAAACGGTGAGCAGCATTTTGTGACATTGATCACATATGTGGTTGTCGATCAAGATGATTCGGGTTTTCAAAATCCTACCAAACCGATCGGACCTTTCTACACCAAGGAGCAGGCTTCCAATCTACCCTATACCATGAAAGAGACAGACAAAGGTTATCGCCGGGTGGTGGCCTCTCCTAGGCCGTTAAATATCGTTGAGCATCGGGAGATCCAGAAACTGATCGAATTGGATTTCATCGTGATTTGCTGCGGTGGCGGTGGAATTCCGGTCGTTCGCAAAGAGCGAAAATTCCGTGGTGTCGAAGCCGTGATTGACAAGGATCTGGCCAGTTCCGTCCTGGCCCGGGAAATCAAGGCCGATATTTTTGTGATCGCCTCCGATGTCGAGGGTGCCGCTATCAACTGGGGCACAGCCGATCAGAAAATGCTGCGCAACGTACCGCTGGCCGAGATGGAAAAATATGTTCAGGAAGGCCAGTTCCCGGCTGGTTCCATGGGCCCGAAGGTAGACGCGATCATGCAGTTTACCGCCGCCACGGGCAACCGGGGCGTCATCTGCCAGCTATCGGATATCGAAAAAGCCATTGCCGGAGAGGCCGGCACAGAAATCATTAAATAATTGGACACGAATCATCACGGATGAACACGGATATGAAAAGTATTTTTTTCTGTGTGAATCTGTGTAAATCCGTGTCCCATAAATTCAAAAAATGGAGGAAATTATGTCAAAGAAAAACGTAATCATTATCGGAGCTGCTGGAAGGGACTTTCAGAACTTCAACACCTATTACCGTGGTAATGAAGACTATAACGTAGTCGCTTTCACCGCTGCGCAGATCCCGGACATTGAAGGTCGTAAATACCCGGCCGAGCTGGCGGGGAGCCTTTACCCGGACGGTATTCCGATCCACGCAGAGGAAGATCTCTCCAAACTGATCAAAGACCTGGATGTGGACGACTGTGTGTTCTCTTACAGCGACGTGCCCTACCAGCATGTCATGTCGGTGGGTGCCCTGGTGAATGCGGCGGGTGCTAATTTTGTCATGCTGGGACCCGGAGATACCCAGATCAAAAGCACCAAACCGGTAATCTCGGTCGGGGCTGTGCGAACCGGTTGCGGCAAGAGCCAGACCTCACGTCGCATTATTGAGATCCTGATGGAAAAAGGCCTTAAGGTCGTTGCCATCAGACATCCCATGCCCTATGGCGACATTGCAGCCCAGAAGGTGCAGCGCTTTGCGGCGCTTTCCGACCTGGAAAAGCACAACTGCACCGTCGAAGAGATGGAAGAGTACGAACCGCATGTCGTGCGCGGCAATGTGATTTACGCCGGCGTTGACTACGAAGCCATTGTGCGGGCGGCCGAGGAAGATCCCGACGGCTGCGACATCATATTATGGGACGGCGGCAACAATGACTTTCCGTTTTACAAGTCCGATCTGCACGTGACCGTAGTCGATCCCCATCGCGCCGGTCATGAGCTGAGCTATTATCCGGGCAACGTGACGCTGCGCATGTCCGATGTGGTAGTGATCAACAAGATGGACAGCGCGGATGCGGCCGGCATCGAGGAAGTGCGGCGCAATATCGCCACCGAGGCGCCGGATGCCATCGTCATTGACGGTGCTTCGACCCTGGATGTGGATGATCCTTCGGTGATCAGGGGCAAGAAAGTTCTGGTTGTCGAAGACGGCCCGACCCTGACCCATGGCGAGATGAAAATTGGTGCCGGCGTGGTGGCCGCCCGCAAATTCGGAGCCGCCGAGCTGGTGGATCCGCGTCCGTACACGGTGGGCCGTTTGACCGAGACCTTTGAGATCTATCCTGAGATCGGTGAGCTGTTGCCGGCCATGGGCTACGGCGAGGTGCAGTTAAAGGACATGGAAACCAGCATCAACAACACCGAGTGTGATTCGGTGGTCATTGCGACCCCCATCGATTTGAACCGGATTATCAAAATCGACAAGCCCAACACCCGGGTGTACTACAACCTGCAGGAAATTGGGCGGCCGAACTTTGACCAGGTGCTGGAAGACTTCGTCAAAAAACACAATCTTTCTTAAGTCATAACCTTTTCTTATATGGGAGCGGCCTGCTTGCGGGCCTGCTCCCAGTGATGCTTTTTCTAAAGCAATTATTCGTGAAAGCTAATCACCATGGCTTTTAATCTAATGTAACAATGCACCATAGGGTGCAACAACAAGAGGTAACGAAGGAGGTACCGTAATGTCACAGAAAGTCACGAAACAAGAGTATGATGTAGTACTCCAAGGACAACCGGCGGTTAAGCCGATGGTTGTATCACAGCGGGATGGGGAAGCATTCAGGGTATGGTCTCCGGATGAGTTCTCAAAGTTGAAGCGGGTCCTCATCGGCCGACCGGAGGGAACCAACATGCCGGCCCCCGAACCGGCCTGGCGGTACGATGTTCCTGGTTGC
>Ga0316189_10002885_pt1 | contig 16776 bp, 16 predicted proteins | sample LowCovwburrow_MG_FD_204930 | JGI IMG/M metagenome (GOLD analysis project Ga0316189, IMG submission 204930) | Coastal sediment microbial communities from Maine, United States - Lowes Cove worm burrow | ecosystem: Environmental > Aquatic > Marine > Coastal > Sediment | place: USA: Maine... | reverse complement strand
GAAGCACTAGAAAAAGCAGAAAGCAAACAACGTACATCACACTCTAGAAGTAGAAGTACAAGACAAAATCCGATAATTAAAGTATTGACCAGCCCAACAGTTATTAGAAGTGTTCTTGGGATTTTAACGAAAATGCTTAAATAAGCAACATTGAATTATTAACTATAATAAAAAACACATTTTTGTGAAAACAAATTTTAAATATTTAGCAGTTTTAGCAGTCGTAACATTTATGGTTGCCAGTTGTACTCAAGACAAGAAGCAAGACCCTTTTCAAATTAGCAAACAACATATTGGTTTGTTAACAGACTCCACGCAGGTTAAGGATTTGAAGCTCGTATTCGCTAACGATTCCATTGTAAGCTCTATCAAGGGTGATGAATTTACAGGTCAGAATAATGATATTGAGATTTATTCTGTCGAAGGACAAAAACTATTAAGTTTAACGCCTAGCCAAGCATTAGATTCTACTTCGGTTATCAAGAGCATACAAATACTAAGCGAAAAATATAAAACTGAGAAAAATATTTCCACATTAAGTACGTTTAAAGATATTAATGAGGCCTATAAGATTTCAAGTATTAACAATCTTATTAATTCTGTGGTAATTTCAGTTAATGAAATTAATGCGTCGTTTACCATCGATAAAAAAGAACTGCCAGCAAATTTAAGGTTTGATATGACCTTAACTATTGAAGCCGTTCAAATACCAGACAACGCTAAGATTAAATATTTCATGCTACATTGGTAGTATTGAGTTGTGTATATTATATTGTGCACTAAATTGAGAATTACAAGATATTAACAAGGGAGATTAAATTTATTATAATGAAAAAATACATCTTACAAGATGCTCCTTTTGTTGTCCCTACAACTGATGGAAAACTAATTGAAGAGCACTTTGGTAATGCTACGGATAAGAATTCCGAAATCAGCATTGCCCACATGGTTGCTCCTGCTGGCTGGAGTGAGCCTTTTCAAACTCCTGAATTTGACGAATACACCTATATCATCAAAGGAAAAAAACAATTCATTATTGACGGTGAAACTATTGTTTTGCACGCTGGACAATCCATTAAAATTGAAAAGAATACCAGAGTTCAATATTCAAATCCGTTTACTGAAACCTGTGAATATGTAGCAATTTGTACACCTGCTTTTTCTATGAACCTTGTAAATCGAGAGGAATAGATGAAAACAATTATCACAAAGTTCATAGGTGCTGTTATCAATATGATCAGTGTTTTTTCGCCAAGAATTGCCGGTAAATTAGCCATCGGTTTATTTTCTAGACCTCGAAAAATCAAACTGAAAGAAGTAGAACACGATTACTTACTTACAGCATTTATAGAAGATGTTGATTATGAAAATGTCAATATCATGACCTACCGTTGGTTAGGAAAAAGAGAAACCGTTTTATTGGCTCATGGCTGGGAAAGCAACACCTATAGATGGAAAGACTTAATTGATCAATTAAAAGCTTTAGATTATAATGTTGTGTCCCTTGATGCTCCTGCCCATGGTAAATCTAGTGGCAAAATATTTAATGCCATTTTATATTCGGAATGTATTCATGTGGTTGCCAAAAAATTTGGTGCTAATATTATTATTGGTCATTCGGTTGGTGGGATGGCAACAGCATTTTTTCAACAGAAACACCAATTACCTTCGGTACATAAATTAGTATTGCTCGGAGCGCCTTCAAACTATGCTGGTGTGTTTAGTCGCTATGTAGATATGATGAGTTATAACCGTCGGATTTCTGAAACTATGGACAATATGATTTTAGAACGTTTTAAACAAAAACCTGAATATTTTAATGCGGCTAGACTTTCAGAACATATAGATATTGACGGACTTATAATTCATGATGAATATGATAAAATCATTCCGCACAACGATGCAGAAGATTTTAAAAATTTTTATAAAAAATCAAAACTTATTTCTACAAAAGGATTTGGTCATGCCTTAAGAGACAATGTCGTTAACGATCATATTATTGACTTTATTAACGCTTAGTTTTGTACTTTTGAAACATGAGCGAGAATCTAAAACGAATTAACAAATACCTCAGTGAAGTTGGTTACTGCTCACGTCGAGAAGCTGATAAACTTATTGATGCAGGACGGGTTACCATTAATGGTGTAGTTCCAGAAATGGGTACAAAAATTTCGCCTACAGACGAGGTACATGTTGATGGAAAGCTCATCGTAAATACGAAAGAAAAATTCGTTTATCTTGCCTTTAATAAGCCTGTCGGGATTGTATGTACTACAGATACACGTGTTGAAAAAGATAATATCATCGACTTTATAAATTATGGAAAACGCATTTTTCCTATTGGAAGATTAGATAAGCCAAGTGAAGGCCTGATTCTTCTCACTGATGATGGTGACATCGTCAACAAAATTTTGAGAGCAAGTAATAATCACGAAAAAGAATATATTGTCACTGTAGATAAGCCTATTTCACAAACCTTTATTCTTAGAATGGCCAGCGGAATTTATCTTGAAGATTTAGACAAGACCACTAAAAAATGTGAGGTTAAAAAAATCAATTCTCATACCTTCAGCATTATTTTAACCCAAGGACTAAACCGACAAATTCGTCGCATGTGTGAATATCTAACCTATGAAGTGGAAACTTTAAAACGGGTTCGGATTATGAATATTCCTTTAGACGTTCCTGTTGGAGAATATCGAGAGTTAAGCCAAGAGGAATTTAAAGAACTCAATCTACTTTTAGAAAGTTCAACTAAAATATTTCACCAAAAATCCGCAAACAGCAGACGTTAAACTCGCTGTTAATGTATTCTACAAGCATTACCAAATAGCACAGAAGACATTTTCTGACTTACATTTTATCACATCAGCACATTAAGAAACACATATTCTTGAATGAACAGATAAAGTTGAAAAACAGTTTTGCGACTTGGAAAATAGCGTGTATTAGAGAATAAATAACTAAATTTAAGCTCACAACATTTCATTTTAACAATGACTAAACTCTCACCTTTTCATTTAGCAATTCCTGTTCATAATCTTGAAGCATGTCGGGATTTCTATACCAATACATTAAACTTAGAAGAAGGTAGACACAGTGACCATTGGGTAGATTATAACTTTTTTGGTCATCAATTAGTTATTCATTACAAACCAAAAACCGAAGACAACACACATACCAATGCTGTTGATGGCAAAGCGGTTCCTGTGCCACATTTTGGAGTGGTTTTACCATGGGAAACATTTCAAGAGTTTTCTGAATTATTAAAATCTAAAGGCATCACATTTATCATAGAACCCTATATTCGATTTAAAGGTTTACCTGGAGAACAAGCGACACTATTTTTTAAGGATCCTTCTGGAAATGCTTTAGAGTTCAAAGCATTTAAAGACATGACACAGTTATTTGCGAAGTGATTTTTTTCTACGGACATAAAATGGCAAGTAAATCAATAAAAACAAAGGAATAATCACCAACTGGCAAACCATAATATAGTAAGGCCATTCGCCAAAATAATCCAATACGGAAGCAGATTCTGGCTTTCTATTTAAGTAGAAATAATTAGCATCCAAAAGGTAATTGATCACCATCATAAGCACCACATAAACCTGCAAGGCCAAAAAAGATTTAAATACACTTTTGAGCTTGGGTTTCAATTGAAAAACGAAAATACTATAGAATATTACGGTGAGTAATCCTAAGTGAACCATCCAATATCTAAAATAGTCCAAACTTGGAAAACCTTCAGCGATATCTGGTGTTATGACACCTTGTAACGTTCCAGCGATGATCCAGAAGACTAAAATTTCAAACATCCAATACGTTCGATAGTACGTGTAGATTGGTATCAAGATTCCGAGGAAACTACATAAATATAAAGGCAAATCGGTTCTTAAATTATAATCCGTAGACAGCACCATATAGACATGAAATGCCATAACAGCTACCGATATAAAAATAGCGATATAATGAATTAAATGCTGCTGCTTTTTAGGCGGTATCGTCTTTGCATATCGAATTAAGATTATGGTAAAAAACAGAGCCAAGCCAATTGGTAACAGGTGTTCCCAACTACATATTAAAACGCGATCTAGCTTAGCAATGCATGCAATCATGCTGCAATATAAAATTTAATATGAGAATAGATTCTTCGCATTGATATGTATGACAAATTAAAAGGCGTCTTTGTCATTCATAAGGAGGCACGACTGAAGAATCTTATTTTATAAAAGATGCTTCGATTCACTCTGAATGACAAATTATGCAAATAGAGTCTTCATATCACTTCGAATTCGCTGAGTGACCAGTCAAAAAACTACATACGTTGCTCTCTCGCCAATAAGGTGTTTTTAAGAAGCATTGCAATCGTCATTGGACCAACACCTCCAGGAACAGGAGTGATATAACTTGCTTTTTTACTGACGTTTTCAAAATCGACATCACCAGTAATAATATATCCTTTAGGCGAACTCTCATCTACAACTCTAGTAATACCAACATCAATGATAACAACGTCATCCTTTACCATTTCCGCTTTTAAAAAGTTAGGAACGCCTAAAGCAGAAATAATGATATCAGCTTGCGAGGTAATTTGTGTAATGTTTTTAGTGTGACTATGCGTTAATGTTACAGTTGAATTCCCAGGAAAACCTTTACGACCCATCAAGATACTCATTGGACGTCCTACAATATGAGAACGGCCTATAATGACGGTATGCTTACCATCGGTTTCAACACCATAACGGTCTAACAACTCTAAAATACCGAACGGTGTTGCAGGAATAAATGTACTCATATCCAATGCCATTTTTCCGAAGTTTTCAGGATGAAACCCATCAACATCTTTACTTGGATCCACAGCCATCAATACTTTTTGAGTATTAATTTGTGGTGGTAATGGCAACTGAATTATAAATCCGTCGATATCATCATTAAGATTTAATTCTTCAATCTTATCTAATAATTCAATCTCACTGGTTGTATTTGACATACGTACCATTGTAGATTCGAAACCCACACGCTCACAAGCGCGAACTTTACTCCCTACATAGGTTAAACTTGCACCATCGCTTCCAACGATAACAGCAGCTAAATGAGGGACTTTCTCATTTCTAGCTTTCATTTTATCCACTTGGAGTTTGATTTCGTTTTTAATGTCGTTGCTTACTTTTTTTCCGTCTAGAATTGTCATAGTTTTATTAGTTTTCAGTCGCTCCCGATAGCTATCGGAATTCAATTGGCAGTCTACTATTTAATAATTTAATAAGATCTTTAGTAACGAGTGAACTGTTTACTGAAAACTGAACACTGAATACTATTTTTTAACGTGTACCTTTCATGGCTTGCATCATTGCTTTTCCTTTTCCACCTTGCATCATTTTCATCATCTTACTCATTTGGTTGAATTGTTTTAGAAGCTGATTCACCTCCTGTACAGATGTTCCAGAGCCTTTACCAATTCGCTTTTTTCTACTGGCATTTATAACTGATGGATTAGAACGCTCGTCTGGTGTCATAGAGTGAATTATGGCTTCAATACCTTTAAAGGCATCGTCATCAATATCAACATCTTTCATCATTTTTCCTGCTCCAGGAATCATTCCGATAAGATCTTTCATATTACCCATTTTCTTGATTTGCTGAATCTGTTTTAAGAAATCATCAAACCCAAATTGGTTTTTAGCAATTTTCTTCTGAATTTTTCTAGCTTCCTCCTCATCATATTGTTCTTGAGCTCTCTCCACTAAAGACACGACATCACCCATTCCTAGAATACGATCTGCCATACGTGACGGATAGAAGACATCAATCGCCTCCATCTTTTCACCTGTACCAATAAATTTAATTGGTTTATTAACGACAGATTTAATAGAAATTGCTGCTCCACCACGCGTATCACCATCTAATTTGGTAAGAATAACACCATCAAAATTTAGAATATCGTTAAAGGCTTTTGCAGTATTTACTGCATCTTGACCTGTCATAGAATCTACAACAAATAGTGTTTCTTGTGGCTGGATGGCTTTATGAATGTTAGAAATTTCATCCATCATCGCCTTATCTACAGCTAAACGACCAGCAGTATCAATAATAACAACATTAAATCCGTTAGCTTTTGCATGCTCAATACCTGCTTGCGCGATAGCAACGGGATCATTATTACCTTTATCACTATACACCTCAATTTTTAGCTGATCTCCTACAACATGTAATTGATCAATCGCAGCCGGACGATAAACATCACAAGCGACTAAAAGTGGCCGTTTTGTTTTTTTGTTTTTAAGGTAATTGGCAAGTTTTCCAGAGAATGTAGTTTTACCAGAACCTTGTAAACCAGACATTAAAATCACACTCGGATTTCCTGAAAGGTTAATACCTTCAGCATCTCCACCCATAAGCTCTGTTAGTTCATCCTTAACAAGCTTCACCATTAATTGTCCTGGTTGTAAACTTGTCAATACATTTTGACCTAAAGCTTTTTCCTTAACTCTGTTAGTAAATTCCTTAGCAATTTTAAAGTTAACATCGGCATCCAATAAGGCTCTACGAACTTCCTTCAAAGTTTCTGCTACATTGACTTCAGTTATACTACCATGTCCTTTTAAGACGTGTAATGCTTTATCTAACTTTTCACTTAAATTATTAAACATATTCTTCTAGAATTTTAAAGACGCAATTTAACGATTTGTGATGTATTTATGAAGAGAAGTTTACATTTAATACGAGGAATTTCAAATGAAAATGGTACAAAACCAAAAAAAAGGATTGCTATGACCAACAATCCTTTCTAACCAACTAAAAACTAAAAACTAAATAATTTACTTCGCTGTTTTATTTGTTTATATAACAATTGAAATACAAAAAACCCTACCCTTTTGTGAAAATTGAGGCTTTTATATGCTCTTTACTGATGAAATTATAAACATCATCCTCAAAATTGAAATTGTAGTTTTATGTATTGGGTGCAGACGCAACAAGAGCTGCTTAAAGGTTATATGACACCTTAACCAGGAATCAACCTAAGATACATGCTAATGCCATAAAAAATGGATGCCCTTTTTAACGTAGAAAAAAGCGTACTGCAGTGCAGAAGAGGAACAAAACGTATTGTTAGTATGTAATAATGTTACCTTAAAAGGAACTAACCTATCTAAAAAAAGAATTAAAACAAACTCTTAATCACGTCATCATCGGTAACACCTTCAGCTTCGGCTTTGTAGTTTTTAATAATTCGGTGTCGAAGAATTCCGCTAGCAACCGCTTGAACATTTTCAATATCTGGTGAGAATTTACCATTAATTGCGGCATGCGTTTTTGCTGCTAGTATCAAGTTTTGTGACGCTCTTGGTCCAGCTCCCCAATCTACAAACTCTTTTACCAATGCAGACGCTGTTGTTGCTTTAGGTCTTGTTTTAGAAACCATAGATACTGCATACTCAATAACATTATCTGCCACAGGAATACGACGTATCACATTTTGAAAATCGATAATCTCTTGCGCAGAGAACAAAGCATTTACTGTTGCTTGCACATCTGTAGTCGTCGATTTCACAACTTGAACTTCTTCATCAAACGTTGGGTAATCTAAATTAATAGCAAACATAAAACGGTCTAATTGTGCTTCTGGTAAAGGATACGTTCCTTCTTGCTCAATTGGGTTTTGAGTTGCTAATACAAAATATGGTAAGCTTAATTTATAGTGGTGACCAGAAACTGTAACAGAACGCTCTTGCATGGCTTCGAGCAAAGCGGCTTGAGTTTTTGGAGGCGTACGGTTAATCTCATCTGCTAAAATAATATTGGCAAATATTGGTCCTTTTATGAATTTGAAATGTCTGTTTTCGTCTAATATTTCGCTACCAAGAATATCACTAGGCATTAAATCTGGTGTAAACTGAATACGTTTAAAATCTAAGCCTAAAGCCTGAGCAATGGTATTGACCATTAATGTTTTTGCCAAACCAGGTACACCGATAAGTAAGGAGTGACCTCCAGAAAAAATTGAAATCAGAATCTGATTTACAACCTCATCTTGACCAACAATAACTTTGGCAACTTCAGTTTTTAGGGCATTATATTTTTTTACAAACTCTTGTATTGCTGTAACATCAGACATATTATTGTTTTTCCGTTTTTAACCAATTACTACTAAAATTACAATCTTTATAATCCGCATTGACTTTTACATAGGTATCATAAATTTTATCCTCTTGCCATTTTTGGATTTCCTTATATTGCTTTTCTTGCAAGGCTAATTCTTTAATTTTCAGATAATCACGGGCAAAATCAGCTTCATGTTCATCAAGTCTATCAGTTACTGTTAACAGTATGAATTTAATGGGATTAATTCTGTCTTGGTCTTGCAGTACTAAACTCACCTCATTATCTTTTAAATCTTGGATTTTACCGTAAAGTTCTGGATCCATTTTTGTTAATTCCATACTAGAATCCTGCGTGTACGGATTAATTAGTTGTCCGCCTTCATATTTAGTTTCCTCTTCATCACTAAACTCACGAGCTGCATCGGCAAATGTCAAATCTCCAGACACAATACGTTCTCTTACGGATTCAATTTCTTCTTTTGCTGCGGCTACAGACGCATTTGTAATTTCAGGACGCAATAGGATATGTCTTACATCATACTCTTGCCCTCTAATTTTTTCTAGTAATATGATATGGAATCCGAAATCGGTTTCAAAAGGTTCAGATATTTCTCCTATTTGCAGTGAAAATGCAACGTCACGAAACTCTTTTACCATTTGAGGACGCTTGCGATTTAAAGTATACATTCCTCCTTTTTTCTTTGATGCAACATCATCAGAGTAAAAAACAGCTTTAGTTGTAAAACTTGCTCCATTTTCAATGACATCTGCCTTAAACCCTTTAAGTTTATCGATAACAACTTGTTTTGCTTCATCGCTAACTTCTGGAATGACTACAATTTGAGCCACTTTAAGTTCAGTACCAAAAACTGGTAATGAATCTTTTGGGATGCTATTGTAATACTCTCTTACTTCTTCTGGAGTGATTTCAATATCTACAATAATTTTGCGTTGCATTTCTGATGCTAGCTTCGCATTTTTATTGATTTCAAACATTTCTTCACGTAAGCTTTGCTCGCTATCTTTATTATAGAACTCGAGTAACTCTTGCATAGAACCGCCTTTTTGTTCTAAAAACGCATTAATCTGTTGTTCGATATTTGAGCGCACCTCTAGCTCATTAACAGTAATACTATCTTGTATGGCGTGGTGCGAATACAATTTATCTTCTAATAATTTACCAAATAATTGGCAACGTGATATGCTTGCTATCGACACACCTCTTGCTTGCAATTGGATGTACTCTTTGTCGATATCAGAATCTAAAACCACAAAGTCACCAACAACTGCAGCAACACCATCTACTTTTTTACGACCTGTAGTTTGTGTCGTATCCATTTGTTTTTTAGAATTATCTACAACATCTTCAATAATTTCTTGTGCTGAAGATAAATTTACAGCTAACACCATCAATACGACTGTAGTGATTGTTGATTTAATTGTAGATTTCAAATTGTTTGTTTTTAATTGCATCTTTGGTAATATCTTTTTCAAGTTGTTTTATCAACTCTAATTTTCGTTTGTTAATTACAATCTGATTAATTGTAGGTTTTACGTACTCTAGAGGTGCTAAATCATTTTGTGAAAGCACGTCATTTATTTGCATCAAATATAGGTCTAATGAATCTTTGAGTTGCACATAATTAGATTTTTTTAACAGTTCTTTTTTGTTTTCAGAGTTTAGCACGCTAATTTTTTCGGTAATTTGAGAGGCTTTAATCCAAATCGAATCATTAAGGAAATACGTTTTAAACTGAACAGATATGGAATCTAAATAGCGTTTATCTTGGGCATTAAAACGCTTAAAACGTTCTTTAATTTCGGTCTCATTAATCGCATTTTGTGGAATTGTTATATACCTAAATTTCACCAGTTCCTCATTGAGTTTAAAGGTTTCTTGATTTGCATCGTACACCTTTTTAGCGTCTTCTAAATTAACGATTGTATCGATACTTTTTCTCACCAAAGCCTCTAAATATGCCTTAGTATACAGGTCATTTTTATACTGAGACACCAATTTATCAAAATCGGTTTGTTTTTGCTCAGGCAAGTTACGTTCTGCACCATCCAACAGCAATTGTTGTGTTGCCCAACGTGTCATAAAACTGTTGACGATTTGCGTGCTGTCATCAGCTGACATGTCTTCGGTAACTAAAGTTTCAATATCTTCTTTATATAAGTATACCTCCTCAACTCTGGCAACAGGAACCCTGTCATCTGTACTTTTAAAAAAATTACAAGACGCCAAACTCAGCATACACACTATATAAATTGATATTCTTTTCAAATTAATTCTTTTTAATTTGCTTTTTAACGCGTTTTAAAACTGATTTATCAATAGCCACTGTAAAGCGTTCATTCAGGTCTTTTACCCAATTCTCTTCGATTTGATTTTGATAATCACTCACTACTTTTCCACGCGCTTCATCAATCGTTTTGTTTCCTGCTGGCATCACCTCATTGACCATGATAACGTGAAACGCATCATTGTGTTGATAGATTTTAGAAACTCCTTTTTTAAATTCAAAATTTGAAGGTAATGCTTGATCTCCTACTTCAAAGACATCGGCTGTTGAAATCACATTTAAATCTGCTTCAGAATTCATTTTCGTTTTAATATCCTCTATCGACGTCCCTTTTGCCAATTCGCTATTTACCTTATCAATGGTTGCTTTTGAAGCCGAAGAGAGAATCACAGCATCTACTCTATCTTTCCAAACATAATTCGTTTTGTTCGTATTATAGAAGTTTTCAAGTCCTACAGAATCTTTAGAAGCAGTATTCCACACTTCCTTTTCCATGAGGTCAAATAAGAGCAATCCGTCTCTGTATTCTTTTAATACAAAAGCGAAATCCTGGTTTTCAAATTCTAGATTATCTTCACGGTATTTCAATACTTTAGCTTCAGAAAACGCTTCATACTGAGCATTTATTAAAGCTTTAGCTGCCACCTTTCTATTTCTATACATACGTTGATTTGCCATTAAGTAATCTGCAAACTCTTGATATGAAATTTTCGTATCTCGAATGGTCATCAAGATGTCATCTGCTTTAATATCCGTTGGGATTGTCCATGCTTGTTTAAAATACTCATCTGAAATGATACTTTCAAAATAAGCGAGACCTTCTTTATTTTCGGTGACATCATATTTGGTCTTTAGTTTTTTCACCATAGCCGAATTAATAAGCTTAGACCTTACATCACCTTTAACTTTATTTCGAAGTTCTTGTTCGACCTCTTCAAAAGGCTGAATTCCTTTTTTATCAATTAGTTTCACAATATGCCATCCGAAATCCGTTTTAAAAGGCTCAGAGATATCACCTATATTTTCTAAAGAAAAGGCCATAGTTTCAAATTCTTTAGAACTTAACTGACCTCCTGTAAAAGGTGCCAATCGTCCACCTTTACTAGACGAACTCTTATCATCTGAAAACTGTTTTGCTAAAGATTCAAACTGCTCACCTTGCTCAATTTTTTTATAGATCTGACGGATTCTAGTTTCAGGATTTACAGTACTATCGTTTTGCTGGTTAGACACCATGATATGCGCTGTAGTTACTGTTCCTAAAGATTGTCGTTTATCAAAAACCGTTACGATATGATAGCCAAATCGCGTTCTGAACGGCATAGACACTTCGCCTACAGGTGTGCTAAAAGCGGCTGTTTCAAAAGGGTAAACCATTTTGAATGCTCCAAAATATCCTAAATCTTCAGCAAAAATCGTTTTGCCATTATGGACATCTTTCTGTACCGTTTTATACCCTTCGGCAATTACACGTTTACGTAATTCTAATACTTGGTTATACACGGCAAGTGTATCTGTTTCTGTTTCATCAATACGCACCAATATATGTGATGCCTGCACATCATTTGTAGTGCGCTCATAAGCTTCTTTCACCAAAGCATCGGTCACTTTATTATCAGACATATAGTTTTTTACAAGCTGCTTTTTGTAGTTCTTAAACTCCCTGATATACTTTGTATCCTCGTCGAGTTTTAATCGACGTGCTTCTTTTACTTTAAGCTGATAGTTGACAAACAGCTCCAAATACGCGTCAATATCCTTTTGACTTTCATCTTGAACTAAATCTAGGTTTTTGTTGTATACCCTTATAAATTCGGAAGCCATAACAGGGTCATCATCAACAGTAAACAATACATCTGTATCTTTTACTTGTGCTTGGGCTAGTATTGTAAAACACAGTAAAACAGTAGTCACTAATAATTTCATTATGCAAATATTTAATTTAAAATGGTTGTAAAACACTCATCATGCCAAAACCCTCAATTACGGATTTTTAAGATTATGATCTCAATTACATTTCATGAGCTATTTTCAGCAAAAATAACACAATTGGTCTATAAAACAAATGGCTTTTCATAAACGTTTCGTAATCTGATTTAGTATTAAAAAAATCATGAAAAACTACCACTCATCTATTATTAAAGTCAATTACCTTTCAATTGTCAATTTATATTAAAAAACTAATTATATTTATCTCAGAATAATCCCTCTAAGTTCAATGAAATACACTACTGAAATAAAGGTCAATGTACCTTTGGATGAGTTTATACATAAAATGGACAACGTTGAAAATTTAAAACATTGGCAACGTGGTCTTGTTTCTGCCGAACATATCTCGGGAACTCCTGGAGAACTTGGTGCTAAAATGAAACTAAAATACAAATTTGGCAGGCGTACAATGGAACTTATTGAAACCATTACTAAACGTAATTTTCCTAAAGAATTTCATGCAAATTATACCACTAAAAGCATGCATAACATTCAGCAAAACTATTTTGAAAAAACAAATAAAGGTTTTACAAAATGGACTGCAGAATGCGACTTTTTACCTTTAAGTTTATCGATGAGATTGATGCTTTTTCTCATGCCCAAAACGTTTAAAAAACAATCTTTTATATACATGCAAGATTTTAAGAATTTTGCTGAAAACGGTACCTCTGTAAGCCATGCGTAAACTAAAATTGATATGGGACTTTCGCGGTCCTGATGCTTTAAAAATAGCAGAACATCACGACATACATTTAAAAGAATTTATTGCCATTGAGAAAACCAACCTCAATATTACTGGTTTTGAGCAGCTCAACGACTTACATGCTATCGCGTTTATGGTCGTTACCGATGACGAAATGAAACCTATTAGAGACGCACTGAAACCGCATAGAGGGCAATTATACTCCAACTAAATAGCTTTTCGGTTTGTTATACATGTTCTTTTTATCTTTCTCTGCGTTAAAAATCTAAACCGTAACTAAGGCTATGCTTAAAAATTATGTCTTGATAAAGGAAAAAATCCCGGCCTTTAACGTTCTCATAACCTATTTAGTTTGAGTATATATTTGGAATAAAAAAACGTTATAAATTTCTTATAATGCCTCTCTAGGAATCCAAAAATCGATATCTTCCCGCACTTATTAAATCACTAAAACCCGATTGCAAAAATTATTATCGATGAAGAAACACACGCTTTTATACGCTTTAATCGTATTGACTTTTAGTTGTAACGACGAAAAAACTAAAGAAACTGCTGACACTACAACGCCTAAATACGTTAAAGAAACGCACTCCTATGCGCAACCTAACCAATCGGTAATCAAGCATTTAGATTTAAACATAGACGTTAATTTTGACACGGAGATTATTGATGGTGTAGCGACGTATACTATTGAAAATAATAAGGCTACAGAAATCATTCTGGACACTAAATTTCTTGAGATTGAAAGCGTTGAGGCTGATGGTAACCCAACAGAATTTGAGCTCGGTGCCTTTAATGTTGAATTAGGGCAACCTCTGGTCATTAAAATTTCCGAAGACACCAAAAAAATAAGTGTTCATTATAAAACTACTTCTAAAACGGAAGCCTTGCAGTGGTTAAATCCGCAACAAACTGCCGATAAGACACATCCTTTTTTATTCACACAAGGTCAAGCGATTTTAACGCGAACTTGGATTCCTATTCAGGATAGTCCGCAAATTAGAATCACCTATGATGCGACCGTAAAAGTCCCTTCAGAATTAATGGCTGTGATGAGTGCTGAAAATCCGAAGGAAAAATCGGCTGACGGTATGTACACGTTTACGATGAAGCAACCGATTTCGCCATATCTTATTGCCTTGGCTGTTGGAGATATTGAGTATAAAGCTGTGAGCGATCGTACTGGTATTTACGCTGAAAAATCTTTGGTTGAAAAGGTACACAATGAGTTTTCAGACATGGAAAAAATGGTGGTTGCTGCCGAAAATCTTTATGGTGCTTATGATTGGGATCAGTTTGATGTGATTGTCTTACCTCCTAGTTTTCCCTTTGGTGGTATGGAAAATCCGCGACTTACATTTGCGACACCGACCGTTATTGCAGGTGATAAAAGTTTAACATCGTTGATAGCACATGAATTGGCACACTCATGGTCTGGGAATTTAGTGACTAATGCTACTTGGAATGACTTTTGGCTTAACGAAGGTTTTACGGTGTATTTTGAAATTAGAATTATGGAAGCGCTTTACGGAAAGGATCGTGCGAATATGATTGCTTTAATAGGACGACAGGATTTGGACGACGAGCTTGAAAGTTTTAAAGATGAGCCAGAAATGACACACTTAAAACTGGATTTGAGTGCTAAAAATCCTGATGATGGCATGAATAGTATTGCTTATGATAAAGGCTATTTATTTTTACGAACGCTTGAAGAAGCTGTTGGTCGTGAGAAGTTTGATGCTTTCCTAAAAGGCTATTTTAAAACCAATGCGTTTTCTACGGTGACTACGGAAGGGTTTATTGATTATCTCAATACTAATTTGTTGGAACCAAATGCGGTTACGTTTAATGTCAAGGAATGGATTTACGAGGCTGGAGTTCCAGAAAATCAAGCGGTCATTGTTTCGGATAAATTTAAAAATGCACAGAGCACTTTACAGTCTTTTATAGATAATAAAGCGGTTGATGTTTCCAAAACGACCGATTGGACGACTCAAGAGTGGGTTTATTTTATTAGAAATTTCCCGTCGACGATGACCACAGACGATTTAAAACGATTTGATACTGCCTTTAATTTCACGAATTCCACCAACTCACATATTGCAATGGTTTGGTATGAACAGGCGATCAACCATGATTATCATGCGAATAATGTAGATCAAAAGATTGAAGACTTTTTGACTCGTGTTGGCAGACGTTGGTATGTAGAGACCTTGTTTAAAGCTTATAAAAACAATGATAAGGTTGATGAAGCTTTGGTGATTTACAATAAGGCTAGAGCCAATTATCATTCGGTAACGGCAAATACGATTGATAAGTTGTTGGGTTATAAAGGGTAGAATTTTACGGTTATAAAGTCTGTTTTACCCATAATATTGGGACTCCATTTTGTTGCATAAGTGTCGTTTATTTTCTATATTTAGAGGTCGTACTTTAAACACGTGACCTTATGAAAAATGTTGTTATTACCTTAAAACCTAAATATTACAATAAAGCGGAACAGATTCTGATTTGTTTTGATTACAACAAAGCGATAATTGAAAAAGTAAGAATGCTTCCGCACCGAAAATGGAGTTATAATTTATCGGCTTGGTATGTAAAACGTTCTCCGGAAATGTTACAAATCATTCGTCAGCTGCTCCATAATTACAGTATTGATGATTCGGAAGTTGTGAGCACACCACAATTAAAAATAGCACACGACACCTCGTTATTGACTCAAGATCAACGTGATATTTTAAACGGGTTTTACAAGTATTTAAAAGGCAAGCGCTATAGTGCTAGTACGATAGAAACGTATACCGCTTTAGTTGCCGATTTAGTAGCTTATTATCACGCAGAGCTAACCACAGAAATCACGCACAAACATATTGAGTTGTATATTGAGGATGTTTATATCAAGCGGAAATATTCGATTAGCAAACAGCGGCAACTGATTAGTGCTTTAAAAATTTTCAAGACTTTTTATCCTGAACTATCATATGACAGTTTAGATCTCATTCGTCCGACTAGAGATAGACGTTTACCTGAAGTTTTGTCTAAAGAGGAAGTGATTCAACTGATACAGGTCACAAAAAATTTAAAACACCGAGCCATTATTGCTATTATTTATTCTTGTGGTTTCAGAATTAGTGAGTTGATTAATTTAGAACTTCATCATATTGATATTTACAGGCGGCAAATTTTCATTAAGAATTCTAAAGGTCGCAAGGATCGTTATGTGATTATTGCGGAAAGTTTTTTACCGCTTTTACATAATTACATACGTACGTATGAACCCAAGCGCTATTTTGTTGAAGGCCAGAAACAGCAGCAATACAGTGCAGAAAGTGTACGACAGTTTTTAAAACGGTCTTGTAAGTTGGCGAAGATTTATAAACGTGTCACACCTCATACGTTGCGACACAGTTATGCGACACATTTATTAGAAAACGGTATTGATTTGCGTTATATTCAGGAATTATTGGGTCATGCCAAACCAGAGACGACGATGATTTACACGCATGTTGCGAAGAAAGATTTACTGATGATAAAGAGTCCGTTAGACATCGCCGTCAAACAGTTTATGGCTACCGAAAAAGAGAACACAAAACTTGGCATATCCGGAACATAGGACTCAAAAAGTATTATATTTGTTTGGATATAACTAGTTGTGCTTCATTATTCCTCACTC
>Ga0316189_10002883_pt1 | contig 16781 bp, 11 predicted proteins | sample LowCovwburrow_MG_FD_204930 | JGI IMG/M metagenome (GOLD analysis project Ga0316189, IMG submission 204930) | Coastal sediment microbial communities from Maine, United States - Lowes Cove worm burrow | ecosystem: Environmental > Aquatic > Marine > Coastal > Sediment | place: USA: Maine... | reverse complement strand
CAGTGTAGAAACCAGTGAGGTTTGTGTCTTGATGGGCCTGTCCGGCTCTGGCAAGTCCACTTTGCTGCGTGCTGTCAACGGTCTTAACAAGGTCACCCGTGGTTCTGTATTGCTGCAACAAGGCGAGAGTGCCATTGATGTTGCCTCTTGCAAGCCTGATGTCCTGCGCAAGCTTCGCATGGAGCGGGTGGCCATGGTGTTTCAGCAATTTGCCCTGTTACCGTGGCGCACGGTTGCTGAAAATGTCGGCTTTGGCCTTGAATTGCGGGGCCTACCCGCCAATGAAATAAAACGTCAGGTCGATGAAAAGCTCGAACTTGTGCAACTGACCCAGTGGCGGGACAAACAAATCTCGCAACTGTCTGGCGGTATGCAGCAACGGGTCGGCCTTGCCCGCGCCTTTGCTACAGATGCGGATATCCTGTTGATGGATGAACCGTTCTCAGCCCTTGATCCGCTGATCCGCAATCATTTGCAGGACGAATTGCTGGACCTTCAAAGTTCGCTTAAAAAAACCATTGTTTTTGTTAGTCACGACCTTGATGAAGCTCTCAAAATAGGCAGTCATATCGCCATCATGGAAGAGGGCCGCATCGTCCAGTACGGCACGCCGGAAGAAATCATTCTCAACCCGGCCAATGACTATGTCGCCCGTTTTGTCGCCCACATGAACCCGCTAAATGTCATGAAGGCCTCATCATTGATGACCCCGCTCGATCAGCTTCAAACAACAGATAACGGCTACTGGCTCGATAGCGATAAACGCTGGCAACTCGATCTGGAAAAATCCGGCACCTTCAAGTCTTTACAGACAGACAGCAAAGACATCACCACCACCATCCGCTCACCGCAAACCAGCATGCTTGACATCATCAAACAACGTCAGGAGACCGGCGCCCCGGTCCTCTTGCAGGACAACGATAAAATCATTGGTGTCATTGGCGATTTCGAGATTTACCAGGGCATTCTCAGCCACGGTAATGGTTAAGGTCTGTTACACCCCTTGCAAAAATGGATTGGTCGCCCGTTCCTGACCAATGGTACTGGTCGGGCCATGTCCGCAGATAAATGTCACATCATCATCAAGCGGCAACAGCTTGTCCTTGATGGAGTTGATCAATTGCTCGTGGTTGCCACGCGGCAAATCAGAACGTCCGATTGAACCGGCAAACAGAACATCACCAACAACCGCCAGCTTGATATCCTTGTTGACAAAAACAACCGAACCCGGTGAGTGACCGGGACAATGAAGAATATCAAAATCAACCTCGCCAATGCTCAGGGTTTCCCCGTCATTAAGCCATTGATCACTGGTACAATTGCGCGCATCGTGAACACCATATTGCGCTCCGGTCTGTTCCAGGCTTTCCAGCAAAAACAGATCATCCGCGTGCGGGCCGATAATATCCACACCCAATTCTTCTTTAAGAGCTGCCGCACCGCCTGCGTGGTCAATATGGCCATGAGTAAGAACGATTTTATCCGGCGTGACCCCGGTTTCTTTTATCGCCTGTAAAATATTGGCGACATCACCACCGGGATCGATAATCATCGCCTTCATGGTTTTTGTGCACCAGATAATGCAGCAGTTTTGTTGCAGGGGCGTGACCGGTACGATGACGGCACTTAACGGAGCGTTCTGATTGTTCATGTGTTTTCTGTTTTTTATAAAGGGAGATGATTTGCTGGACGGTATTTTGATTGTAGAATAGGATTGCAACCAGCCTGATGCAACGTAAAACTGGCCTGTACTTGAACCTGTATCGGTGCGATCTGAAAGAAAGACAAACTTATGGCAGGTGAGCGCCTGAGAGGCAAAGTCAAATTTTTCAACACAGCCAAGGGTTATGGCTTTATCAAGCCCGATAATGGCAACAAGGATATTTTTGTCCACATCACCGCCGTACAAAGGTCTGGTTTACCGCAACTTGATGAGGGTATGGACATCGGTTTTGAAATAGAACCGGATGCCAACGGGCGCGGACCACAGGCTATTGAATTACAATTACTTTGAAGTGATTTGAACAAATTACCCATAAGTGGTAGACTGTCATGCCATGGGTTTTATAAAAACATCACTCAGCACAGCTATTCTGGGCGCCTTGATTTCAGTTGCTTTTGCACCTTATGTGAAAGCAGGTCCCAACTGCACCTGCCGTTATGCCGGAAAGAATTACAAAACCGGTGACATTATGTGTATTCGCGGCAAACTCTCGCGCTGTGATTTTGTTCTCAACAACACTTCATGGAAAACCATTGCCGAAACCTGTCCGCAAGTCATGGCACCGAATTTCCCGCAATCTCCTGTCACCAAAATTGACACGGTGACGGTTACCGCCAGAATGCAAAATCGTTTTTCAATTAAATAACAGGTTCGACTGCCCTAACATGTCCAGATTATTTCTTGTCGCCTTATTTTTGCTGCTTGGCAATCAATTGCAGGCCTCTGCTGATAATAATCGCAGCTTTGACTATTATGTCCTGTCATTATCCTGGTCACCAACCTATTGCGCATCCAAAAAGGGGCGCCGCGATAGAGGTCAATGCGACCGCAAGCGACCCTTTGCTTTTGTTGTTCATGGCCTGTGGCCACAATACAACCGGGGCTGGCCGCAATATTGCAAAACAAACCAGCGCTGGGTCGCTCGCCGTCAGATCAAGGCCATGCTCGATATTATGCCCTCAAAAAGACTGATAATTCATCAGTGGAAAAAGCATGGCACCTGCAGCCGTCTGGGGCAAAAAGCCTACTTTCAACAGACCCGCCAGCTATTTGAAAAAATACTCACACCAGCCCGCTATCTTTCACCCCAAAACCCGATTTTTATAACCCCTGAAAAACTGGTTTCTGACTTTGTTAAGACAAATCGGGGGCTTTCTGCCAGTTCGCTGTCTGTTCAGTGTGGCAATAACCGTGACAGGGCATCTTTGTCTGAACTGCGAATCTGCTTTACAAAAAATGGCGATTTCACTGACTGCGGCGAAAACGAACGCCGGTCCTGTCGGGCAAAAACACTGGTTTTACCACCAGTCAGGTAATTGATTTTGAATTTTAAATTGCCTTGGTCATAGGCCACCTTCTACAGATTTCTGTGGAACGCATACAAACAATGCTGGTATTTACCCTGCCTGATTGGTATAGAGCGGTCAGGTAACAGTCACCCTATCAACATCGCGAGCAAAATTGATGAAGCTGGTTTCCGGGAACTCCAACAGACCGTTGGCGCAAGCCATCGCGACTTACCTCAAAACCCCCCTGACCAAATGTGTAGTACGACGCTTTGCTGATATGGAAGTGTTTGTCGAGGTGCAGGACAATGTTCGTGGTGATGATGTTTTTGTCATCCAGTCAACCTCCTTTCCAGCTAATGACCATTTAATGGAATTGCTGATTATTATTGATGCTCTGCGCCGGGCTTCAGCCCGCCGGATTACTGCCGTTTTGCCTTATTTCGGTTACGCCAGGCAGGACAGAAAACCGGGCCCCAGAACACCGATTTCGGCAAAACTGGTCGCCAACATGATAACCAGAGCCGGTGCTGACCGGGTTTTGACCCTAGATCTCCATGCCGGACAGATTCAAGGGTTTTTTGATATTCCAACCGATAACCTGTTTGCAGCACCGGTTATGGTCCGCGATGTTAAAGAACAGTTTAAAGATAACGAGACCATGATTGTCTCTCCTGATGTTGGTGGTGTTGTCCGTGCCCGCAGCTATGCCAAGCGTATTGGTGCCCCGCTGGCAATCGTTGACAAACGCCGCGACCGACCGGGCGAATCCGAGGTTATGAATATCATCGGTGAAGTCGAGGGCAAATCCTGCATACTGGTTGATGATATCATCGATTCAGGCGGAACCCTGTGCAATGCTGCTGATGCACTCCTGTCCATGGGAGCAACCGATGTTTCAGCCTATATTACCCATGGTGTATTGTCTGGTGGTGCCGTTGCCCGGGTCACAGCATCCAATCTAAAGCAGCTCGTTGTAACCGACACAATTCAGCCAACCGAAGCCGTACGGGTCTCACAAAATATCAGGGTAACCTCTATTGCCCCCCTGATCGGTGAAGCCATTGGCCGCACCGCCAGAGAAGAATCCGTTTCAAGTCTCTTCCATTAGAGCCCTTCTGGTTCAGAATGAACCGGAAGGACAAGCCTAAGTATTTAAATTTGTTGCTTTTCCGGTTGAGTTTGTGATTAAAACTAAATCGGAAAGCTCTAATTTGAAAGATCCCCAAGCTGGCTGGCCGCAACCGCCAACTTGGCCAGATTGAAGGTCTTGGCCTTCATCAATTCCTCCATCGAGGCCTGCACTCGCCTGACAGAAACTTCATTGTTTTTCGCCCATGTCTGCCAATTACGATCTGCCGATTTTCCGGCAGACATAATCTCAAGCGCAATGCCGCGATGTGTCTGTACAATGCCATCAAGAGTCCGGTTTATCGCCAGACGGTCATAATATTCACTGGCAACAATTTGTCCTGAATGGGCAAACAGACGATCAATCCCGAGACCGCCCGCCACATCAAAAAACGTTCTCGCCACTGCGACAACCGGTTGTTTTGTCCGCGTTGCAACCTGCACAATATCTGGCCCGCGCTGCATATGACGCAACTGCGAAAACAGTTTCGCTGCTTTATCCGGCACCCCGTAATCACAATACTGGTTATATCTGTACTTGATCGTCTCGACACCTGAAGCCGGCAGTGCCTTGTCGAAACTTTTCTGAAGATCCGTAAGACCCTTCCTGTAATGGTTTACCAGTTTGTCCAGCCCCTCATTAAAATCGGCATTGAGCAGGAACCACACTGTGGCGCGCCGCAAAACCCGTTGCAATTCAACATAAAGTTTTATCTGCACCTTACCGGGAATTTTATTATCAAGCCCATCCACCAAATCGTTCATTTCAGTAAACCCAAAGGCGTCACGGGCCAGAATAAATGCTCTGGCAATATCAGCCGCACTATGCCCGGTTTCCTCAATCAACCGGTAAATAAAGGTCGGTCCACCACGATTGATGATGGAGTTTGCCAGCAATGTGGTAATAATTTCCCGCCGCAATTTATGTCTGACAATTTCGTCCTTGAATTTCTTTGCCATGATTTGCGGGAAATATCTGAAAAGCTGGCTTTCAAGATACGAATCATCGGGTACCGATGTTTCAATCAGATCATCGAACAGCGCGATTTTGGAATAGGCGATCAGCACGGAAAGTTCCGGCCGTGTGAAGTCGACACCGGTTGCCTCGCGATCGGCTAAAACCGACCCATCAGGTAAATCCTCCAGCTTGCTGTTTAGCAGCCCTTGTGCTTCCATGGCTTCCATCAGGCGTTTTGTATACCCAAACTCAGCCAGTCCGCGCGCCTGACACATCGACAGGCACAGGGTTTGCAGATAATTATTACGCAACACCAGTTCAGCCACGTCATCGGTCATTGCCGCCAGAAGCGTGTTGCGCTGGGCCCGTTTGAGTTTGCCGGCTTTTTCAGCCGCCCCCAGAGCAATTTTGAAATTGACCTCGACGTCTGAAGAGTTCACCCCGGCCGAGTTGTCAATCGCATCCGTATTAATTCGCCCGCCCTTGAGGGCAAATTCAATCCGCGCCTTTTGAGTAATGCCAAGGTTGGCCCCTTCACCGACAACCTTGACCCGCAGATCACTGGCCGTGACCCGAATCTGGTCATTGGCACGGTCACCAACATCGGCATTATTTTCAAGGCTGGCCCGCACATAAGTGCCAATGCCGCCAAACCATAAAAGGTCGGCATCGGTTTTCAGAATACCGGTAATTAGTTGGTTTGGTGTGGCGGTTTTTCCACTTAAACCGGAAATTTCCCGCATTTCCCTGGATAACGGAATGGCTTTTAGCTGCCGAGAGAAGATGCCGCCGCCTTTGGAAATCAGTTCCTCGTTATAATCTTTCCAGCTTGAGCGCGGCAGATCAAAAATCCGGGCACGTTCTTTGTGGCTTTTTGCCGGATCGGGTGTCGGGTCGATAAAAATATCCCGGTGATCAAAAGCTGCCACCAACTGTATCTTTTCTGACAACAACATGCCATTGCCAAACACATCACCAGACATATCGCCAACCCCGATAACCCTGAATGGTGTTGACTGAATATCAATATCCATTTCACGGAAGTGACGCTTTACCGCTTCCCAGCCACCGCGCGCGGTAATGCCCATTTTTTTGTGGTCATAACCGGCCGAACCGCCAGAAGCAAACGCATCATCAAGCCAGAACCCGTGTTCTTGCGAAATCGCATTGGCCGTGTCTGAAAACGTTGCCGTTCCCTTGTCGGCCGCCACGACAAGATAAGGGTCATCCTCATCATTTCGTAAAACATCCTTTGGCGGAATAATTTTTTCACCATCAAGATTATCTGAAATGTCCAGCAGAGAACTGACAAACAGCTTATAGGCACGTGTACCCTCGGCAAATATTTCTTCCCGGCTACCACCTTCTGGTAATTTTTTGGGCACAAATCCACCCTTGGCGCCAACAGGCACAATCACCGCATTCTTGACATTTTGTGCCTTGGCCAGCCCCAGAACTTCAGTTCTGAAATCCTCAGGCCGGTCAGACCAGCGCAAACCACCACGGGCAATCTTGCCGGCGCGCAGATGAATACCCTCAACATCTGGCGAATAGACAAAAATTTCGGCAAACGGTCGTGGTTCGGGCAGTTCTTCAATGTCTGCAGAATCAATTTTAAACGATATTGTCGCCGGCCGGCCACCACCCTCAAGTTTCTGAAAATAGTTGGTTCTGTTTATCGACCTGATCAGATTAAGATAACGGCGAACAATCTGATCTTCATCAAGGCTTGGAACATCTTGCAAGCAGCTGGAAATTTTAGCCGCCAATTTAGAGATTAAAGGCCGCCTGGTGGTTTTTGATTCAACCTGTCCGTTTGCCATTTTCCGGGAAACATCAAACCGCAGATAAAACGTCTCAAGCAGTTTCAGGGCAATATCGGCATGTTTAACCAGTGTTGCAGCCATATAGTCACTTGAATAGGCTATGCCGACCTGCCTTAAATATTTTGCACAAGAACGCAGTAATGCAGCATCTCTCCAGTCAAACCCGACCTTGAGCACCAAAGCATTAAACGGATCGTTCTCAGCCTGCCCCTCCCAGACAGCCATAAAACAGTCTTCCAGTTTCCGCGCCAGTTTATCCATGGCAATATCACCACCATCACGCGATTCCAGCGTGACCTCATGGATAAATACCGTGCGGGGTTTTCCATTAGAGCGCGGCGCGACCGTAAAGGTGCTTTCTTCGGTTGCCCGCAAGCCCATATTTTCGATAATCGGCAGACGGGCACTTAAGGAAACTGACTGGTCATAATGATAGAGCTTGAGGCGACATCGATTGCGTGGCTCCTTTTCTATATTGAAAAAATGAACCCCGATTTTGCTGCCTTCAGCCAACTCTTCGATTTCACGAATATCATAAATAGACGAACTCGGCGAGAAGGCTTCCTCATAAGCTGCGGAAAACGCTCTTGTATATTTCTTTGTCAGATAAGAGGTTATCTTTGGCTTGAAGTTATCAGCAATGACTTCGGCCAGACGGTCATCCCATGTCCGCACCACATCGACAATATCAGCTTCGACTTTTTCTTGCGACACCTCGGGCGCATCACCCGGATTACGGGCAATAATAAAATGAACCCGAACCAGCGGTGTATCACTGAAAAACGGCGAAAAGTTCGTTACCCGGCCATTATAGGCAGCCGCCAGCAAAGCCCCGACTTTCGAGCGGATACCCGAATTGAACCTGTCTCTGGAAATATACACATATGCCGAAACAAAGCGGTCAAACCGATCATGGCGGACAAACAGTTTTGTCCGTGGCCTCTCCTCAAGCCGGATAATGCCCTCGGTCATGTCATGCAGGGCTTCTGTTTCCATCTGGAACAATTCATCACGCGGAAAGCTCTCTAGAACATTCAGCATGCCTTTGCCGGAATGACTTTGCGGATTAAGCCCGGCCTTGGCGATAACACTGTTGATTTTACGCCGGATCAGCGGAATATAACGTGGTGAACTGGTATAGGCGGTTGAGGTAAACAGGCCGACAATACGGATTTCGCCAGCAAGCTCGCCCTCTGCATCAAATTGCTTGATACCGATATAATCCATCGCCGTCCGTCGGTGAATTCTGGAAATACCATCCGATTTGGTAATGATTAATGGTGAGGGTTGCAGCAAATACGCCCGAATTTTAGGGGTGATCGCCTCGGTAGTTGAGCCGCGTGACAGAACTTTTTTCTCAGGGTCACGCAAAACCCCCAGACCTGTCTTTGGCAAAGCAACAAGTGCCCCCTGTTCTGACCCGCCTTCAAATGAATAGTCACGAACCCCCAGCAATGTGAAATGATTATCCAGCAACCACTGCAAAAACTCCATCGATTCAGTAAGCTCTTCTACCGGTACAGGCGGTGGTGTGCGCTGATAGGAATCAATCGCCTCCCGGATGCGGGTTTGCATAAGCCGCCAGTCCAACACAGCAGCACGAACATCCTTGAGCGTTAAATCAAGCTCATCGTGCAAAGCATCACGCTCAGCCTCAGCCTCAATACGCTCAATATGGATATGCATAATGCTTTCACGGATAAACTTTTCACCGCTGCGCAAATCAGATGATATTTCCTGCAGTGAACCATCGGGCGCCCGCACCACTGAAATAATCGGATGAGCAATCAGCGAGATTGTATAGTCAACATCGGTGATGAATGAGACGGTCGAATCAAACAGAAACGGCATATCATCGTTGATGATCTCAATAACGGTAATGTTGTCCAGCTGCCCGTCATTACCTGTCGGGTTGTAAACACTGACCTTTGCCCTGCCGGGCTTGCGTTTCGACAGGTGGTCTATGGTTTTTTGCGTTAAAGTAACCGCATCACCCGTTCCGAACGGCTCGATATCTTCAGGCGCAACATTTTCCCATAATAACCTGGCTATGGGTTCTATTTTCCCAAACGGTTCTACCGAACTGTTTTTGCCAAGCTCTTTAGTAATTGCCTTGATGAGATTATCCAGATTTTTTGGCAAAGGCATTTTCAAGCTCCCAAAAGTACTTTTTATCTTGCGTTTTCTGCCAGTCCGCAAATGCCGAAAGTACTGGCGCGGGGTGCGACAATTCACCATAGTACCAAAGTTTAATGAGTTCCAGCAGAACTTACCGGTCCAACTGTGCAAATTATGTATATGTTTGAAAAATATCCACAACAGGGAGCCTATGATGATTGAAGCAAATGACAGAGCCGTTGCCCTCACACTGGAGCAGGACGAACCGCTAACTTCGAGTCAGGAAAAATATTTGGGAATCTGTGATGAAAAGATCGGATTTATCCCCAATGTCCTCAAGGCTTACAGTTTTAACCCGACAAAATTTGCAGCCTTTACCGATATGTATAATGACCTGATGCTCGGGCCCTCCGGCTTAAGTAAACTGGAACGTGAAATGCTGGCCGTTGCAGCTTCAAGCGTCAATCATTGTTTTTATTGTCTGACAGCTCACGGAGCAGCAGTGCGCCAGCTTTCTGGCAATCCCAAACTGGGCGAAGAAATTGTCATGAATTATCGCGCCGCTGAGCTGTCTGACCGTCACAGAGCCATGCTTGATTTTGCCACCATGATGACCGAGACGCCACATGCCATTGAAGAAGAAGATCGCGATCTTCTGCGCGATGTCGGTTTTTCCGACCGTGATATCTGGGACATTGCGGCTGTTGTTTCATTTTTCAATATGACCAACCGTATGGCCACTGCTGTTGATATGCGCCCCAATGATGAATATCACAGTATGGCCCGGTAACTGAAACTTTACAGACAGAGCTCCCGATGATGACAACAATACACCAGCCCAGACTGAATTTCAGCCGTCAGGAATATGCTGAGCGACTGGCCAAAACCCGCCGCGCCATGCAAACGGCTGAAATTGATACCCTGATTATCTATGACCCTTCCAACATGGCCTGGCTGACCGGGTATGACGGCTGGTCATTCTATGTACACCAGTGTGTTGTTGTGCCGCCCGAAGGTGAACCCTTCTGGTATGGCCGCGGTATTGATGCCAATGGGGCCAAACTGACGACCTATCTGGCCCATGACAACATCATCGATTATCCCGATCACTATGTGCAGTCCACCGAACGCCATCCGATGGACTATCTTGCCCCGATTCTTGAAGACAGGGGACTTGGCAAGGGTGTAATTGGCGTTGAAATGGACAATTACTATTTTTCTGCTGCCGCCTTCGCCTCTTTGCAAAACAACCTGCCCAATGCAAAGTTCAAGGATTGCCTTTCTCTGGTCAACTGGCAACGTTCGGTAAAATCTGAAACCGAACTGGATTATATGCGCAAGGCCGGCAAGATCGTCGAAGCGATGCATCAGCGCATACGCGAAACCGCCAGACCGGGCCTGCCGAAAAACCAGCTTGTCGCTGAAATCTATGACGCCAGTTTACGTGGGGTTGAAGGCATTGGCGGCGATTATCCGGCCATCGTGCCGCTTTTGCCTTCGGGTGTTGACGCCTCAGCTTCGCATCTGACCTGGGATGAGCGGCCGCTTAAAACCGGTGAGGGAACTTTCTTTGAAATCGCCGGCTGCTACAAGCGCTATCACTGCCCGCTCTCACGTACCATGTTTATAGGCAAACCAAGCCAGAAATTTCTTGATGCACAAAAGGCGGTACTCGAGGGACTTGAAGCCGGTCTTGCCCAGGCCATACCGGGCAATGTCTGTCAGGACATCGCCAATGCTTTTTTTGCCGTGCTGAAAAAATACGACATCATCAAGGACAATCGAACTGGCTATTCAATCGGCCTGTCCTATCCCCCCGACTGGGGCGAGCGCACCATGAGCCTGCGCTCAGGTGATAACAGTGTTCTAAAACAAGGTATGACCTTTCATTTCATGCCCGGCCTGTGGCTGGACGATTGGGGTCTGGAAACCACCGAGAGCTTTGTCATTGGCAAAACCGGACCAGAATGTTTATCCAACGTACCGCGTGAAATTTTTATAATTGACTGACTGAAAGACCATCAAGTGACAAATTCCACAACCGATGCCATTGCCATCCTTGAGCGGCTGGTTGGCTTTAAAACCATTTCGGCTTTAACCAACCTCGATATCATCCAGTATATAGAGGACTATCTGAAAAGTCACGGTATTGAGTCGAACCTGAGTTATGATGAAACAGGTGAGCGCAGCAATATTCATGCCATAATCGGCCCGGCCATAGACGGTGGTGTTGTTCTCAACGGTCATACAGACGTTGTCCCGGTTGAAGGCCAGGAATGGACAGCCGACCCGTTTACCCTGATTGAACGGGACAACCGCTTATATGGCCGTGGTGCTGTTGATATGAAGGGCTTTCTGGCTTGCATGCTGGCCGCCGTTCCTGTGTGGAAGCAAAAACCGCTCACCCGCCCCATTCATATTTCAATGTGCTATGATGAAGAAATCGGTGGCTTTGGCGCCCCGGTACTGGTCCGTGATATGGGCAAAACTGTACCGCACCCGGCCATCGCCATTGTCGGTGAACCAACCATGATGAACATCATTACCGGTCACAAGGGCGGTTATGAAATGCACACCGAGATTACCGGCCTGGAAGCCCACTCCTCAGATCCGCGAAAGGGAGCCAGTGCAATCCGCTATGCCGCAGATCTGATTTCCCACATCTACGGGATTGCTGACAGGTTAAAAAACGCTCCCGATAATCAAAGCCCCTATGATCCATCCTACACAACCATCAATATCGGCACGATACATGGTGGCTCAGGGGCCAATATCGTTGCCGGGCATTGTTCTTTTGAATGGGAGTTTCGCCCCATGCCCGATGATGATGGCGATAAAATACTGGCCGAAATAAATGAATATGCTTTCAATGAGCTTTTACCACGCATGCGCCAGCATTACCCACAAGCTGATATTGATATTACAACCCTGGCAAAAGTACCGGGGCTAGATCACAAAAACGCCGATCAGGCCGCACAACTGATCAGTGAAATCACTGGCATTAACAGCACAGGTGTCGTTTCTTTCGGAACCGATGCCGGACACTTTTGCAACGCCGACATATCAACAGTGGTTTTTGGTCCCGGCAGCATTGATCAGGCCCATAAACCTGACGAATACATCGAAATCTCGCAGCTTGACGCTTGCATGTCATTTTTCAACAAACTGGGCGATCATTTATCTAAATGAAGCCCGTCTGAGGTTTTAATTTAACTTCCGGTAAAATTACCTGTTGTGTGACAGGTAAAGCCGATTTCACGCAGCTGGTCATGGGGCAGAATGTTGCGCAGATCAACGATGACCGGCGCTCGCATAATTTTAAATAGTGCCGACCAGTCCAGCACCGAAAACTCTGGCCATTCCGTTACCAGCACCACCAGGTCGGCCCCCTCAAAAACCGCCTCGGCACTGTCGGCAAATTCACCATGGGGCAGGTTATCCCGGGCCTGATCAATACCTTCAGGATCATAGGCAATAATCGAAGCCCCTGCCTGCTCAAGACCAGGCACAATGGTCAGAGCCGGAGAATCGCGCACATCATCCGTATGGGCCTTAAATGCCAGCCCGAGAATACCTATGCGTTTGCCCTCAACACTGCCACCGGCCGCCTTGCGGATTTTCTGCACCATTCGGTGTTTGTGCCGGTCATTGGCCCGCACAACTGTTTCGACAATCTCAAGTGGCGAGTCAAAATCAACAGCCGTTCTGATCAGCGCCAGCGTATCCTTGGGCAAACATGAGCCGCCATAACCGGGACCTGGTTTAAGAAATTTATCACCAATCCGGTCATCAAGGCCGATGCCCAGCGACAGCTCATCAACCCGCGCATCAACCTTTTCACACAGCCGCGACAATTCATTGATAAAAGTGATTTTTGTCGCCAGAAACGCATTGGCCGCATATTTGATCAACTCTGCCGTGGCAACAGTCGAGGTCACTACCAGAGGATGGCCCTGGCGCGTCAGGGGCCGGTACATTTTCTCCAGCATCCGCCGACCCACTTCACTGTCACTGCCAACCACAATACGGTCCGGTTTCATAAAGTCTTCAATCGCCGCCCCTTCACGCAAAAACTCCGGGTTTGAGGCAACCGCAAATTTGTCAGCCGGCAAATGCTTGCCGATCACCTCACTGACTTTACGGCTGGTGCCCACCGGCACTGTCGATTTGGTGACAAAAACCGTAAATTCTCCATTTTCCATTTGGGCAATCTTTTTTGCCGCATCTTCAGCCGCGACAAAGAAAAACGACAGATCGGCCTGACCGGTCAATTTATGCGACGGAGTGCCAACCGCCAGAAAAACAAAATCGGGAACCTCTTCATCCATATCATCAAAATTATCGATGAAGCGGATTTTGCCGTGTTCTTTGTTACGGGCCACCAATTCATCAAGACCAGGTTCAAAAATCGGAATTTCACCCCTGTTCAGACTGGCAATTTTTTCCTTGTCTTTGTCCATACAGGTCACCGAGTGACCGATTTCGGCAAAACATGCTCCTGTCACCAAACCGACATAGCCCGTACCGATCATCAGGATTTTCATCTTGTTTCACTTTCATTTCTGGTTTGGCTCGCCCACTCAATTGCATTGCCTCCCCGGCTTGTCAAGCACAGCAGCAACAACAATAAATGACCATCAGAAAAAGTCTTGACCTTCCATTGACTGGAAGCCTTATGCTTGACGAAATTGAACCATTACCGCCAGAACGGATCACCAAATGGACACGCACAGTGCAAAACCTGCCGACAATAACAGCACCATGGATAAGATTACCGGCAACAAAATCACATTACCGATAAAGGGTATGAGCTGTGCCGGTTGTGCATCGCGGGTCGAGCGCACCTTGAATGAGACCGCGGGGGTTGAGCAGGCCAGTGTTAATCTGGCCATGGAACGTGCTGATATCAAATTCTCGCAAGACGAAACCAATGCCGCTACTTTGGCCGAAGTTGTCAGAACCGCAGGTTTTGAAGTGCCCCCGCAAACCATCGCCTTTGATGTAACCGGTATGAGCTGTTCAGCCTGTGCCGGGCGGGTAGAAAAGGCCCTTAAAGCTGTGCCCGATGTGCTGGACGCACGGGTAAATACGGCCACCGACCGGGCTGATGTAGACTGGCTGGGCGATGATGTCGCTTCATTGACCGAAGCCATCATAAATGCCGGCTATCAGGCAACACCGCACTTGAGCGCTTCGGCCCAGCGCAAACAACAGCGAGAGCTGAAAGTCCAGCAGGAAGCCGCCCAGGCCAAAAGTGAATTGCTGCTGCTTGCTGTTTCTGTGGCACTGACCTTGCCGCTGGTCGGCCAGATGGTTTTGAACTTTGCCGGTTTTAACATCCACATGCCTGGCTGGTTTGAGCTGGTACTCGCCACCCCGGTACAATTCATCATTGGTGCACGGTTTTATAAAGGTGCCTGGAATGCCCTCAAGGCCGGGGCCGGTAATATGGATGTACTGGTGGTCATGGGCACCAGCGCGGCATATTTCTTTTCCCTGTTTACCCTGTTGCAAATGGGGCAGGGGGCGGTAGGCCATTTGTATTTTGAAGCCGCTGCGGTGATTATCACCCTGATTTTACTTGGTAAAATTCTTGAAACCCGGGCAAAACGCGGCACAACGGCTGCTGTTATCGAACTGATGGCCTTGCGCCCTGATACAGCCAAAATTTTGCGTAATGGTACGGAAATTACCGTTCCGGCAGAAGATGTTGCGCCCGGAGATATCGTCATTGTCAGGCCCGGTGAGCGTATCCCGGTCGATGGCCAGATCGTTGAAGGCATCTCTCAGGCCGATGAAGCTTTGATCACCGGTGAAAGCCTGCCCGTTGAAAAAAGCCCCGGCGATGAGGTCACCGGCGGTTCTGTCAATGGCACTGGCATGCTGCAGATCAAGGCCACCAAAACCGGCGAGGATTCAACCCTCAACAAGATCATAACCCTGGTTGAGAACGCCCAGAGCGGCAAGGCCCCGGTCCAGCGGCTGGTCGATAAAATCAGCGCCATTTTTGTTCCTGCAATTGTGTTGATCGCAATTGTCACCTTTATCGGCTGGCTGCTGAGCGGAAACAGTTTTGAGAGCGCGCTGGTGGCAATGGTGTCGGTTCTGGTCATTGCCTGTCCCTGCGCTCTTGGTCTGGCCACCCCGACAGCAATTGTTGCCGGGACCGGTGCAGCTGCTAGAGCCGGTATTCTGTTTAAGGATGTCGAAGCTCTCGAGCTGGCCCACCGCGTTGATACGGTAATCTTTGACAAGACCGGCACCCTGACAGAAGGCCACCCGGCCGTCAGCAATATGATGACTGTTGATTTTGACGAGGCAGAACTTGTCCGGCTTGCCGCCAACCTGCAATCAGCCAGCGAGCACCCTCTGGCCAGAGCAATTCTCGAACACGCCGCAGATAAAAAACTTACAAGCGTAAAAGGTTTTAACAGCCACACCGGGTTTGGTGTCAGCGGTCAGGTCGATGGCCACGCAGTTGTAATTGGCAATAGTGCCTTGCTTCTGGACCGCGAGATAATCATTCCTGATTCAGTAGAAACCACCAGAGCCGATTGGGAAGGTGAGGGCAAAACGGTGGTGTTGATCGCCGTTGATGGTCGATTGGCTGGAGCCATGGCGATTTCTGACCCGATCCGCAAGGAAACAATAACTGCTATTGCCGGGTTGAAAAAACAGGGCATTGAACCCCTGATGCTCACCGGTGATGCCCATCGCACAGCGACAACCATTGCCAGACTGGCTGGTATTGATAATTTCAAGGCCGAAACCCGCCCACAAGACAAGGTTCAGGTCATTAAAGAACTGCAATCGCAGGGAAAGATAGTTGCCATGGTCGGTGATGGGATCAATGATGCCCCGGCACTGGCACTGGCAAATGTCGGTATTGCCATGGGTTCTGGCAGCGATGTCGCACTGGAAACCGCCGGCATCACCCTTATGCGCTCCAACCCCGCCATGGTAACAGCTGCCTTGCAAGTATCACGGCGCACCTGGACCAAGCTGTGGCAAAACCTGTTCTGGGCCTTTATCTACAACGTTATCGGCATTCCGCTGGCTGTCCTTGGCCTGCTCAACCCGGCCATCGCCGGTGCGGCAATGGCCATGAGCTCGGTAAGTGTTGTTACCAGCTCATTAATGCTGCGCCTGTGGAAACCTGAATCTTGAAAGACCGGGCTTTTAAAAATATGGCAAAACAGTCTCAGCACAAACTCGCTAGAGTTAAGTTTTAAAGATTATAACCTGTTTCACCATGTGATGTATAATCAAGGCCCTCAATCTCGCTTTGTTCATCAACCCGCAGGCCAACAGTCATCTGACACAGCTTGATAATAATAAAACTTGCCACGCCCGACCACACAGCAACGCTGATAACCCCGATTGCCTGAACACCAAACTGACCAATAACAGTTTGACCCTCAGCAAGGCCGGTTCCACCAGGCAGACCAACCAGAAACACCAGAAGCAGCGTACCAAGCGCGCCCCCGACACCATGCACTGCCAGAACATCAAGACTGTCATCAATCCCAAAACGGTTGCGAATAAGATCAACCGCTACATAACAGATAAAGCCACCGGCCAACCCCAGAACAACCGCTGCCATCGGCCCGACATAACCTGATGCCGGGGTAATAGTGGCAAGTCCGGCAATTGTTCCAGTAACAATACCAACCAGCGAAGGTTTGCCAAATCGCTTCCACTCGATCACCATCCACACCAGAGAGCCGGTTGCAGCAGAC
>Ga0316189_10002882_pt1 | contig 16783 bp, 19 predicted proteins | sample LowCovwburrow_MG_FD_204930 | JGI IMG/M metagenome (GOLD analysis project Ga0316189, IMG submission 204930) | Coastal sediment microbial communities from Maine, United States - Lowes Cove worm burrow | ecosystem: Environmental > Aquatic > Marine > Coastal > Sediment | place: USA: Maine... | reverse complement strand
CAAGTAATTTCATCACACTTTCATGATTACGTTTGTAACGGCGATTACCATTAAATATGGCTGTTAAACCACGATCAGGAGCATACCAATAGCGTTTAGCGTAATGCCAGCGAGCAGGGGATGTGAGGTCGATTTCAGAATAGGGAAAAGCAACAATATCAATGTCTTTCGGGGTGATCCCCGCTTGTTTGATACAAAATTGCGTAGCATGATAAGCCATACGACCTTTAGCATGCTTATCGCGAAGAAAACGTTCTTCTTCGGCAGCCGCAATCAATTTTCCATCAATATAAAGTGCTGCAGAAGCATCGTGGTTTACAGCGCCTGAAAGACCTAAAACAATCATATTGGTATTTTTCTTGTGTGGGTTTATTGAAGTCGAGATTATAGCAAGAACCGTGCTATTTTGGCGCTTGGCGAACAAATATAGCGGGCCGATGCATTAATGCTTATTGTTTTGAATGATCTCTTGGATAAAATCTAGTTTCCAAAATGCTTTTCGAACAGCTAAGTCGGTGAAGTTGTTATCTAGGTGTTCGGCGTTATTTTTACGGCTTGTCTCTAGTACTTGTGCATCAAGATGGTAGGTTTTTAGCATCAATTCTGCCAAGTGATGGCTGTCCCCTACGTTAAATAAATAATCTTTATCAGCAATTATTTCTTTGGCGCCACCGGCATCGGTTGCGATAATGGGTAAGTCGGCTAGAATCGCTTCTAGTAGCACCATACCAAAAGGCTCGTAGTCTGAGGATAAAACAAAGCAGTCGAATGCTTTAAAATACTTCACAGCATCAGGTACGACGCCAAGTAGGAAAACACGGTTTTCTAAACCGAGGTCTTTGATTTGCTGTTTTAGTGCTGATTCCAGCCGACCTTTACCTAATATAATGAGGTTGGCATTTGGCATGTCATCGGCAATGGATGCAAACCCATCAATGAGCGTTTTCTGATCTTTATCAGGGTGTAAACGACCGACATTAGCAAAAATATACTGATCAGATGCTAAACCTAAAGCCTGACGCGCTTCTGATGCGCTGAGATGGGAAAGTCGCACTTTATCGCTGTCGACGTGATTATATAAAGTCTGAATATGCTGCGGTGGGAAATGAGGTAATGCTTGCCGGACATAATCTCGGATCCCATCAGAGACGCCGAGGAGGTATAAGTTTTTTTGGTTTAAGGTGAGAAACCAGCGTCTAAGCGGACTACGAAAGACGTTATAAGCATGATTAATACCAATAACAGGTAAGCCTTTCAGGAATTGCAGAATATAGATGGCCTTGTAACGATGTGCGATAGCAAAGTCAAAATGATAGCGTTGGTGTAATTGTGTTAATTGTTTGATTTGTTTGAATTTGAGTCCACTAATTTGCTTGGAAGTATATTCAAGAAAGATCACTTCATCAGAGGCAGAATTTTTTATGACATGTTGATCTTGCTCGCCGGTTAAATAGACAGTGATGACTTTATATTCACTGTCTTCAAATAGGCTGGCATATTGCCTAGCAACGTCAAGGAATGGCATTTTATAGCTATGACAAAGCTGTAATACATATTTGTCAGTAGAAGGCTGGATCATAGAATTAGGCTCGTATCAAAGGGTCTTATTAGGATAGATAATAGCTGATAAATTAAGGAGTATAGCAAGAGGGACGAAGGTGAGATTATTTTGATTTATGCACGATACGATCATGGATTTGATACCAGAGTTTTTTAGATTTTGCTGAGAGTTTTACTTCATCAACATACGCTTTAAAGAAAGTGACTTGTTCTCTAGCTGTCCAGTTCTGAGTATGGCGTCGTAAAGTACTTAAATCTCTGAGGATGGCAGTATTTTTAAATAAGCGGCGTTTGGCTTTTTCTAAATCAATGATTCTGATATCCCAGTCGTCGTCAATCGCTTTAGCAAAAATATGTTTAGGATAAAGACTATTGTGCTGGATGTGGTGCTGATGCATATGACAAAGCACTTTAGCAATGGTTTTCAACAAGGCTTGACGGCGCTGCCAGCTCAAACCTGAATTAGGCAGTAAGGCGTCAAGGGGGTGATATCCCACGAGCTCTTTGGTGGCGATAATGGCTTGCCGCTTACCATTATAAGATCGGGTGCCAAAGTAGACTAACTCAAGTGTTGGGATCTGGTATCGGTGATAACGTTGGATGTTATCGTATTCTTTTTGAAAAGTAGCGATGCCAGAAAGTGGATGGCGCCATGTGCGGCTTAGATGGTTTTCCTGACGTTTAATAAAAATAAAAACAGGGTCATCTTCAATTTCCACTTGTTGGAGGGGTACTTTGACAACACCACTCCAACCACCACGACGAATATTAGGTTCTTCAAACCATTCGGCGTCTAGCGTCCATAAAGCATTAAAATGAGCGAGATGATTGTGCTTTAAAGGGCTTTGCCAATTTTCTTCAAAGTATTCCATCAGGGCTTATGGTTTCATCACTTTATAGACAGAAGCGCCATCTTTATTTTCCTTGCCAGTATGGTGAACCCTTGTAATATCGAGTGTTTTTAGGAAATCTTTAAGCCCAGCATTATGTTGTTTCTCGACCACAATAATGTAATCAAAATAGCGGTAGTTATCTGAATGAAGATCGGCACAGGGCCCAGAAGTATAAGACATTGTATGGGTGTGTCTGCGTAGGAAATCACTTGTCTTATAGATGTGCTTAACGCAGATGGTTGATGATGTCTTCTCGGCGTCAAAATAATAGAGGATAAAGCCATTATCAGTCATGACAAGGCTATCCTCAGGTAAGTTATGTGCCGCCCAGAGAGCGGCATCTTTAATATAAGTTTTGCGCTTTGACTGGGTAGAGGTATCAGCGACGCTATAGAAAAGTGCCAACGCAATGATTGACAGTAATAATTTATTCTTACCTAACCATAGCCGCTCGATACCGTGAGATAGGCTATGCATCACGAGGAGCAATAAGCCGATTAATGCCATTAAGGTATATCGACTAGAAATAAAATATTGTTTAAATAGGAAGGTAATCAATAATAAGATGTTGAGCGCTAGAAAATACAGTAGTAGTTGTTGGAGCTGCTTGGCATGCGGCTGAAGTGTTTTTGATGCTGTTGCGATATAAACAATAATATAACTGACAGAAAAGGCTTTTAATATTTTATAAAAAAACATGGCCAGCATGCCCGCTATCAGAATAAAAGCAGCATAGTCTTCAGAATATTGATTTAAAATCTGGTGTCTTATGATGTCAGCATATTGCGACAATGTGTTTATATAAGCGCTTAAATCTAGATATTTTGAAATAGAACCCAGCTTGCCAAATGCAGCCATCAAATCGGGCCGACTGAGTACAAACGTCACGATGGCAAGGAAGGCGATAGCCAACAAGTAAGAAACCTGAGCAATTTGCTTAAATCCTTCGCTAGGTCTTCTGGCCCACAATAAAAACAAGGGAAGGCCTAATAAAATGACAGTACCTTCTATACGGAAAAGAATGGCACTGATCATGAAAACCTGCCATAGCGTAGCGGCTTTATAGTTTGGCGAATTGAGAAACAACATAAACTGATAAAGTGCAAGACTGCAAAAAGCCCAATAACCTGGGTCGCGAAGAATAAAATCGCGGTATTCATTAATGGGTGTAAAACAAAGAATTAAAACAGCCGCAATAGATAATTGCCGTGGCGTTGAAACAAGCAGACTACTGATTAAGACCAGTGCATCTGTCAACAGAATAAAGAATAAACTGTTGAGTATAAGTGCTGATGTCTCTATGGAAAGTGAGGTTAATTGATGAATCCATGCGATCAGTATCGAAAAGGTTGGCCAATCAAAAAGGCCTTTTACAGCTTGCAAGCCACCAGCTAAATAGGCCTCAGTCATTTGCAAATACAGGACGCCATCACTATTAATAATGTCGTCAAAATAAACGGCTTGAAGCGAAAGCAGTAAGCTGACGAGGGCAGTAAAAATCCGAACACGAGTGATATTAAGATTAGACGGTTGAGTATCCATATGGGCTAGTGATTGACCTGAGATTGAGAGTTTTGAACGGATGTTAGCACATCCTTACTATGTATATCCTGCATACACTTGTGATGTTGTTCTGGGCAAGTCCGTTGAAAGCAAGGACCGCATTCGACATCAATTTGGACAATGTGGGCATTGTCAGACAAGGGCGGCGTAAAGTTGGGTGAAGTAGGGCCATAAATGACGACCAAAGGCTTTCGTAATGCAGCGGCGATATGCATTAAGCCAGAATCATTGGAAATAACGGCATCAGCAGTGGCTAATAAATCAATCGCATCTTGAAGTTGGGTTAAACCACAAAGATTGATGAGGTTATTATCATTGTTGTTGTTCGTATGACCTTCAATCTCATCAGCTATGGTTTTATCGGCTTCGGAACCCAGCACTAACACTTGCCACCCTTGTTCAATCAAAGCACGGGTGACTTCGGCATAAGATTTTGCTGGCCATTGCTTCGCAGGGCCAAATTCAGCACCAGGACAGAGGATTAATCTTTTTTGCCCTGCTTTTAATGATGGCACTGCAAATGTGACCTCATTAGCCATCATCTTAGGCATAGGATAATTAGGGGCAATATGGGCCTGTTCGGCAGGATGGGCTAACGAGACAAAACGTTGCACCATCAATGGCAAAGCTGTTTTATCCAGTATTCGTAAATCATTGAGCAAACCATAACGCGCTTCGCCTTTCCAACCGGTTCGTATAGGGATATTGGCAAACCAAGGAATTAATGCTGATTTCCATGAGTTAGGGAGCACAATGGCTTGATCATAATGCTGCGCTCGAAGTTCATGGCCTAATTTCTTACGCATAGACCAGCCGAAAGTGCCATGGCTTACTGGCATTGTGATGGCTTGATTTACTTCAGGCATGCGATCTAATAAGGGCTTGGTCCAAGCTAATGCCAAGACATCAATAATCACATCAGGTTTATCGGCTTTAAGTGCCATAAAAAGCGATTGCGCCATCACCATATCACCAATCCACGATGGGCCGACAATGAGGATTTTATATGGCGCTGATGACATGATTAGTGCAGAGTGTTGTGCGTAATAAAGATGAACAGTGTGCCAGCGGCGATAAGTAAAACTTGCTGCAATGTTTCAGAGGGTTTGACCTTATCGTGTAGGCCAGGAATGAGGTCGGCGACAGCGATATAAATAAAGCTAGATGCAGCGACAACTAAAATATAAGGCAAAACATGCTGCATATCACTGAGGGCAAAATATGCTAATAAGGCACCAACCACCGTGCCGAGGCTGGCCAAGATATTGTAAAAAAGCGCTTTTTTACGGTTAAAGCCACTGTGAAGTAAGATGACAAAGTCACCCAATTCCTGAGGAATTTCATGGGCGGCAATCGCTAATGCGGTGACAATGCCTAAGTGAATATCCGTCATAAAAGCCGCAGCAATCAGAATACCATCGACAAAATTATGAATGGTATCGCCGACTAAGATTAATGTCCCCGCGGCTTGCTTACGATTATGTGTGTGTTGAGGGTCATTCTCTGGTAAATGGCCGTCGCAATGATCATGGTGGCAATGGCGCCATAACACCAATTTTTCTAGTAGAAAAAAAGTCAGTAAGCCTAATAGCAAGGTGAGCCCGATATTATGGGCATCGACAGGGTATTGATGCTCAAGCGCATGGGGCAATAGCCCTAAAAATGAAGCACCAAGTAGCGCACCGACAGCAAAGCTGACTAGGTGGGGCACCGCCACCATGCGAGAATTTTCTGATAACAGTAGAAAGCTAGAAGCTAAAACAACACTGGCAACGCCACCGAGCAGGCTAAAACCAATGATCCAGAGTAATAATTCCATAGAGTGCTAATACGACTAAATTAATCGGGAGATCATACCCTAATTTGGCCGTGAATTGGCTTAATCTTCAGTTGTATAGCTGGAGATGAGCCTTGTTACTCTCTAGTGAGGCGCTATCCAAATCACAGAAGCCATCCGACCTGTGATGGCATCTCTACGATATGAGAAAAAACGGCTAGGTTCGTTAACAGTGCAAAAGTCACCACCAAAAATGGCATGAACACCCAGCGCATTGAGGCGTTGTCGAGCCAAAAGATAGATATCGGCAAGATAATGCGAGTCGTCCGTTTGCTGAAAGGCCTGTTGTGACACCACATCGTGCTTAACAAAGGCATCGACCACATCTTGGCCGACTTCAAATTGTTCGGGTCCGATGGCCGGGCCGAGCCAAGCTAGAATATTTGAGGTATGACATGAAAATGCTGCGATTGTCTGTTCAATAATGCCATTAGCCAAGCCTCGCCAGCCGGCATGAAGCGCAGCAATCTGGTCACCCTGTTGGTTACACAATAAAATAGGCAGGCAGTCGGCGGTCAGAATCGGGCAGACATGATTAATAGTCTTACTGACGATCCCATCGGCTTGTTCACCAGCGGTCCATTGCCCGCTATCGATGACTTTGCAACCATGAACTTGCGACAACCAGCGAGGGGGCGCGGGCAATTGAGCGTTTTGAATCAAAATATCCCGGTTCTGCTTCACTTTCAAGCCATTATCACCGACGTGGTCACCTAAATTTAGCGAATCATAAGGTGCTTCACTGAGGCCAGCAGAACGTGTCGAGGTAAATGCTTTGACGTGATCGGGTGCAGGCCATTCTGGGATAATAAGATCTAGCATTAGGGTGTAGCCATCGTGGCATTGAAATAATCACGCCAATAGCGAAACAAGTCTGGATTACTGGCTGTTATCGCCGATTTAGGGACGAGTGAGCCATCGAATAATGTATCGCCCTCTAATGTCTCAACAGCCAACCCTGCCTCAGCGAGAATCAGTTGTGCAGCGGCGTAATCCCATAATTGTTGTCGACCATGGAGATAGAGATGGCCTCTGCCTGCGGCAATCCAGCACAATTCCAGGGCGATGGATCCTAAATTGCGTTGCGAGCTATAAGGTCGGTCATTGATTAGGCGTGTAGATAGGCTGGTGGTGAGGCGCTTAAAATCAACAAAAGCAATGGCTTTATTGGGTGAGATGTTCAGCTTAGAGGGTATTAATAGCCGTTCATTTAAATAAGCCCTTTGGCCTAGCTGCGCATAAAAGCATTCTTGGTGACTGGGGTCATAAACAAGTCCAAAATGGACACTATTATTAACAACTAAAGCCAATGACACACAGAAGTAAGGTAAGCCCGCGGCATAATTACTGGTGCCATCGACAGGATCTAAACACCAGAAAGGGCTAGGTGATGCGAGCAAGTGCTGTTGCTGTGCTGGCGTCATTTCTTCGCCCAAGAAAGCAATGTCGGGGTAGGCAGCATATAAAGCGGATTGAAGCGCCGTCTGCATTGCAATGTCCGCTTCTGTCACGATACTGCCATCAGACTTATATTGACGTTTGATCTCATTAAATCGTGGTAAGAGTTCTGTTTCGCTCGCTGAAATAACGATGTGTTTGATTTGTTTAATATCTATATTCATGAACTGAGTATAAAACTTGCGGTTACAGTTATTCAAACCGACAGCAACACACTGTAGACTTGGGCAATAATAAATTTTTTGTCGTGATCTAAGTTTAATGAGAATACCTAGGTTTTATTGTCCCGAACTCAATGCGGTCGATGAGGTAATTAAATTGCCTATAGATGCGCACCGACATGCCGTGCAAGTATTAAGACTAAAAGCGGGGGCCCCAGTGAGGTTATTTGATGGCACTGGTTTGGAATACGAAGCTAATTTATACGAAGTCAGTAAACGTGAATCGACAGTAAAATTATCAACAGCGATATCAAACAATAACGAATCCACTTTATCGTTGACGCTGATACAAGGTATTTCACGCGGTGAACGCATGGACTATACCCTGCAAAAAGCGGTTGAATTGGGGGTGAATAGAATAGTTCCTGTAATCACACAGCGGTGCAATGTACAACTTTCTGGCCAGCGTGCCGATAAAAAGTTAGCACATTGGCAAGGTGTGATAATCAGTGCTTGCGAACAAAGCGGTAGGCGAAAAATGCCGGTATTAGACAGGATCATCTCGTTTGACGACATGATAAGTGAGTTTAATAGCGGTTCGCGATTGATATTAGAGCCAACGGCAGAAATGGGTTTTAAGCACTTACAGCCACAAACAGAAACCAGTTTATTGATAGGGCCAGAAGGTGGGTTTAGTGAGACAGAAGTACAGCAAGCCATGAATAGTGGTTTCCAAGCCATTCAGTTTGGCCCGAGAATATTACGCACTGAAACAGCGGCAGTATCCGCATTGGCAGTACTTCAAACGCTGTGGGGAGATCTGGGCTGATGGATAGTGGACTCACCTTCTTACTCATTATCTCGCTATTATGGTTTTGGTGGAATAGCCGCGGTGTAGCAGAAATAGCGATTCAAGCGGCAAGAAGAAATTGTGAACAAGCCGACTTAACGTTTTTGAATGATACTGTAGGCTGGAAGAAAATACGTCTTAAACGTAATCGATTAGGCAGAGTCCAGATCGAGCGAACGTATTTCTTTGAGTTTGCCAGTGATATGTCACAGCGCTATAAAGGGGAAGTTATTATGCTGGGCCAAGAAGTGAGTAAAATAACCTTAGAAGTTTATCGAGTCTGAAAAGGGTAAAACGATGCAAAAAACAGTGTTGATAGTGGATGATTCCCGTGTGGCTAGAATGTCTTTAAAAAAAGCATTAATGCCACATGGTACACAGATAGTAGAAATGTCTAGCGCTGAAGAAGCATTCGACTATTTGGCAACAGAGAACAATCACCCTGATATGATATTTATGGATGTCGTGATGGAGGGGCTAGATGGACTGGCCGCCACCAAGAAAATTAAAGCAACACCGGAATTGAACACTATTCCAGTCGTGATTTGCACTGGCAATCAATCTGAGTTAGATAATGAAAAAGCAAGAGAGTCAGGTGCTATTGCGGTGTTAACAAAACCACCGGTTCCTGAAGCGGTCGATGACATCATGACGGCATTAACAAGGCATGCTGAAGTGACTCCAAAAGAGGCATCGCCATCGCTTGTTGATGTTGATGAAGCGACGATAGCGGCGAAAATGTTAGAGGCTATAGAGCAGAAGTTATGGCCGAAAATGACACGGGAATCGCAACATATTGCGGCCGAAGCAAGCTATACCAAGACTAAGGAAATTATTGAAGAACAATTGGTGGGTCAAATCCAAGCCGAACTTAAAGCATTGTTACCGACCTTACAATCACAATGGTTAACAGCCGTAAAACAAGACGTAGTCGCCAATCAGGTGGACGAAGTCAACATGGATGACACAGCGCAAGCTTCTGATGCGTTAGAAAAACAAGCAGAGCAAGACCAAGTGGAAGCAGGGATACAAACTGGATCAAATGCGATGGGCGCCGTTGATGTGGCAACGGTGGCACAAGTATCAGATGAAAGTGAGCAAAAATTAGCTGAATTGACAGAACGAGTATCTCAACTTGAGACTATTGCAAGGGGCTTAGTCATTTCAGCCGTGGTCTTAGCTATTGCTATTATTCTGTTCTAAAGCGGATAGGGTGTTCATTAAAAGATGAATATTGTAGAAGCGATTGAAAAGGGGCGGGCGTATTTGTCAGAGTCCGAAAGCCCAGAGCGTGATAGTCAATATCTACTCTGTCATGTACTCGCCTGTAGCTCGACTTATTTGCATACCTGGCCTGATAAAAGCTTAAGCGAGCAACAGCAAGCAGACTATACAATTTTACTAGCACAACGCGCTGAAGGTAGGCCGGTTGCGCACCTAACGGGACAACGTGGCTTCTGGTCACTTGATCTTAATGTCAATGCGGACACATTAATTCCAAGGCCAGACACTGAAACTTTAGTGGCAGCAGCACTCGAAAAAATACAACCTGACATGACGATTGCTGATTTAGGCACAGGGAGTGGTGCCATTGCATTAGCACTCGCGTCCGAGAGGTCAGATATTCAAGTATTGGCAATGGATAAATCTCGAGGTGCTTTAAAAATGGCGCAACGCAATGCGAAACAATGTCAGATCAATAATGTCTCGTTTTGGCAAGGGAATTGGTTGTTTGCGATCACAGACCATTCGCTCGATATGATTGTCAGTAATCCGCCGTATATAGCACACACTGATCCGCATCTACACCAAGGAGACGTACGTTTCGAACCGTTGACTGCCTTGGTGTCCGGCCAAGAAGGTTTAGCGGATATTCGCCAGATTATTGAGCAAGCGACTCGTTGTTTAAAGTCAAAGGCTTGGTTATTCATTGAGCATGGCTATGCGCAGGCCGGTGCCGTTGCTCAGCTATTTGGGCAAGCGCGTTTTGAGCAAGTATCCTGTGTCAAAGATTTTGGCGGTAATGATCGCGTCACTATGGGCCAACTGCCGCTATAATGATTCGATTGTAATGAGTAATGATAATGCCATGAATGATGAGCAACTGCTTCGATATAGTCGCCAATTACTATTACCGCAGGTTGATTTTGATGGTCAACAGCGCTTGTTGGATAGCCATGTATTAATTATTGGTTTAGGGGGCTTGGGCTCGCCAGTCGCGCTATATTTAGCCGCAGCAGGAGTGGGAAAGTTAACATTAGTTGATGACGATAAGGTCGAGCTATCTAATCTACAGCGCCAGATCATTCACACTGAAAACGATATTGGCCGAACTAAAGTGTTGTCCGCGGTAGATAGCTTAGTTGCGATAAACAGTGACTTACAGCTTGATGTAAAAACCGAGCGTTTGGATCGAGCAGGACTTGAGCAAGTGATTTCAGAAGTGGATGTGGTGGTGGACTGTAGTGATAATTTTGCCACCCGATTTTTATTAAACGAGGTCAGCCAACAGTATAAAAAGCCCTTAGTGTCCGGAGCCGCCATCAGAATGGAAGGTCAAGTGACGGTCTATGATCCCAGACAGCCAGACAGTAGCTGTTATCAATGCTTATATCAAGATAAAGGCGAATTGCAGCAAAGTTGCTCAGAAACCGGTGTTTTATCGCCATTATTAGGCATTATCGGTAGTATTCAGGCTGTTGAAACGGTGAAGCTGATCGCCCAAGTAGGTCAATCATTAGCGGGGCGTCTTTTGATATTAGATGCGGCAATGATGCAATGGCGTGAAATCAGATTAAAGCCAAATCCAAACTGTCCCATCTGCCAGTTATCAAATTGAACAATGTTATTTATGTTATTTAAGTTAAGAGGTCGTTAAGCAAAAATGAGAAAAACCGAAAACCAACCTGCATTAGTCGAGGCGGCAGAAATAGCATTGCAGCAAGCCAAAAAACAAGGTGCAACGTCTGCAGAAGCAGGGGTGAGCCAGAGTACAGGTTTGTCGGTCACCGTACGTCAAGGTGATGTCGAAACCTTAGAATATAACAATGATACTAGCTTGGGTCTCACCGTCTATTTTGGTCAAAGTAAAGCGTCGGCCAGTACGTCTGATTTGTCGCCTCAAGCGATTAAGGATGCGGTGACAGCAGCCTGTGGTATTGCCAAACATACCCAAGCCGATGAATCGGCAGGTTTAGCGGATAAAGCTTTAATGGCGACCGAGTTTCCTGATTTATCAACCTATCACCCTTGGGATGTTGACGCTGAACAAGCTATTGAAATAGCGACCGAATGTGAACAAGCTGGTTTTGATGTGGATACAGGCATTACTAACTCAGAAGGCGCCAGTGTCTCCAGCCATCAAGGCGAACGTATTTATGCCAACAGCCATGGTTTCTTGGGTCAAAGTCAGGGCACACGACATAGCGTGTTCTGCACTCTGATCAGTGACGATGACAAAGGTATGCAACGAGATTATTGGTACGATATTGCACGCGATGCACAGGATTTAGCATCCGCTAAAAGTATAGGTCAACGCGCAGCTGACAATACATTACGCCGTCTCAATGCGCGAACGGTGAAGACAGGAAACTACCCTGTTGTTTTCTCAGCCGATATTGCGCCGTCATTATTTGGGCAATTGACTTCAGCGATCCGTGGTGGTGCTTTGTATCGGCAATCATCGTTTTTAATTGATCACTTAGGTAAGCAAATCTTCCCGAATTTTATCCATATTCATGAGCAACCTTTATTGTTAAAAGGCTTGGGAAGTGCAGCATTTGATAGTGAAGGCGTCGCCACACAGACTCGCGATATTATCCGTGAGGGTGTGTTACAAGGTTATGTTCTAGATAGTTATTCTGCTCGAAAATTAAATATGGCCTCCACGGGTAATGCGGGTGGTGTTCATAACTTAACGGTTGAACATACACAACTGGATTTTGATAATTTACTCAAACAAATGGGGTCAGGTGTATTAGTCACAGAGACCATGGGTATGGGGGTTAATATTGTGACAGGTGATTATTCACAAGGTGCAGCAGGGTTTTGGGTTGAAAATGGCGAAATACAATATCCGATAGATGAGTTCACCATTGCGAGTAATTTACGGGATATGTTTATGGGGATCGAAGCGATCGCTGATAATATCGAAATGAGGGGCAATATTCGGACGGGTGCGGTATTGATTAACAACATGAAAGTGGCTAGTTAACAGCCCTTGATGTTTAAGCGTTAGCGTTCAATATAGTCGAGGAATACCATGCAGTTTTATATAAGTGTTTCAACCACGATATTGCAGCTTACTTTGAGTGATACTCAGTTGGCGTGAACGCCTTAATACTCAATGCATGAATGTCCGCTTTCATCAAAGCGGCAGCAGCTTCATAAATTAATCGATGGCGTTTAAGTGGTGGTAAACCGCTAAACTGTTCGCTGACAATAGTCAGGGTATAGTGGCCTCCACCTGTATTGCCCGCATGGCCCGCATGCAGTGCACTATCATCTTGAACACTAAGATATTGGGGGCCCAAAGGGGCAAGCGCCGTTTCTAAACGTGAAAGAGTATCGCTCATGGTAAAACCTGTTTAAAGGGCTTAACGGTGACTTTTGCGTAGATACCAGCCTTGATATAAGGATCAGCACTAGCCCAAGCTTGTGCTTCTGATAAGCTTGGAAATTCAGCCACAACTAAACTGCCAGTAAATCCCTGCTCGCCTGGGTCGTCACTATCAATAGCGGGGTGAGGTCCTGCGAGGACGAGTCGACCTTCAGCTTGCAGCGCTTGTAGACGTGCGACATGTGCAGGCCTTGCTTGTCGCCTAAGGGGGAGACTATCGTCGATATCTTCGCTCATAATGGCGTATAACATTAAACCTGATCCTCATTAGATTCAGCTGGCTCAATGACGTGTTTGCTGAGGTAGATCGACTGGCCAATAATAAACAGGATGGTTAAACCTAATAAACCAAATAATTTGAAATTCACCCAAGTGGCCTCATCAAAATTAAAAGCAACATACAAATTGGCAACGCCAGAGCTAATAAAAAATAGGATCCAAGCGTAATTGAGGCGGGACCAAACAAAATCAGGCAGTTGAATATGTTCAGACATCATTCTTTCCAACAAAGATTGTTTGGTGAATATGTGTGCACCTAAAAATCCTGCTGCGAATAACCAGTTTACAAGGGTCGGTTTCCACATAATAAAGTTCGGATCTTGTAGCCAAAGTGTCGCACCACCAAGAATAACCACCAAGACTAAGGTAAGAAGATGAGACTTTTCGAGTTTGCCATGGCGGAACCAACTGTAGGCATTCTGACAGAGCGTCGCTACAATCATAACCGCTGTGGCGACATAAATACCTTTTATATCATAAGTTTGTCCACCCCAGTCATAGGCGCCGCCGCCGAATTTATAGGCGATAAAAAACAAGGTGATGGGTAAAAAATCAAAAAATAATTTCATGTCAATCCGAGCGAATAGAGTAATGGCCATTATTCTAACGTAAAATAACCGTTATGACTTGTTATGACCTACATAGCCATTCGACATCCTCTGACGGCAGTCTATCCCCGCAACACTTAATTGCAAGAGCAGTCGAACAGGGTGTCGATGTACTGGCACTGACAGATCATGATGGGATGGAAGGCATTGCAGCAGCGCGGTCAGCGGCCCAAGGCACAACCTTGACATTGGTCAACGGTGTTGAAGTATCTGTCACATGGGGCGGTAGCACGGTGCATATTCTGGGTCTCAACGTTGACTACCAGAATGAAGCCTTGCAAAAAGGGTTGGCTGGAATACGAGAATATCGCCGTGAACGTGCGGTTAAAATAGCTGAACGACTAGAAAAGTCAGGAATAGTAGGGGCTTATGAAGGTGCAAGGCAATATGCCTCCCCGGTTATGCTCGGCCGAGTCCATTTCGCCAAGTTCTTAGTGGAAAAAGGTTATGCGAAAAGCATTAATGATGTATTCAAGCGTTATTTGGTAAGAAATAAACCGGGTTATGTGTCAGGAGAGTGGGCAAGCTTAGAGCAAACGGTGACTTGGATTAATGATGCCGGTGGTCAAGCGGTGATTGCACATCCAGCGCGCTATAAAATGACAGCGACTAAATTAAGACGTTTAGTGACTGAATTTAAAACACTCGGTGGTATCGGAATAGAAGTCATATCAGGCAGACAACACCCCGAAGAAATCAAAACCTTAGCAAAATTAGCCAATGACTTTGAACTGTTAGCCTCTCGTGGCTCAGACTTTCATTCACCGGATAATACTTGGGTGGAATTAGGACGCTTGCCAGCATTACCACTATCCGTAACCCCAATATGGCAAGCATGGTAAGTGGTTGTAACTAAAAATAATTTACGATTATTTTCTAGCTGTGTATGATGCATTGGCATTTTTAAGCATATTTTCCATATAAAAGGCGACTAATGAGCCAACGTTTTCACATTCATCCAGTTAATCCACAAAAAAGATTGATTAGCCAAGCCTGCGACATTATTCGGCAAGGAGGCTTAATTGTTTATCCTACGGACTCTGGTTATGCCCTAGGTTGTCAAATAGGCGATAAGGCTGCGATGGATAATATTCGCCGCATTAGGCAACTTGATGACGATCATAATTTCACCTTAGTTTGCAGAGATCTATCAGAATTATCCGTCTATGCCAAAGTGAATAATGCAGTGTTTAGAAGTATCAAAGCCAATACGCCCGGCGCCTATACGTTTATTTTACCCGCAACCAAAGAAGTCCCCCGTCGCCTACAACATGCCAAACGAAAAACCATTGGCCTACGGATCCCTGATAATAAAATAGCACTTGCTTTATTAGAAGAGTTGAATGAACCGATCATGAGTTCGACACTGATCATGCCGGGTGACGATTTACCGATGACAGATGTTGATGACATTGTTGATCGGCTAAGTAAGCAAGTGGCTTTGATTATTGATGGCGAATATTGTGGTAGTGAGCCGACAACAGTGGTCGAGTTTATTGACGATATGCCAGAAATCATGCGTGTTGGGTCTGGCGATTCAGCTCCTTTCGAGACTTAAACTGTGTGGTGGCTGGGACTGCTCACGATCATTCTCTTAGCATTTTATGTCCTAGTTTATATTGGACAAAAAGCAGCTGTAGCAGATTGGGGGGGGGGAAAGGTCAATTGGATAGATGGTCTAGTACGTTTATTGTGTCGGCATGTCCATCATATAGATGATAGCAATCAAATTCCTTTACCGGAGACTGGCCCCGCTATTGTGGTGGCAAATCATGTCTCTGGCCTCGATCCTTTTTTATTGATTTCAGCGTGTAAAAGACCGTTACGATTCTTGATCGCCCGCGAAGAATATGAACGCCCGATTTTACATTGGTTATTTAAGGCCTCAGGCTGTATCCCGGTCGATCGATCAGGCCGGCCTGAAAAGGCATTAAGACAAGCATTACAGATGCTTCGACAAGGTGAAGTAGTCGCCTTATTCCCCCATGGCAAAATACTATTAGACGACGAGCTACCACATAACATAAAAGGCGGTGTCGCTAGACTTGCAATCTGGTCTGAGGCGGCTATTTACCCCGTCAGGATTGATGGTGTTGGCTGCGAAGGCAGTGTGGCATTAGCGCCTGTTATTCCCAGTAATGTGGTCTTGACCATGGGCGAGCCTTTGCAATGCCAGCCAGCTGAAATGAAGGCATGTTTAGCAAGTATTACCAAAGCTATCGGACCGCAATCTTCCAGACCAGTGTCATAACGACTGCTTGATTTTTGTCGCAAGGCCCCCCATCTTTAAATCACGTACTTTTTATAGGGGAGCATGCAAATGCAAATAGATAAGTTCACTAGTAAGCTGCAAGAAGCATTGGCCGAAGCACAAAGCATGGCATTGGGCCGAGACCATCAGTTTATTGAGCCTGCGCATTTAATGTTGGCATTACTAGCACAACAAGGTGGCACTGTTAAGCCGCTGCTAACACAGGCGGGAGGCAATGTTGCTGCTTACCAAAATGAGCTAGAGCAACAGTTATCACGCTTAGCACAAGTTGAGGAGGGAACAGGCGATGTTCACCTATCTCAAGACCTAAATCGTTTGTTGAATCAGACCGATAAGTTGGCCCAAAAACGACAAGATAAGTATATCTCTAGCGAGTTGTTCGTCTTAGCAGTCAGCGAAGATAAAAATCAAACGGGTGAGTGCTTGCGAGCACAAGGCATTAATAAAAAAGCCTTGGAAGCGGCGATTGAAAAAATGCGTGGTGGTGAAAATGTGACGGATCAGAATGCTGAAGAACAACGTCAAGCATTAGAAAAATACACGATTGATCTCACCGAATTTGCCGAAAAAGGTAAATTAGATCCCGTTATCGGCCGTGATGATGAGATCAGACGCACAATTCAAGTTTTACAACGTCGCACTAAGAATAACCCGGTACTGATAGGTGAACCGGGTGTCGGTAAA
>Ga0316189_10002880_pt1 | contig 16788 bp, 11 predicted proteins | sample LowCovwburrow_MG_FD_204930 | JGI IMG/M metagenome (GOLD analysis project Ga0316189, IMG submission 204930) | Coastal sediment microbial communities from Maine, United States - Lowes Cove worm burrow | ecosystem: Environmental > Aquatic > Marine > Coastal > Sediment | place: USA: Maine... | reverse complement strand
TCTACACGCGCAATGTTACTGCTGTCGAGATTTGCAGTCGGCTCATCAAGCAACAGCACGCGTGGACAATTAGACAGCATGCGCAAAATAGACAGCCGCTGTTTCTCACCGCTGGAACAACGACTGATATTCCAACGCATAACTTCCTGCCCGAACCCAAGCGCTTCGGTATATTTTGCCTGTGCACTGAAATGCTGATCAACCGTATCGAACCACCAATGGCTTTCAGCCGGTAGCAGCATTACGCGGCGGCGCCATTCATGGGCTTTGACCTGGTCCTGTGCAATATTCTCTGCGTACACTTGCCCGCCGTGCTCGTCCATATCCGCAATTGCCCTGAGTAAGCGCGTCTTGCCGCTTCCCGATTCACCGGACAGGCCCATGCATTCGCCCGGCTCGATTGTCAGGTTTACGGGCTCTAGATTTGGTATCTTCAGTTCTTCGAGTCTAAGCATGGCTTTGCAACACAGGTCAGGCATGCATTGTAAGCTATACTTCAGTGGATGAGATATCTTGTTTTAATGCTGCTGCTATCAACCAGCCTGGTGTGGGCCGAATCCACACGCATTGAAGTCTATCCTCTGAGCCAGAACTACTGGGACATCAAAACCGGTGACACCCTCGGCGAAATCGTCAACACACTGATTCCAGGAAATCCTTACCTGCAGGAAAAATTAATACGCGACATTGTAACGACCAACCCGCATGTTTTTCCCGATGGCAACCCGCACTACATGCTGGCCAACAAACGCCTGTGGCTGCCAAACGCGGTGAAACCACCGGATGATTCAATAAACGCTTCCGGCCACATCATCGAAACTTATCAGTGGGGCAGCATTAAGAAAAGCAACGCGTGGCAAGGAACAAGGGACGAGAACTGAATACACAGCAAACTAACGCGCTAGGGTGGTATCTAGCGTCGCTGCTGACTTTGAGCTCTGGTTCTTATCTGGCTGCCAAACACTATCCCGGGGGATTCGATTGGGCCTACACGGTGGCCTCGGCACTGGCTTCGCAAAAACATAATCCAACGGGCAGTATCTGGTTTGCAGGCGCCATGAGCCTGGCAATGATTTTGCTGTGGCCATACGTATCAGCATTGAAACAAGCCCAGCAGCCAGAATTGCCTGCAACCGCTAAATTTGCAATCGCTGCCTTGCGTACGGGGCAGATCTGTGGAGCCTTGCTGGGCCTCGAAAAACTGTTCATACGCGACCTGTCGAACTGGGTCTACAAGGCCCACGAAATCCTTGGCCTGATCACATTCATGGGCTTTTATTTCGGCATACTTGCCCTGCTGGTTCAGGCCATGCTTCGTCAAAGAATGTATGCTTTCCCTGCCCTGCTGGTAGCCACCCCACTGCTTGCCATAGGCATCACCCAATTCTGGCTTTATCTTGATCAGCGAAACCTGGGATGGGTCGGCGCCAGCTGGCGGGAAATGGGCATATCGCTGTGGATGAGCTTCGCCTTCTGGCAATGGCTGGCAATTGGTTTTCTATGGCTAGGCCTGGGCCTGCTGTCGTGTAACTGTTTAAACAAGCACTCTCCCCCTGGCTGACCTGAAGCAGCCATTGTGTATTCCGGGAACAGCATAGCTATCTAGTGAGCAGCTACCTGGAAATAAGTATACTGTCCCCGGAATTCACCCCGGAATTCAACGGAATTCAAACCCGCTACCCGAACCTGACATCAATCTACAAGTACTCGAGTTTATGGTGTCGCCATTGTTTACAATTTTGAACGGGCTAAATGGCACAATAAATACGTAACTTGTTGAAATTCTGTGACACATGAAAAATATATACACAACAGAGTGTCGTATTTGTTTACAGTTTTGATATGCTTGAGAACATATTTTATCCGACTACGTAACCGCCTAAGCACATGTCTAAATTCATATTTAAATAATTATCAATAAGTTATCGCATATTATTTAAACAGGTAGCGTTAAATTTAAAACTGGCATGCGAAATGCTTTATTTAGATATACCAAATGCTCAAAAATCACACACACTAGACAATTAGTGAACCAGGGATCTTGTCCCATGTTCTCTAATTGGAATTAGTTTCATCAGGATGCGATATGCCACCCAATGCACCGCATCAAGACTCATTGTTCTGCAAATGAATCAATTGATAACTTTTTGATTCAACTGAATTATTTCCTATGAGCAGGGAGTACGTATGCCAACTCAGAGTGGCGATGCAATGAACTTGATCCGCATAGACTATTCAGCCAGGCTTGACATCAACAGGAATAGGGAATATTTTCCCAATAAATAATGGCAAGTACTAAACAAAAGGTAAATCATGAACATACTGGTAACCGGTGGTGCTGGATATATAGGGAGCCATGCCTGCAAGGCACTGGCCGATGCAGGCTATACGCCTGTTACACTGGATAATTTCGACCATGGTCATCGCTGGGCGGTGAAGTGGGGGCCGCTGGTGGAAGGCGACCTTGCCGACAGTGACTTACTCCGACAGACATTTGACGAATATCACATTGATGCTGTCATACACTTCGCTGCGTATGCCTATGTTGGCGAGTCGATGACGGAACCGGGAAAGTATTTTCGCAACAACGTGATCAATACCATCAGGCTGCTGGATGCCATGGTTGAGTGCAGCGTTGACAAAATCGTGTTTTCCTCAACGTGCGCAAGCTATGGATTGCCGGTCAGCGTACCCATGGATGAACAACATCCCCAAAGACCGGTCAACCCCTATGGTGAATCAAAGCTTTTTATTGAACGCGCGCTCCATTGGTACTCCATGGCACACGGAATACGGGCTGCTGCTTTGCGGTATTTCAATGCGGCCGGTGCGGACCCGGAAGCCGAAATCGGTGAGGACCATTCCCCGGAAACACATTTGATTCCCCTGGTGATCGAAGCAGCACTGGGGCGGCGATCCCATGTGGATATCTACGGTTCCGATTACCCGACGCCGGATGGCAGTGCAATTCGTGACTATATTCATGTCACTGATCTGGCAACTGCCCATGTACTGGCGCTGAAGAAATTGCAGGCAGGTTCCGACAATCTGTTTCTGAACCTGGGTACCGGCCAGGGACACACAGTCAGAGAAGTCATTTCCAAAGTCGAGCAGATCAGCGGCGAGCAAGTCGATGCCCGGATGGCGCCGCGACGCGCGGGAGATCCAGCAGAGCTGGTAGCGGCGACTGGGCTCGCAGCTGAGACATTAGGCTGGAAACCGGAGCACTCGAGCCTTGAAACCATCATCGAAACAGCCCTGAACTGGCACAAGAAGCATAGGCGATTAATCCCTATGCGTCCAAACACGAAAGCTGCAACGCCACGGCACAGGAAGCGCATGCCCCTTATCAGGAACAAACAAAAGCAATAATGGATACCGCAAGATTACAGTATAGATCTTATCCCGCTGCCAATGGATTGAACGATAACGCTCCTGCCGTGACAGGAACTGCACCTGCCTCTACTGACCAAATTACGGTACACGGCAAGTTTCTTTACGAGGGTGACACCAAATTCTGGATCAAGGGAGTGACCTACGGTACATTCTGCCCCGGCGAGGACGCTACACCGTTCCCTGTTCGCGAAGTCGTTGAGCAAGACTTCACAATGATGGCCGCACAGGGTATCAACAGCGTACGCACCTATGTCCCGCCACCGATCTGGTTGCTGGATATTGCTCATAGAAATGGCTTACGCGTGATGGTTGGCCTGGCCTGGGAACAGCACGTGACATTTCTCGACGATCGAAAACTGGTCAAGACCATTGAGGATCGTGTACGTGAGGGTATAGAAGCCTGCGCCGGTCACCCGGCCATTCTGTGCTTCAGTATCGGCAACGAGATCCCGCCTTCGATCGTACGCTGGCACGGTCGGCGTCGTATCGAACATTTTCTGAAACGGTTGTTCGATATCGGCAAGGCCGTGGCTCCGGATACCCTGATCACCTATGTAAATTTTCCATCCACCGAATACCTGCAATTGTCATTTCTCGATTTCCAGTGCTTCAACGTCTATCTGGAATCTCGTGACAGGCTGGCTGACTACATCGCGCGTCTGCAGAACCTGGCAGGCGAGCAGCCCCTGGTCATGGGGGAGATCGGCCTCGACAGTCGTCATAACGGTGAAGATGTGCAAGGGCAGAGCCTTGACTGGCAAATTCGCACAGCATTTGCGGAAGGTTGCGCCGGTGCCTTTGTGTTTGCCTGGACCGATGAATGGTACCGGGGCGGACATGAGATCGAAGACTGGGATTTCGGCCTGACCACGCGCTCGCGTGAACCGAAACCGGCGCTTGAGGTGGTGCGCAATGTCTTTGCACAGACACCCTTTCCGCAAAATCGGGACTGGCCGCGCGTCTCCGTGGTGGTATGCAGCTACAACGGCGCCGCGACAATCCGGGATACCATGGAGGGGCTCAGCAGGCTGGACTACCCCGATTGCGAAGTCATTGTCGTCAATGACGGCTCGAGTGACGCTACACCGAAAATTGCCGCTGAGTATGACGTCAGGCTGATCAGCACAGAAAATCGCGGACTGAGCAACGCGCGCAACACCGGCTGGCAGGCCGCCGATGGAGAGATCATCGCCTACATCGATGACGATGCGTACCCGGATCCTCACTGGCTGCAGTACCTCGCGCACAGTTTCATGAGCGGCGACTATGTCGGTGTGGGCGGACCAAATATTGCGCCGCCGGGTGACGGCCCCATCGCCGACTGTGTTGCCAACGCACCGGGCAGACCCGTCCACGTATTGCTTTCTGACCGGACGGCGGAACATATCCCCGGTTGTAACATGGCATTCAGGCGCAAGGCCCTGGAGGCGATCGATGGCTTCGATCCACGTTACCGGGCAGCCGGTGATGACGTTGATGTCTGCTGGCGACTGCAGGAAAATGGCGGCGTCATCGGTTTTCATGCAGCCGCACTGGACTGGCACCATTGCCGTAACTCCATCAAGACCTACTGGAAGCAGCAGCAGGGTTACGGCAAGGCGGAAGCGCTGCTGGAGGAAAAATGGCCGGAGAAGTACAACGCACTGGGGCACTTCTCCTGGTCGGGACGACTCTACGGCAAGGGATTGACCGAGGCACTACCAAGTGGGCGCTGGCGTATCTACCAGGGTCAGTGGGGCAGCGCCCTGTTCCAGTCCATATACGAACCGCCCACCGGCATGCTGGCTTCACTGCCGCTGATGCCAGAGTGGTATTTCGTGATTGGCCTGCTGGGTCTTCTATCAGCGCTTGGCCTGGCATGGTCACCGCTACTGTGGATGATCCCTCTATTGCTGGCCGCTATAATCGCACCGATGATCCAGGCGGTTCTTAGCGCCATGAAAGCGAAGTTCCCGACGCCGTGGCCAGGCAAATGGCAACACGTCGGTCTGCGCGGCCTGACCGCCCTGCTGCATATGATACAGCCGGTAGCGCGCCTGATCGGACGCCTGCGCCATGGACTGACACCCTGGCGCCAGCGTACCGGTGTCGTCGCCGGCGAGCACGGTTCGCCAAACAGGACCAGGCAGGTGTGGAGTGAAAAGTGGCGCTCCACTGATGACTGGCTGGGCAGCATACTCACCCGCCTGCACACCGCAAAAGTACCAGTGATGCCTGGCGGTGACTTTGACGCCTGGGATCTGCAGGTCAAAAGCGGTCTATTCGGCAGAGCCCGCCTGGTTATAGCGATAGAAGAACATGGCTCCGGCAAGCAATTATTGAGGCTCAGGGTTTTTCAACGCCCCACGCTTCACGTGAACGTACTGGTATTGATACTTACCCTGATGTCTCTCGCAGCAACGCTTGATTCAGCGTGGGTCGTGTCGGGCGCATTATGCTGCCTGGCGCTGTTGCTGGCGGCAAGGACACGCTATGAATGCGGGGTTGCCGCAACAGCGCTCCTCGATGAAGTACAACAACTGGAACTGGAAACCGGGAATGCCGGATAAAAAACGATCCGATATCGCAATTCTGAAGCGATTATTGCAGCAGGCCCGGCCGTACTGGACGCATATCAGTGGCATCTTTCTGCTCGACCTGCTGGCCACACCGCTGGCACTGTTGTCTCCACTGGCATTGAAACTGGTGGTTGACAATGTGCTGGGCAACGAGCCCTTGCCGGGTTTCCTGAAGGCAGTCCTTCCGACCAGCATACAGGCATCCCCGTCGTCCATGCTGGCGTTTGCGGTGTGCCTGCTAGTCGCGGTCTCCGCGTTAACGCAATTGCAGGCCCTGGGCAGCTCCTATGTACGTACCTACACAGGTGAAAAACTCGCACTGGGCTTCCGCTCACTGCTGCTCTGGCACGGCCAGCGGTTATCACTGGCTTTCCACGACCGCAAGGGTGTGACCCATTCGCTCTACAGGGTTCAGTATGATTCTTTAGCTCTTCAACACGTGACCATCGATGGACTGATTCCGATGTTCGCGGCACTTGTGACGGTTACATCCATGATCGTTATCATGGCAAATATCAGTTTGCAGATAGCACTCGTTGCCCTGCTGGTTGTCCCTGTGCTGCTCATTCTGATCAAGCGTTACCGCAATCCGCTGCGTGAAGGTTGGCGAAAACAGAAAAAGCTTGATAACGCGACGGTATCCATTATCAACGAGGTATTTTCATCCCTGCGCGTCGTCAAGGCATTCACCCAGGAACAAAGGGAACAGCAACGTTATACACACAATGCCTCGAAAAGCCTGTCGGCCAAGCTTGGAATCACATTATTGCAAGGCTCCTTCAGCCTTGCCACCGGCATAACCACCGCAATCGGGACAGGCGCCGTCCTCTACATCGGTGTAAATATGATACAGGCCGGGAAAATATCCGTTGGCGATCTTCTGGTGGTGATGACCTATCTCGGCATGCTCTACAGTCCGCTGACAACCATCGGAAAGAAACTGGCAGGCATGCAAAGCGCATTCGCAAGTGCCGAGCGCGCCTTTGATTTTCTGGATGAACAGATCGACGTGCCGGAACGGGACAGGCCGCTGCCGCTGGCACGTGCGCAGGGAGCCTTCAGACTTGAAAATGTATCATTCGAATATGAACCGGGCTATCCTGTGTTACAGGATATCTCCCTGGAGATACCGGCCGGTAGCCGCGTCGGCATAGCAGGGAAAACGGGGTCCGGCAAAACGACGCTGATGAGTCTGCTGATGCGCTTCTACGATCCGACTGCCGGCCAGATCTTGCTGGATGGTGCCGACCTCAGGGACTATCGGCTGTCCGATCTGCGAAGTCAGTTCGGCATCGTACTGCAGGAGCCAGTGCTGTTCTCGAACAGTATTGCGGACAACATAGCCTATGGAGGCCCGGATGCTGGTGAAGAGGCCATTATTGCTGCCGCCAGGGCAGCTAATGCGCATGACTTCATCGAGGCATTGCCGAACGGCTACGATACCCTGGTCGGAGAACGCGGCATGCGCCTGTCTGGCGGAGAGCGCCAGAGAATCGCACTGGCCCGTGCATTCCTGCGTGATGCCCCCGTTCTGCTTCTCGATGAACCAACCAGTTCGGTCGACATCAGGACTGAGGCCCTGATCATGGAGGCCATGGAACGACTGATGCAAGGGCGTACCTCCTTCATGATTGCCCACCGGCTCAGCACACTCGACATGTGCGACGTGCTGCTTGAAATCAGTGACGGCCGCATTGTTGATGCTTCCGGCGCATCCCCGGAATCGTCCCTGTACCGGCAGGACGCACAGATACACACCGGTCCATAGGCTTACCGGGATTTGAACAATGATAGCGTCGGCTCAAGATCAGCATATAGCAGCAAAAAACCCGGACGGACATCCTGCCGTGGATGCGTGGCTCACACTCGACCCCGGGAACCGGAAGCCGACAAATGTTTTTTCCCTATATGCTGCCAATATGGTGACCAGAAAGAACAGGGACAGGAGGAAGTCGGCAGTATACAGACTTGACGAGACCGGAAAGGCAGGCGCCAGCATTGTTGCAAAAATGTGCAATCCGGTAAGCGCCGGTCTTGAACGCGTCATTTACGAGCACATTCTTCCTCGGTTGCCCATCAGTTCACTGCAATACTATGGCCATGTGGAGACAGGCGACGCCCACTGGCTGTTCCTTGAGTATGCAAATGGCGTTGAATGGAAGATAGATAACCAGGTCCACCTTGAACTTGCCATCCAGTGGTTAGCAGAAATGCATGACAGTGCTGCACACATTGATACATTGTCGCTGCTGCCTAGCCGCGGACCTGATTATTACCTGTCGCAATTGACAACTGCCCGCCAGCGTATACTGGAAAATATTTCGAACCCCGCGCTTGATGCTGCGAGCACCAGGGTACTGGATGAATTCATCGCTTGCTCAAGTTTGCTGGAGACACGCTGGGAGGAAATCGACGCATTCTGCAAGACGGTACCCGAAACACTGACGCATAATGATTTTGTGAGCAAGAATGTACATGTGCGTGACACGAATTCCGGGCCGATGCTCCTTGTTTTCGACTGGGAAATGTCAGGCAGAGGGGTACCGGCCAACGATCTTTTCTGGTTGTTCCATCATGCACCTGAGTCAAGCATTTCCCGGTACTGGCAACACAGAAGAAAATTCAATTCAGGCATTGCTCTGCAGGATATCGAATACCTGGCCATAATCGGAGCAATCTTCAGAATCACGGACGCGGTTGAATGGGGCAGCCAGTATCTGTTAACGGAATATCCGGACAGAAAGATGCATCACACCAGTCTATATATAGACAGGCTGAAACAGGCCTTCCATGCCCTGGAATGGTGCTGAAATTCATACCTATGAACAACCGAAATCCTGGCTGAATACCGACAACATGAATTTTTCATCTGCTGCAATACCCGATTTTGATACCCTGGCGACGGAACTTGGAACCGCCATCGCAGAGAGCGGCGTGCTTGTCGGGGAACTGACGGTAATCTCCCGGCAACCGAACGTATATTGCAGTACCTTCCCCAGTGAGATAATTACCTGCCGGCTCGGGGACCGGCATAAGATCAGGATGCTTTGCAAGTATTCTGCAGAGGTAGACAATGAATCATACGGTACCCGGGGTGGTGTCGAGTATGAAGCGGATGTCTACCGGCAACTCCTGCAGACTCTGGACCTGTCATGTCCAACTTTTTACGGGGTCTATCGGGAACCGGCGAACAACCATACCGTGCTGGTGCTGGAGTATCTTGCCGACAGCATCAGGATCATTCACAGTTCCGACCCCGGAACCGTATTTGAGGCCGCCGCATGGATCGGGCGATTCCATGCGCTTTGCAACACCCGAGCCTCCACTCCGGCGCTGTCTTTTCTCAATCGGTATGACCCTGAATATTACAGGGGCTGGGCCCGGCGCACGCTAAACATGGAACAGCAGTCAGGGCAGGCTCCGAGATGGCTGGAAACCGTCTGCAGCCGCTTCGATGAAGTCATCGAGATACTCTGCGAAGCTCCATCAACGATTATCCACGGCGAGTATTACCCGAAAAATATCCTGCTGCACGATGGCCTGATCTATCCGGTCGACTGGGAGTCGACGGCAATCGCCAGCGGTGAGATCGACCTGGCAACGCTTACGGAAGGATGGGCGCCGCATGATATTGAGCGGCTCGAACTAGAGTATCAGCAGGCACGGTGGCCACAAGGTTCTCCATATGATTTTCACAGAGTCCTGGCTGCAGCCAGGATTTACATCCAGTTCCGCTGGCTGGGTGACCCGAGGGCACGCCTTCAAGAATACAACCATTATCTGGATGCATTGCACACATACGCTGGTGAAATGGGGCTAACCTGAAATACTTCCATGGACAGGCTAAGAATCATAGTCACGGGCCTGATCGGCCAATACCCCCTGGGTGGCGTAACCTGGGACTATATCCAGTACGTCCTGGGTCTGAAGCGCCTGGGTCACGATGTTTACTACTTTGAGGATACCGGGCAGTGGCCCTACAACCCGGTTGAAGGCGGTGTTGCAGAGGACTGCAGCTTCAACATCGATTACCTGCAGTCAGTCATGGACCGCTTCGGGCTCGGGGGCCGCTGGGCTTACCACTTCCCGTGGGAGTCGCAGTGGTTCGGCCTGACAGACAGAAAAAGGCAGGAGGTTGTGCATTCCGCAGATATCCTGATCAACGTCTCGGGTACGCTGGCGCATCCGGAACACTATCGCCGCATTCCACGTCTTGTATATATCGACTCCGACCCGGTCTTCACACAGGTAAAGCTGGCGAAGGGACAGAACGATTTCAGGCGTATGATTGAAATGCATGATGTCCATTTCAGCTTTGGCGAGTCTCTATCTGCTGCGGTGCCTGCGACGGGCATTGACTGGCACCCGACACGGCAACCTGTTGTGCTCTCTGAATGGCAGCCGGCAAATACGGCCGGCACCGCCTTTACTACCATCATGAACTGGACCAGCTACAAATCCCTGTCGTTCAATAGCACAAGCTATGCGCAGAAGGATGTCGAGTTCGAGCGATTCATCGATCTGCCTGGAATGGTCCCGGAAACAGCCCTTGAGATCGCGGTCAATAACGGCAAGACGCGGCGCACCCCGCGCGCACTGCTGTCTCATAAGGGCTGGCATGTCGTACACCCGGATGACGTTTGCCCCGATATCGACAGCTACCGTAGCTATATCAGATCTTCCCGGGCGGAATGGAGTGTCGCCAAGAACGGCTATGTTGTCGGCCAACCGGGCTGGTTCAGCTGCCGCTCTGCCTGTTATCTTGCCACTGGACGGCCGGTGGTGGTGCAAGATACCGGCTTTTCGAAGGTGTTGCCAACCGGCACGGGCATCGTGCCTTTCTCAACGCTACAGGAAGCAATCGAAGGAATCCGGGATGTCGAGAGGCGCTACGATATCCATCGCCAGGCAGCACGTGATATCGCGGAACACTATTTCGACTCGTCCCTCGTGTTGGCACAGCTGCTTGAAAAATCCATGGCATCAGCAACCGGCAATCAAGCAACGCACTGTGCACCATGAAAGTACCGGCTAAAGGCAGGTTCCGATCACAGCTTGATCTGAATTTCAAACTAGAAGTTATTCGATGAATATTATTGTTCTAGGCTATATCGTGCGAGGGCCCATCGGTGGACTCGCATGGCATCATCTGCAATATATAACCGGGCTTGCAAAGCTGGGCCATAATGTTTATTTCTTCGAAGACAGCGATGACTACCCATCCTGTTACGATCCCGACAGACACCTGACCGACACGAATCCTGACTATGGACTTAGATTCGCAGCAGAAGCATTCGAGCAGATGGGGCTTGGTGATAAATGGGTTTATCATGACGCTCACACCGGGAGATGGCTTGGTCCAGTCGGTGACAAGGGACCCGCATTGTGTGAGTCGGCTGACCTTTTACTGAACATATCCGGTGTAAACCCCTTACGCACCTGGTTTCTCGATATCCCTGAACGAGTCTTGATTGACACCGATCCAGTATTTACCCAGATCCGTCACCTGTCTGACCCGTCTGCGCGTAGTCTGGCCGGGAAACATACTGCATTTTTCTCATTTGGCGAAAATATTGGTTCCGCAAACTGTTCCGTACCTGCCGACGATCTCCCCTGGATACCGACCAGGCAACCCATCGTGCTCGATGCATGGCCGGCCACAACCGGTCCTGACAATGGCATCTTCACAACCGTTATGCAATGGGACAGTTATAAGCCGGCACTTCATAATGGAAGCCGATACGGAATGAAATCAGAATCTTTCACTCCCTATATGGATCTCCCGGCTGATACGGATTCAAGGCTGGAGCTTTGTCTCGGAAGCCCGAACGCTCCTAGAGATCTTCTTCTCGGCAAGGGGTGGTTGTTGAGTAATCCCCTGGAAATTACCCGTAATCCCTGGACTTACCAGCAATATATACAGTCATCCAAAGGCGAGTTTACGATCGCAAAGCAGGGCTATGTTGCAAGTCGTTGTGGCTGGTTTAGCGAACGCAGTGCAGCCTACCTCGCGAGCGGACGGCCTGTAGTTACGCAGGAGACCGGGTTCTCTGAATGGCTGGACACCGGTTCCGGCATACTTGCCTTTAATGATCCTGAAGAAGCGGTGGATTGCCTGGATGATATCAGCAGCCATTACAGGCATCACTGCAAGGCCGCCCGGGAGGTTGCTGAGCAATATTTTGATTCCCGCAAGGTCCTTCAGAAACTACTGGATGACATATTCAGTCAGCGGTAGAGCCATGTCTGTCCAGGGTAATTCGATCAGGGCGAGCATGTTACTGCACGAACGCATCGAACCGGAAATATCCCCTTGCTTACGTGTCATGGCTAAACAATATCTAACAGTAACTTTACTTTCGTTCCTGTGCATGGCTACAGCTGGCACGGCGCAGGCGGAAGCACCCCTGCCCGGCCATCAACGCTCGCTGCAAGTACCACGCCTGGAGCCAGCTCAGTTAAGTGTCGTTTTGCCACCCAACATTGATGGAAAACTTGACGACGCAGCCTGGGAGCACGCTAATGCCTCACAAGGCTTCTGGTGCTCGATACAGGATAAACCGCCCTCTGACCAGACTGAAGTGCTGGTTCTGATGGATGATCACTACCTCTATTTCGGTTTTAGCATCTACGATGCCAAGCCACAGACAATCCAGTCAACCATTACGGTTCGCGATGTGGGACTGGGATATAACGACTCGATAACCATACAACTCGATACATTCTTCAACCGCCGTGATATTTCTGAATTCTCTCTAAATCCTGGTGGCACTCAGAGTGATGAAATAGCCGGCGGGCGCTCGTCCAAGATTGAGTGGAAGGGGGACTGGCTGGGTGCTGCAGTACACACGGAATTCGGTTGGTCGGCAGAGTTTGCCATACCCTTCGCCATACTGAACTACACTGATGGCAACACTGTTTTTGGTGTTAATTTCAAGCGCTATCAGAGTCGCACCAAGGAATACAGCTACTGGGCAGATGTCACCCCGCAAGGGCTGGTTGAAGAAATGGGGCAGCTCACTGGCCTGACGTTACCCACACTGAAGGCCAAAAAACCATGGACGTTTATGCCATTCGTGTTAGCAGGAAAAAACATTCCCGACAAAGAAGGCGAGGTACAGGATTCTCTATTAACCGCCGGTATCGATATGCGTTATCAACCTCGTTCGGATCTGACAGGCATGATTGCTGTCAATCCGGATTTCAGCCAAGTTGAAGATGCTGTTACAAATATAAGCTTCTCCTATAACGAAAAGGCGCGAGATGATAATCGTCCTTTTTTTGTTGAAGGTGCGGGCTATTTCAGTTCTACCGACGATGAAAATCAGTATTTTTACTCCAACCGTGTCGCGGATTTCGACATTGGTGCCAAAAGCTTTGGTCGTATTGGCCGGTTACAATTCGGCTCGTTTATATCGAAAGCTCCCGAGGATCGTTATGATTTCGCAGCAAGGGCGCTATACGAAGTAGATCAGACCAATTCTGCTGTTACGTCTGTAGTGGGTACCAGGCAGGCAAGTTTTAATAACCTGCTAGCGCTAGCTCAATTTGACGGCAGGCAGGCGTATGGCCTGAATTACACCCTTGACGCGGCATTCACAGACACGAAAGATGTGACTGACACCGAAGCCCCCCTGGGAACTGGCAGCCATTTCGAAGGTTCACTTGGCTGGCAGTGGGACCACCTGTATATCAGCGGGGCTGGAGATCAGTACGATAGAAACTACTTCCCGGCAAATGCCCTGCTTGATGATGACCTGCCAGGAACTAAAGGTGCGTCGTTGGCCAGTGGTTATTACCGGGAAGTGCTAAACCCGGTGTGGCGAGTGGTGGAAGGCTACGTGGGCATGAATTACAGGGAAACAGATGCCGGCGAAAAACAACGACAAAAAGTTTTTGCTTCGGGGAACATAGAATTTTACAACGATATTCGTCTTCAATTATATATTGAGGGTGGCCCTTATCGTCCTGTCAGCGATACACGCGGTGTTTTTGAATCAACGATTAACTACGATCGTCTTTACAGTGTATCTACAGATTTCAACACACGAAGCAGCCGATATTCGGGCGGCCTTCAATATGACTGGGGTGATCTGGGAGGTGGACCTTACGAATATTATGCCGCCTATGGCTGGTGGCGTCCGCTAAACCCTTTCTACCTGAGTGCCACGGCTGAGAGAACGGATAGCTTTGGCATATCCGACCAGCTGGTCCTTGTCAGCTCATGGGACATAACCCCGGAGCATGCACTGGCCGGCCGGTATATCTATACCGATGATGTTGAATTCTACCGACTGGCATACGCTCATCGTCCACGTAAAGGGCTGGATATTTTTGCAGTCTATGATGACGACACGGACAAAGACGCAGAATATTCAATAAAAGTTGTTAAAACGTTTTGAACTAAAACAGGCTATACGCGGTGAATGTTTATTCATGAGCTTATTTTCGGAATTATTTTAAGTAATGAGATTTGCTATTCCGTATTCCGGGGACAGTATACTTATTTCCAGATAACTGCTTATTATTAAGTATACTGTCCACTGAATATAGTTTTCCCTTAATCTCTGCGCCCCTGTTTATAACAATCCTCTTTCGGCAAACGAAACCACTTCATCACCGATGATCATGTGATCGAGCACGCGCACATCGATTAGTGCCAGTGCGTCTTTCAGTCTTTGCGTGATTTGTTTGTCTGCTGAACTCGGTTCCGCCACGCCCGATGGATGATTATGGGCAAGTATGACCGCCGCCGCATTGTGATCGATCGCCCTTCGTACCACTTCACGAGGGTAGACGCTGGCGCCATCGATGGTGCCGTAAAACATTTTTTCAAACGTGAGTACGCGGTTGCGGTTATCCAGAAACAGGCAGGCGAACACTTCATGCACGCAGGCTTGCAGCTCTGCAGTGAGATAGTTGCGTGTATCATCCGGTGAACATAAGGCATCACCACGCTGAATGTTTTCAAACAGGTGGCGGCGAGCCATTTCCAGCACGGCTTTCAGTTGGGCATACTTGGCGCGGCCAAGTCCGCGGTGCAGGCAGAACGCGGTCTCGCTTGCATCGAGCAGTGGTTTGAGGCCGCCGAATTCATCGAGCAAACCGCGTGCAAGATCTACAGCGGTCATGCCCCGTGTTCCGGTTCTTAGAAATATTGCCAGCAGTTCGGCATCGGTGAGTGTATCAGCACCGCGATCGAGCAGCTTTTCGCGTGGTCTTTCCTCAACTGGCCAGTCAGATATCACCAGTGACATGGTTCCCTCCTTTTATCATCGTCCTTGTGAGGGTCCAATATTAACCATATGCCCCGATCACGGCAAATCAGCCCGCAAACAGGCAAACCCGCATATAGCATGAAGGCGGACGAAAAATGATGGGTATTTATTGTTGTTTCAAGCAACCATAGCAAAATAGATAGATTCAATCCGGTAAGTGTTTATCCGTGTGGTTTTATGAACAATATTTTTTCAGGAAAAAAATATCGCGCAAGCCCCGAAGGGGTGAGTCTGATGGATGAGACGAACAATCTGGCGTCACATCTTGAACGATCCCACTTGATCCATAGCTATGGCTATGAATCCTCGTGCGATCGTTCAACCTGCTTAGCCAGTTTGCCCCTAAAATCCAAATCCTTCATGCAATATGCGGGCTAAGCATCTGATTACTGGTACAATACAGGCATGAACACGCTCAATGGCAAGCACATCATCCTCGGCATAAGCGGCGGTATCGCCGCCTACAAGAGCGCCGAGCTGACGCGGCGCCTGCGTGATGCCGGCGCCCAGGTGCGGGTGGTGATGACCCATGGCGCCACCGGGTTCGTCACAGCGCTGACCTTTCAGGCGCTTTCGGCAAACCCGGTGCATACTGAATTGCTGGATGAAGCTGCCGAGGCAGGCATGGGTCACATTGAACTGGCGCGCTGGGCGGATGTCATCCTGATCGCGCCCGCCAGCGCCAACTGCATGGCCAAGCTGGCGCAAGGCCGTGCCGATGATCTGCTGACCACACTCTGCCTGGCCAGTGAAGCACCGCTCGCGCTCGCACCCGCAATGAACCGGGTGATGTGGAACGACGCTGCCACACAGGATAATTTAAAGCTTTTGCAACAAAGGGGAATCCGGCTGTTCGGGCCTGCATCCGGCGCCCAGGCCTGCGGTGAAACCGGCGAAGGCCGCATGCTCGACGTGCCCGAATTAATCGATGCCCTCTCCAGCCTGTTTAAAAGCGGCGTATTGCAGGATATCAATGTAGTGGTCACTGCCGGCCCCACCTGGGAACCGATTGACCCGGTACGCTTCATCGGCAACCGCAGCTCAGGCCGCATGGGTTTTGCGCTGGCTCGCGCCGCTCGTGAAGCCGGCGCCAACGTCACGCTGATCAGCGGCCCCAGTAGTGAGACCACGCCTGAAGGCGTGAACCGTATCGATGTCGAGACAGCGGCACAGATGCACGAGGCCGTGATACAGCAAGCACGCCATAATCAGGTTTTCATTTCGGCCGCTGCCGTTGCCGATTACCGGCCAAAAAATGCCAGCGCGCAGAAACTGAAAAAGCACGATGCCGAATTAAACATCGCGCTCGAACGCACCGAGGACATTGTCTCCGCGGTGACCAGCAGCAACCCGAGACCCTTCGTTGTCGGCTTCGCCGCAGAGACCGAGAATATCGAGACCAATGCAAGAACCAAGTTGAAAAACAAGTCTCTGGATATGATTGCCGCCAACCGGGTGGGCAAAGATGCAAATGCTCAAGACATTGGCTTTAACAGCGAATACAATGCGCTGCACGTTATCTGGGCAGATGGTGAACAGATCCTGGAACAGGCCCG
>Ga0316189_10002879_pt1 | contig 16788 bp, 15 predicted proteins | sample LowCovwburrow_MG_FD_204930 | JGI IMG/M metagenome (GOLD analysis project Ga0316189, IMG submission 204930) | Coastal sediment microbial communities from Maine, United States - Lowes Cove worm burrow | ecosystem: Environmental > Aquatic > Marine > Coastal > Sediment | place: USA: Maine... | reverse complement strand
GTCTTATCATAAAACCAGACTTTTTCTATCAAGCCCTGGTTAATTTTGTAGATAACAACACATTCCGAAGTACGGTTATCCTTGTCAATACCTTCCACTCGCTCGCAATCAATTATCAGCGACCCCATCGCTATGCGCTTAATAATCCTTGCCTGAAGGTTGACTGAATCCCTAAATCTCGGCCGATATCGATCGCACATGTCGGCATGCCCCTCCATGAGAAGCTCGCCGGTCAATCCATTGTAGATTTTTATCGATGGATCATAGGTAGCAATAAAATCACCCAGAGCTCGACGATTGTAAGCATCTATCTGGTTATCTACAATGCGCTGTTCATAGCTATTCACCTGTACCATCTCGCGTATATTTGTACTAAAGTCAAAACCCGGGTACGCCAGATGCCTGGTAAAGGATGGTGAACGTGAAAAATTTCATTGCCTCTTCCGCCGAGATAAAATTGGCTTTAATGGAAAAAGAGCCCGTTCGTGTAACCCATGGGAGATAGTCCCACATCTCGGCCTGGCTGCGCCCCTGAAACTCCACCTCCACCTCGTAATTGTCAGGCTCCGCCGTCATTTCGATCTCCTCAAATCTTGCAAAAGCGCGTGCAACACCCGCGCGTATAAGATCACTGGTTACCTTTGGCGTGAGCGTGTTCACTGCCCCGTAGCCACAAACTTTCTTTGTCACAACCGTTTCTATAGTTGGGTTCATCTCGTTAACATGCTCAATATAGTCCGCATCACCAGCGCTGAAGATGACGGGCACCCGATAATGCGTCGCTAACATGGTATTCAGCGTTGTTTCAGACTGGCTGATGCCATCAATACGTATATCTCGGATACAACCACCATGGTAAGTGTGCGAACGGAGCCCCTTGAATGAAGCCATCGAAGTATGGTGGCCGATATACAGTGCTGCGTCGTAACAACCGTCTTCGATGCCTTGCATCTGCAGCAACGGACGAGGAAATGCTCGCACTAGGCTGGCATAATCAGGTAAATCATCCAGAAATACATTCTGTGCTGTGCCATGGCCATCAGCAATAACAACTTCAGTGGCGCCAGCTTCGTGGGCAGATTCTGCCGCGGCTACGACCTCTTCCGTCATCCATTTTCGGGCCAGGGAAAACTCAAATCCTGTCGGTTGAGTTTGCTGTGCCCCACAGACGCCTGCAACACCTTCGATATCCGCCGAAATATAGACTCTCATACAACGATAACTCCTCTTATACAGTAGCTTTTAAGTATTTGATTTTCTGTCATTTTTACAACGCTGGAGACGCTTAAAAGGGCACCAGACCAATCAGCCCCGTTAGTATTCGGTGCCGCCACCTGATAAATAAACCCCTATAAAAAATATACCTGTGATTAGTAGGGAAGGGTTTCGAGACAATCTCCCCTTTGCACCATATCATAACTATGTTATTTTATTATTTCAACTGGGTTTGTTAATATAAGGGGTGCATCGTTTGTAAGCATCCTAAGACTAGGCGCAACGCTATCGTAGCGTGATAGTCTCAAATCACAACCATGGGGGTGGCCGTGTTTACCGGTTCAGCAGAATTATCTAAATCATTGCAACAAAGCCTGGAGAACCTGGTTAGCCAGGATGGCTTTGATGGCATTACCGCCGCTGTCGTATTGCCAGACGGCAGACTGTGGGGTGGCGCCGCTGGTTTTGATGATCCTTCCGTGTCTCGTCCCATGACACCCGATAGCCGATTAATGTCAGCCAGCATTGGGAAAACCTGGGTCGCTGCTCTAGCGCTCGCACTGCAACAAGATAAGCGCTTGAATCTAGATAACAAGATATCACACTGGCTGGGAGATGAACCCTGGTTCGATCAACTGCCAAACGGGCCCTATATCACATTGCGCCAATTGCTGAATCACAGTAGCGGCTTGCCTGATCATATATTTCAAGATAGCTACCGGGAACAAGCACTGCGACGCAGAGACGAACTCCGTGAGTATCGTTTTACCCCCACAGAACAGATCAGTTATATCCTGGGCTTGATGCCATTGTTTCCTGCAGGAGAGGGTCTAGCCTATTCTGATACGGCATTTATATTGGCAGGCCTCATTCTCGAGCAAGCTGGCGAGGCAGACTACTACCAGCAAATTCAGTCTCGCTTTCTAAAACCGCTAGCGCTTAATCTGACAGAGCCATCTGTCCAGCGTCACTTGCCGGGACTAAGTCAAGCAACATGGGGCAATGACTATGCCCCCGAAGGAAGGAAATACGCGATGTTGCTGCCAGACGGAAAAATGGCATTTAATCCTGCCAGCGAATGGACTGGCGGCGGACTGGTTACCAACAGTAAGGATCTTGCGCGTTGGTATAGTGCACTTTTTAGCGGGGAGATCTTGTCCACAGAGTCTCGCCGCCAGATGGTTGAATCACTTGCACCTGAAACAGAGGACAGCCGAACCCGTTTCGGAGCGGGAGTACGGACTGGTTTAGGCGTTTTCGTGAATAAAACCAGCCATGGCATTCGCTACGAACACAGCGGCTGGTACCCCGGTTATTGCTCTTCTGCCGCATATTTCCCAGATTACAGGGTTTCGGTCGCCGTCCAGGTAAATCAGGATTTCGAGGTCAATGTGCAGAATTATCTGATGCAATTAACTGACTTGGTGGTGAGCCAGCTCGAGTAAGATTGGGGGCCGCTAATCTACGTACTTAGCCCATTTCTCAAGATACGCTAGCCCTGTATCAGGGTTGTATACCACATGCGTGTCAATTTCTTCGCTAACGCTTCAACACTCCCGGCCACCTTCACCAGCTTGGGCTCTTTTTCAAAGTAAAGAGTATACATAAAGTCACCGAGAGCACAGTAGAGGTATTCCACCAATACTCTCTCTTTGCCCGTAGTCATGCCCTTTGATTGCTTCTCAAGTACAGTTCGCTCAATGATGTGATCGATAATCTTGCCACGCGTTGAATAATAGATTTGATTAACCACATCACTGGTTGGAATCATGTAACGAAGCATCCGAGTCTGCTCATGCAAATCAGGGTCTGCATAGTTTGTTATGTAAGCTTTTATCACTGAATAAATTTCTTTTTCGAAAGTAGGTTGATCCAGGGCCTTGATAGCATCTTCCTGCCTCTCTCTGACGCACATCGCCGCCACCTCCTCCAGAGCCTTCTCCTTATTGACATAGTGAAAATAAAAGGCCCCAATGGTGAGCCCCGTTTCATCGCATATATCTTTAAGTGTAACCTGGTTAAACCCTTTGTTATGGACCTGTTTCAATATCGCATCATTGATAATCTTCTTGGTCTTCTCCCCTTTGGCACCCTTTGGGGTCCGGGTCTTAAGTTGGCTGCTTACCTTAGGCATTGTATTTCCAATTTAGCTTAGTCTGGGACTAATATAACATAACTATGTTTCATCGATCTATTATCCACCAGCCTTCTCCTCGGTCTCTTTCGCTGCCTAGCTACCGATCAGCTCTAATAAATAACCGAGTCAGCTTGCAAATGAGCCTCAAATACCGTATATAATATAATTATGTTATGTTTATTGGGAATTTATTAAGGTGGAAGGTAACAATGATCCCAGCTGAAAAAGTAATCATCACTTGCGCCATTACTGGCGCCGTCCATATGCCTTGTATGTCGCCCCATTTACCGATCACCCCGGATGAAATTGCAACCGAGGCCATTGCTGCCGCTGAAGCGGGTGCCGCAATGGTTCACCTGCATGCCCGGGATCCAGAGACAGGCATGCCGACAACGGACCCGGAGATTTACAGGCAGTTTCTCACCAAGATCAAAGATGGCTGCGATGCCATTGTCAACATTACCACCGGGCAGCCATCTATAAGAGCAGCACTGGCTAATAATCCGGAATTTGCCTTTGAAGACCGCATGGCGGCACCGTTGGAGTTTGCACCCGAAGTAGTATCGTTCAATATGGGCCCTATGAACCCTGCCCTTTTTGCACTGGAAGATCGATTTAAAGACAACATAAAACATGAATGGGAAAGTATGTTCTTCCACAATTCCAAGAAGAGGACCATCCTAAATACCTACGAGCACATGGAATATATTGGTCGGGAACTGGGCGAAAAACGGGATGTGCGTTTTGAGTTTGAGTGTTTCGACGTGGGACACCTGTATACCCTAAAATTTATCAAAGACCTGGGCTGGATTAAGGGACCTCTGTTTGTACAGTCGATCTATGGATTTCTAGGTGGCCTACAACCCGATCCCATGCATGTTTTACATATGCATCAGACCGCAGAAAAGCTGTTTGGCAATGATTATTCCTGGTCCAACCTTGCTGCTGGCAAAGCACAGATGAAAACGATCACTATGGGTGCGATTATCGGAGGGCACGTGCGGGTCGGCATGGAGGATTCTCTTTGGTACAACAAAAATGAAATGGCCGTTTCAAATGTCCAACAAGTAGCTAGAATCAAGCGCATTCTTGAGGAACTGAATATTGAGGTGGCGACACCGGATGAAGCCCGAAAGATATTGGGCACAAAAGGTGGTGCTAATGTCAATTTCTAATTCAGTTTCCAGTGACTCACACCCCCCCCTGGAAGAATCCAAACGGTTGCACCAGCAGGCCTTGAACGTATTGCCTGGGGGAAACAGCCGGCACAGTATATTTTACAAACCTTTTGCTCTATACGCAGAATCTGGAAAAGGCTGTCGTGTCACCGATGTAGACGGTATCGAGCGCATTGACTGTATCAACAACATGTCGTCACTCATTCATGGCCACAGTGATCCAGACGTATTAGAAGCAGTTCTAAACCAGGCCAAAAAAATGCTATCTGTAGGCATGCCTACTCTTGCAGAAATTGAGTTGGCTGCTGAATTATGCCAACGGCTGACAAGCTTTTCCAAGGTAAGGTTCTGCAATTCGGGTACCGAATCAATTATGTTTGCTATCCGTGCGGCTCGGTGTTTCACCGGTCGCGACAAGGTGGCAAAAATTGAGGGCGCTTATCACGGTAGCTACGATGCCATGGAGTACAGCCTCACCCCCACTCCAGATAGCTGGGGTCCTGCCGAAAGTCCAACAACCGTGCCTGCTTGCGAGGGCATGACGCAAAATACCAGCGAAGACACGATAATATTGCCGTTCAATAACGTAGCTGCCACCAGGGAAATATTGCGGGCCCGCGCGAAAGACCTGGCTGCTGTAATGATCGACCCGCTGGTTTCCCATATGGCCTTTACCCAAGCATCACCGGACTATTTGGCAATGGTGCGAGAAGAAACGCAACGCCTCGGCATTGTGCTAATCTTTGACGAAGTTTTCTCCTTTCGAATTGGTTATCGAGGAGCACAGTCGGTAGTTGGAATAGAGCCTGATCTCACAACCCTGGGCAAGGTGATCGGCGGCGGCTTACCTATTGGCGCAATTGGCGGTCACCAGAATATAATGGCAGTTTTTGACGGTGCTCACCATCCGGCAAGAGTGGAGCATTCTGGTACGTTTTTTGGGAACCCATTGTCTACGACGGCTGGCTTGGCAGCACTTAAAAAATTGACTCCACAGAAGATAGAATATTTGCAGCAGCTAGGGGATAGTGCCCGAGAGGGTTTTAAGAAACTGTTGGTTGATTGCAAAATCGCGGGGCAGGTAACAGGTGCGGGCTCCCTGCTCGCTGTTATTTTAAACGACCAGCCCTTTTCTAATTACCGAGAATTCGCTGATGTTATGATGTCCGGGGCCATGGAAAAAAGACAGGCTTTTCATCGCGCCATGCTAAATGAGGGAGTACATATTATTCCAGGCGGAGGTCTAATTTTGTCAACTGCCATGACACCAACAGATATTGAACAAATTCTGGATGCAGGTAAACGTAGCTTACAGTCAATACGATAAACCCATGGCAATAATTTGTTCAGTGCACAACAGAAATTGGACCCCCAATGTGGGGTACGCATTGGTATTCCTTGTCCAGATTTTTCTAACCGGCTGTGGCACTGGAGCCAAAGAAGCAAACACATTGGTGATTGGCCGCGGTAGTGATAACGTGTCATTGGATCCTGCCATCTCTTCGAACAATATTGATCAGAGTATTTTTAGTAATCTCTATCAGCAGTTAATGCAACATCAGGTGGAAGAAGGTCGAATTACCGGCGTACTCGAAGGTGAACTGGCGAGTTCTTGGAAGGTCTCCGATAATCGTTTAGCCTGGACTTTTCAAATAGAGAGAGGTCATCATTTTTCAGACGGAAGCGAACTGACCGCCAGCGCGGTCAAATATACCTTTGAACGGACCAAAGCTGTCAATCGCAGTCCTTCTTCCAGCCTGGCGTGGCTGGATTACGTAGAAGTCAGCGCTTCGATGGAGGTTACCTTCCACCTAAACTTTCCCTTTCCACTATTGCTTTCCGTTTTAGCTATGCCCGGTACAGCAATAATCAACCCACTAGTGGAGCTAAACGCGGTTGATGGTGATCGCGGCTCAGCGTGGCTTTCAGAGCACTCCGCGGGTAGTGGGCCCTATCTGGTTGAGCGTTGGTATCGGGATGAGCGATTGGTGTTGGTACCTAACCCGCATTACAAAAATAAGGAGGTATTTTTCAACCGTGTAATTTTCGAGGTGGTCAAAGACAACGCAATTGGCCGCCTCCGACTGGCTAACGGAGACCTGGACATCTACGAAGGAGTCAGCTTCCGCACCGCCAAGCCTCTATCGAAACACAAGAACGTAAAACTGGTACTGGAAGACGCAGGAAACGATCTGCACTTTCTAATATTCAATACAGAACACGCCATTCTCAACGATGTCCGGGTGCGACGCGCCATTGCGCTGGCCATCGATTATAACGCCCTGACAGAGGACATATACAGCGGCTATGCCAAACCCATTCGTGGCACGCTGCTACCGGGTTTTCCTGGCCACAACCCGGATATACCGCTACCACACCGCAATCTCGATGAAGCTCGTGCTTTATTAAAAGCGGCTGGCTTCCCCAACAATTTGAAGCTAACTTTGTCTGTTGGTTACACCAACGCAGTGGTCGAGGCTTTACAAAGTCAGCTTGCCGAGGTTGGAATTCAGCTCGAGATACAGCAGGTTTATGCTGCCGCTTTGGATGCCCAACGCGCCAGTGGCAATTTCGAATTGATGCTGGGGGCGTGGCTGGCAGATTTTCCCGACCCATGGATCATCATGGAATTTATGTTTTCGTCCCGCTACATAGGCGCCGGAGCTAACGCATCACGTTATCGTAACCCTGAAGTGGATCGCCTGCTTGCCGAGGGCTATGTCGCCCAGCGGATGGAAGATAGAGCGCGCATATACGATTCTGCTCAGCGCCTGATCATGGCAGATTTACCGCAGGCTTTTCTCTACACTACTACTCCCATGGTGGCGCTGAGGACTGATATCGATGGATTTGTGCTCAACCGGTATCAACTGGGTAGCTATAACCTGGATCAGATGTCCCGGAGAATGCAGTGAAACGGTTGGTAGTTCAGCGGCTGGGCTTTCTTGTATTGGTGGTTCTGGGTGTATCAGTACTAACATTCACAATTTCACATCTGATCCCAGGCGATCCGGCTCAACTGGTAGCAGGACCCAGGGCAACAGCCGCGCAAATAGCCGAAGTCCGCACTCAAATGGGGTTAGACCAGCCAGTTTTGGTTCAATACCTGCACTATATCGGAAATCTACTACACGGGGATTTAGGCACTTCTATTCAAACCGGTCGCCCGGTAACACAAGACTTACTCCGCCGATTTCCCGCTACGATCGAACTAATGAGCTGCGCCATGCTGTTAACCATATTAGCGGGCATCCCGATGGGAGTTTTTGCAGCACTCTATAAGGACCGTTGGCCAGACAACCTTATTCGAGGCATCTCGGTGTTGAATATTTCAATGCCATCTTTCTGGATTGGTTTGATGTTGATACTAATTTTCTATGACCAATTGGGCTGGCTTCCCGGGGTCGGTAGATTAAGTGCCGTTCTGGACCCACCACCATCCTATACCGGTTTTTATACTCTGGATGCACTGATTGCCGGAGACTGGCGCGTATTCCAGGATGCTGCGGCTCATTTAGTATTACCAGCGCTCACTATAAGCCTGGTCTCCATAGGTGGGATTGTTCGCATGGTACGCTCAACCATGCTAGAGGTCTTGAATGAAGACTACATAAAAATGGCGCGAGCAAGCGGTATTGCTGAGCGCACTGTCCTTTTTAATCTGGCGCTACGCAACGCGATGATTCCAGTGGTTACGGTATTGGGGCTTTCTATAGCTGAAATGCTGTCCGGTGCTGTAGTAGTGGAAACTATTTTCGCCTGGCCTGGCAGTGGTTCCTATATGGTTGCGAGCATAATGAATTTGGATTTTCCCGTAATCATGGGGTTTACACTGATTGTCTCCATGGCCTATGTGATCATCAATCTGTTAGTGGATTTACTCTATCAAAAGCTTGATCCACAGATTAAGGCATCAACTAAATGAGCACCTCAACAACAGGGGAAAACCGCAGCCAGTTGGGCTATGTCTGGTATCAACTAAAACAAAGCCCGTTATTAATCGTAGGTATTGTTATAGTTACTCTTATCCTGGCGATGGCGCTGCTTGCCCCCTGGTTAGCTCACTATGACCCCTATCAGGTCGATTTAAAATCTCGCCTGTTACCGCCTAATTGGCAACATTGGGCCGGCACCGATGAGGTGGGACGCGACCTGCTATCCAGAATACTTTTTGGAACCCGCGCTTCCCTGATGGTGGCCTTCGGTTTGGTGAGTATAGCCTTGGTATTTGGTACCATCTTGGGCGCGCTGTCGGCACTCTTGGGTGGTAAATTTGACTTGATTACCATGCGACTGGTGGAAGTGGTAATGGCAATGCCAGGACTTGTCGTAGCACTAGCCCTTACCGCAGCTCTCGGGCCCAGTTTATTCAATATGAGCATTGCCCTTGGCTGCCTGGGCATACCTTATTATGCTCGTCTCTCCCGCTCCCAGGCATTGAGTTTGGCACAGCGTCAGTATGTAGCGGCGGCCCGTACTATGGGGGCGTCCACTTACTATATTCTGAGGCGTCATATGCTGAAAAACCTGCTCTCGTATATTCTGGTGTATGCGTCTATGCACCTCAGCGGTGCAATATTGGCAGGATCGGCACTCAGCTTTATCGGCTTGGGAGCACAGCCCCCTACAGCCGAACTGGGGGCCCTTATTAATACTGGCCGGGGTTATATTATCGAAGCCTGGTGGTATCCAGTCTTTCCCGGTGTAGTGCTGGTACTCGCATCCCTCAGCTTTAACTTACTGGGAGATGGGTTGAGGGATTTGTTTGACCCCAAGGCAACAAAGCGATGAGCGCGGCGATCTCTATCGAAAATTTGTCGGTATCCTTCCCCACCTACGGAGGTTATGTTAAAGCGGTAGATCAGGTTTCTCTACAAGTTCAAGCCGGCGAAATTGTCGGTTTAGTGGGTGAATCAGGTTCGGGCAAAACCATCACTTCGCTGACAACACTTGGTTTGTTACCGCAAAATGCAAATCCACAGGTGAATGGGGTCGTTAAGGTACTAGGCGATGACGTACTGTCCATGAATAATAAACAACTGGAGCAGATTCGTGGAGCCCGTATTGCTCTCATTCCCCAGGAACCCATGACCGCACTTAACCCCTCTATCCGGGTTGGCAAGCAGATCAATATGGTGATTCGCGCCCATCAACCTAAAAACGAAGACCAGGCACGGAAGCAGACGCGCGAGCTACTGGAAAAGATGGGCATCACCGATTCCAGGCGTGTAGCCGAATCTTTTCCCTTTGAACTTAGCGGTGGCCTGCAGCAAAGAGTACTACTGGCAATGGCCTTTTCGTGTCAACCGGAAGTGCTTATTGCCGATGAGCCCACCACCGCCCTGGATGTAACTATACAAAAGCAAGTGTTGGATCTGATACGCCTACGAGTCAAGGAGAGTCAGGTAGCTACCCTATTTATCACCCATGACATGGGAGTGGTATGGGAGCTGTGCGACCGGGTTTATGTGATGAACCAGGGGCAGGTGGTGGAACACGGAGATACACGAAAAATTTTATCTCAGCCTGAACACCCCTACACCTGCAAATTACTCAATGCATTGCCAGAACGCAATGAGAAACGACAACCCCTTCCTCTGGATTAAGTTATGCGCCACGAAGATACACCTTTACTGGAAATAGAAAATCTATCTGTGCGATTTGACACAAAATTCAATTTTCGGGGGAAGACTATTGAATACCATGAAGCAATCAGCGATCTCTCTTGCAAACTTTTTAAAGGAGACACCCTGGGTGTTGTTGGTGAATCTGGATCAGGGAAAAGCACCCTGGCCAAAGTCATTGTAGGGTTGCAATCACCCTCTCAGGGAAAAATACTCTTTGAAGGGAAGACTCTAGAACAATATTCGAAACCAAGCCGCCGTAAGATTTTGGACGGCTACCAAATAATTTTTCAGGACCCCCAATCCTCTCTTGATCCACGGATGCGGGTCTGGGACCTGGTCACAGAAGGGCTGGATATTCGTGGTATAAAAAAGCCCCAACGCCGAGACATTGCCCAAAAGCTGCTAAAGAAGGTGGGTATCGATAACACTCAGCTGGATAGTTTCCCCCACGAATTTTCTGGTGGACAGCGGCAACGCCTGGCCATTGCCAGAGCTCTGGCAATGGAGCCAGATGTGCTAATTCTTGATGAGCCTACCTCCGCACTGGACCTCTCTGTCCAGGCCCAGGTAATCAATCTACTGCTGGAATTACAAAATACCCTGGGGCTGACCTATATTTTCATCAGCCATGATATTGGAGTAATACGCCACTTGTGCAATCGCGTATTGGTGATGAAAAAAGGGCAACTGGTAGAGAGTGGTGATGCCGATAAAGTGTTGGAAAATCCCACCGAAGCCTATACCAAGACACTTTTAGCAGCGATTCCTAAATTCGGCACTTAGCTCTATGGTTGTTAACGTCTTGACCTGCACCAGCCCTAAGCCCAATATCTAAAGGGCTCTGTATTTTTGATACGACCTTTTACATCTTAATTTCAAATAACCAAGGACCCTTCATGCCGACAAATACCGAGAGTACATTGAGGATGCATATACGCCATCATGCCTTTTGGTGGTTCTACGGGATTGCTGTTTTCATAGCCTCCACCGTTGTATTTCTCCGGACGCTTTTTGACGACAGCAATATTCTGCCGAAATTCTGGGTCTTTATTAAGGATAACGACCTCTACATTAATCTCATTAGCATCACTCGTTTTAGTGTGGAGGAGCCATTTTGGGCATGGTCGGGTCGTTTTTTTGGAGGTGCTCCAACAATCGCCGCCATTATTGTTGTGGCTATAATCTGGGGCTGGCCGGGCTTAAAGCACCTTTTCTCTCGGCTTAAGCCATGGCGAAATGGAGTTACCTGGCGAGAAGGTCTAAGAATTTATGGCGTCATGATATTGATCTATGTTGGCCTTATAGGATTTTTTTCGAGCATGGTTGCCTTTTATGGTGAGCCGCAAGAACTTAAAGATTACTTCACCGTGCTGGGCGGGATCCCGATCGCCATCTACCTGACACTGCTCTTGGGCACTCTAATTGATGAAGGTGGCACAATGGAAGAGCTTGGCTGGCGCGGATTTGCCTTGCCCATGTTGTTAAACCGCATGGCCAACCCTTTATTGGCGAGCATCCTGCTTGGGTTTTTGTGGTGGTTCTGGCACTTCCCACGAGAAATTCCGATACTTTTTGGCGATGGAGAAATGATGGAAACACTTTACAAAGGCAGTTATTGGCGGTTCACATTGGCACAACTGTCCTTCGTATCATTAACCATTGCCCTATCAATTCTTTGTACCTATGCGTTTAACCTCACCGGCGGAAGCGCCCTGACCGCAATCATTATTCATGGTGGGTCCAATGCGCTCGCCAAATCTTCCGCAACATTCATGTCAGGGTTCAGCCTTGACCTTCCCACAGATTTACGCGGAATTGTCATCACCCTCATGGCAATAACTGTTTTACTTATTGCTGGCCCAAAATTGGGACAACGGTCAACACCCGACCCCGCCATGCCATACAATTAGCTTTAAGCTTTTTCTTACGTTCTCAACAAATTGTAGAGCACCGCACCTGGTGCTTACGCCTTTGACCGAGCCAGCATAGGAGCTTCCATGTTTCCAGATAACACCAGTAACTCAGCGATTCTGTTTGAACGAGCAAAAAACACTTTCCCTGGTGGCAATACGCGTCATACCAACTTCTTCCCCCCCCATCCAATTTATGCAGCATCTGGTAAAGGCTGCCGCGTTACCGATGTCGACGGTAATACATACGTCGATTTTATGAATAATGCCTCTGCTTTAATCCATGGACACTCCCATCCAGAGATTGTTGCTGCGATAGCAAATCAAACCCGATCTTTGACCAGCGTAGGACTCCCAACGGAGTCAGATATTATCCTGGCAGAGCTATTAAAAGAACGCCTACCTTCCATAGACCATTTGCGATTCTGCAACTCAGGAACTGAAGCGGTGATGTTTGCGGTTAAAGCTGCTCGAGCGTTCTCAGCCAAGCCTAAAATTGCGAAAGTAGAGGGTGCTTACCATGGTTCGTATGACGTTGCTGAAACCAGCATGGATCCCGAGCCAGACAATTGGGGAGATTCAAAGAGACCACGCTCCGTCGCCCACAGCAATGGCGCACCTACTGGCGTACTCAACGATGTGCTGGTATTACCATTTAACGATATAGAAGGGAGTATCAGACTGCTGGAGGAAAACAAAAATGAACTTGCTGGCATTCTCTTTGATCCACTTGTTTTTCGAATGGGCTTCCTTCAGGCAACACCCGAATACGCCAAAGCTTTGAGAGACTTCTGTGACGCCTCTGGCGTTCTACTGATCGTTGATGAAGTATTCTCGTTTCGTATGGGCTATAACGGGGCGCAGGGAGAAATAGGCATTCACGGCGATCTAACAACGCTGGGAAAGTTTATCGGTGGCGGCTTACCAATAGGGGCAATCGGCGGCAGATCCGAGGTAATGGCTGTTTTTGACCATTCATCGGGGCGCCCTAAGGTGCCTCATGGTGGCACCTTCAACGCCAACCCCTTAACGATGGCTGCCGGTGCCAAAGCCATTGAACTTCTAACCCAGCAGACTTTCTCCCACCTCGCCGAATTGGGTGATCGAGCACGAAAGGGAATAAAAGAGGTGTTCAGAGCGAATAATATAGACGGCCAGATCATGGGGCATGGCTCAATGATAGCAATACTGCTGAACGGCGCTCCGTTTACAAACTACCGAGAGTACCTGCCAGTGTTTTCCGCCAACGACCATTTCACACCTATCCATCATTCTTTGATAAATCATGGTTGTCTGATGATGCCTGGTGGCGGAATTTTGCTCTCAACGCCGATGGGTAAAACCGAAATAGACTTTCTGATTGAAGGTTTTGACCTGGCGCTCAAGGCCGGTAAATAATCTGGTTTATAGGTCCAAAGCGTCTGAGTTAATTACTTTCAATTACTTAAGGGTTCCGCCGGGATCAACCTCCCCCCATAGGCGGATCGCCAACCGCCTGTAATACAAATCGGGCCTCGTCAAGTCAAGTTAGATCAGCAAAAAGGTAACCCGCTAAAATGACAGGAAAATATGAAGAAGCAGTCAAGTCCCTAGACAATTTTGTAAACACTCTTGTTTTTAAGGGAGACGAAGCCAAACCAAGTAATATTTTCAATGCCGTTGTCCTTATTGCTTCGCCGGACAATGGATTTAGTCATATTTCCTCAGCAGGCCTCGCTCGCGCTGATACCGGTGAAGCCATGACGGGAAACCATCAATATCACATAGCCAGTACCGGCAAGATGATGACCGCAACGGTACTACTACAGCTCTGGGAAGAAGGCTTTTTGGGGCAGAAAGGACTTGATACTACCCTAGGTGACTTTGGATTATTTGATCGTGACACTCTGAACCGCCTTTTTGTATTTGGTGGTAAAGCATATGGCGGCAGCCTTACTTTGCGTCAACTGCTAACTCACTCAAGCGGCATGAAGGATATTCAAGCCGATGATGGTAACTATACCGCAGAAGAATTTGGAGGCCCCGCGCCAGGTTCATTGTTCGCATCTTTGTGGTCGCGTCGAGATATTCACCTCTTGGAAAACAACGATCTTTTTGAACTTAATATTCCAAACTGGAAACCTTGGGATTCAAAGCGCCCCTATGAAAAAGAGGCGGGTCTTATCAATTGGCTGCTGAATGGAGGATGTGCAGAATCACCAGTTTTTTTGCCCGACCAGGGATTTCATTACAGCGATACAGCGTTCACAATTTTGGCCTTGTTAATCGAGCACCTTACAGGTAGAAGCTTTCATCGTGTTCAGCGCGAGCGTATCTTTGATCCCCTGGGAATGGATAGTACATTCATGTCGTATAACGATGACCCTGATCCGGCACCTTGGACTCACTCTGTTTCTGACTTTTATTTCGGAGACATTCCAGGAATGTCAAAAGGTATCAACCTATCAAATGATTTTGGGGGTGGTGGGCAGGTGTCCACCGCCGAGGATCTTTATACCTTCCTTCGAAATTTATTAGAGGGGAATCTTTTCAAGAATAACGAAACATTAGAAGTGATGAGTAATTGGCGGTACCACAGGAAAAAGTTGGATGCTATAGGCCCCGACATGTTCCACGGTATAGGTCTTGGTATTTTTCGTTCTAAAACACGCGACAATACTCACTGGGTTGGTCACGCAGGCGCTTGGGGTTCTTGGGCCGCATACGAAGAAGAGAGCGGTATCTACATCAGTGGCACCTGCAACCAGAGGACGCCAAATGTGCGCAACTGGGCCGCAAATGCTTTAGCAACAGTACGAGAAAAACTGGCATAGACTGAATTCCTCCGATCTAAATAGCTTGCAAGTCCGATCCCCTGTCCTTTATGTGTAGTAGTACGACAAAGTCGCTCGGTGTTAACACCTTTATGTGTAGTAGTTCCGACCTAATCTGACACATCGCTTGAAAAGATGAGAGTTACCGGTTTTGATATGCTAACCAGCCCCCAAACATTCCCCCAGTGCAGATAGTTGCTCGGTGTATTTCTTTGAATTGTTATTCTTGAGTTTATTGATATTCAACAACTTCCACTGCACTGCTGGCATACGCTCCAGCCCATCCAGCGGGTATAGATCCCACTCCGGCTCTCCCCCCTTAAAACTCAATAGAAACTGCTTGTCGCCATCGGTTAACAACTCGTGTATTCGGGTCACCAGTTGAACCCTCGTGACCTCAAATGCCTTATAGTTAAAAGTCTCAGCGCTCATGCCCGCAAATTGGGTTTCAAATGTTTCTCGCTGATCCAAAAAATTTGGTCTCAGCATCTCGTGGATTGGCCTGGAACTCCCAAGCAAGGCGGCGATAAAGCCCAACTTAATTTCTTCTGTTATCCCTTCAAATTGAAACAACTGGTGTATATCAAACAGGTCACGAGGATGCTGCCGATCTAGAGCAGCACATATCTTCCCGCCATAGAGTTCCCCTGTGGCAACAACATTCGTTGCCGCAAACATTTTGAACTCGTCCTGCACCGCATCCACTACAGGCATAAATTCTGGCTTACTTAGATATCCACGGAGGATTGTATTAACCTCGACCTTTATTTCTGTTCTGTCTAGCCTGCAAGCAAGCTTAACTTCATTGCCATCTTTCGGAGACAGTTTGTAAACACGAATTCCCGAGATCTTTTTCTCCAATAATATTTTAATTCGGTCAAGGCCATCGGCTATAGCTTGCAAGTCCGATTTCCTGTCCTTTACGGGCAGGTATGTCAGATCTATATCAACAGAAAGCCTCGGTAAAGCTCTATGAAAGAGATTGATAGCGGTTCCCCCTTTTAGAGCAAAACACCCCTCTTCAGCGACAAATGGAATTACGCGTAACAACAGTTCAACCTGGGCGCGATATCCGGCAGAAATCATTTATCTACCAGCTCCCTCGGCACGCTGATGCGAAATTTCGACACATAGACCCCATTTGGTACGATGCTCCGATCGCCTTTACCTAGGTTTATCTTGCTCATATCTAGGAACTGCAGCCATTTATGACTTATCTTAGCAGCCATAAAGAGAAAGAGGCGCTTCACTTTCACTGAACTGCACTGTTCTAGAAGCTGCTGCACCACCTTGGGCCGAAGGTTAACCAGCCCCTCCATCATTTCATACACCTCGACCAGCCCCTGCTTTCGGGGAGTCAGATATAAACATTCCATAATTGCTCGTTCAGCATCGGATATCCTCAAATTAAATGGTGAGACGGGGGATCCGTAACCCATATCCTCCACCTCACCCACTCCCAATTCAACCGGTAAAAAAGCGGTTTTGACGTGCTCTATTTGTACCCCCCATTGATAATTACTGAACCATGGAGGCAGCTTCTCGCCCAGAGGCGAGTAAAGGTAAACCTTATCCCCACCCAGCCTTATATATTGATTTGACCCTTGTTTGGTCAAGGCGGTCCGGCCTCCTACATGAACCCGCATCCCCGCCTGCTTTTGTAAGGCATAGAGAGCCCCTTCCCACCCCACTGTGTCTCCGGGGCGTTTAAAGGCGCCCCGGCCTATCGACTCTAACCAGCCGCTTCTCCGGTAGTGTTTTTGCAAGTCATGAGATAGCCCCTGTGCCTCAAGCCATGAGGCCAGGCACACCGTTCCTGGGGTATGCACCTCTAAGAGTTTCTTTAATTTATTTCCATTTCCGGTAGTCATGCTACCTATATTAAGTTATTTTTAATGTAACTACCAG
>Ga0316189_10002878_pt1 | contig 16789 bp, 11 predicted proteins | sample LowCovwburrow_MG_FD_204930 | JGI IMG/M metagenome (GOLD analysis project Ga0316189, IMG submission 204930) | Coastal sediment microbial communities from Maine, United States - Lowes Cove worm burrow | ecosystem: Environmental > Aquatic > Marine > Coastal > Sediment | place: USA: Maine... | reverse complement strand
TGCTAAAATTGCATGCCAGGGCGAAAAATTTTTTTTCGTGTGAAAATATTTTTAAAAAAAATAAAAAAAAACGTTTATGGTATATAGGGGCCTTTTTTTGGGGCCTCCATGAGCGCTGCAATCTCGGGGCGCGACACCGCTGGGGAATCGAGTCCAACTTTCTGGTTGAAAAACACCAGGGTTATTCCTACGAACATTCATTTGCCTCCGACTGGAATGCGATGAAGGGCGATCATTTTTTAATGAAAATTGGGCACTGCCTCAATGTCTTGGCCCTCTTCTCCGAACAAATGAGAGAGGTATTCGCTACGATGGGCGTTCAGCCACTCCTGCGTTTCATCCGTTAAACCTATGCTGCTCCCTGGTTGATTCCCGAGCAGTTCGGGAGCGACTTGCCCGAAAGTTCCAGCTTCGTTTGGAATAGTACCCATTTCCACGTAGCATTCATGGCCTCATTTGTTTTCGCCAACCTCTGCCCTCAGTTTGATTTTTCTCTGTCCCAACACGATTTTCGCCCGTCATTTGCCAGGGATTGACCTTGGACCGGCCAAAATTCCAAAAATTTAGACTACCTTGACCCTCTTGACGGCTCTTTCGAGGGCTTGGCCACTTTCATGCTTCAGGGCTGAAAGATACCCGCTTCAAAATCGACCCCAGCCCACAGCATGTTATCGACTTCACTGATCCGTAAACCTGTGAACATGCACAACAACAGCCGAGTTGTAACACAAAGCAGGTTATAGGCCATTTCCCCCGGAGTCGTTTTTAGTTCCTCGCGGTAGGCTTCGAGATTGGCTATAAATTCGCCTAATTGGGATATTTCGATCACTGGCGTGTTAGGGTTTTTGTTGGTGTCCCATCGTCTCCTGATCTTTTCCATTAGCTCCACAGGGTTAAGCCCAGGGAGCCGCACGCTCTCCACATTGAGCTTAGGCCCCCCGAACGTCCACATTGCAGAGAGTAATTTTCAGCTTTCTTTAGCTTGTGAAAGGCTTATTGGCTTGGTCTGGTCATACCAGCTTAAACAAGCATCTTCGTCTAAAAGGGTCCCGTCGGAATCTATCAGCCACGGCCCGAGCCAGTTTTTGATTCTTGATCTGTGGCTTGCTTTGGTGGTTTCCCGTAAGTTTGCCTTTTCTAAATAGTAATTAGAAAGCTCGGAAAAAGACACCTTTCCCCGTTGCCGCTCAACCAGCTTCACAAGCTCACCAGCAGACCCTAGCTCCTCTCTGGGATCCCGCAGATACCAAGTTTTCGTCGAGGCCTGGCACTTAACGATTCCGTGCTTTTTCCCAATCGCAGCACCCCTAGCTAAGCTATACCCTGATCCCTATGCTTCACGAACCAGAGGGGATTCCACCGGTTAACTTTTCGAAGGTGGTATACATGATGTGGTTGGCCCGCAAGAGTTGTTCCTGGTTCTCGGTGAATCCGTTCTCGCTGTAGAACAAGAACGCTGTATTTCGCTCCAGCACAAGCCGGTTTTTCTGCTCGATGAAGGTCTCTACAACCTTGTTGGAGACGCGTCCTTTCCAGTTCTTGACCTCAACAATCAGATCCATACCATTGGGATCTTTGCTGGAGGCATGAATATCCATTTCGTCGCTGTTGGTATTATTTCTGTAGAAGGTTTTCTTCTTCATGTTGGTGAACCCGTTAAGGGTGAAGCCATCAACGGGATGGAATATCACCTGGTCCGGTTTGGCCCCTCTTGCAGTTGCCAATAACAGGAAGTACATCACCCGGTATTCACCCGCCTGGCCTTTGAGCTGAGCGACTTCTCCTTTGAGTGACTGCATCTCTTGTTCGAAGGCTTCCGCGACACTGTGCATGGGCACTCTTTCGATTTCTTCGGCGTAATGCTTGCGAAAAACCGCAGCAAAAATAGGATCACCCAAGCCCTTGAAACGAAAGGCGGAAGAACCCTTCGCAATCAGGTCGGCTTTTTGCAGCTTGAAAAGCCGTTCCGCCAATTGGTCATCGCTGATTTTCAGCTTTAAGTCCTTGTGAATTTGCTCCCGGGAACATTCCTCCTGGCCATGTTTGGCCAGGTAGAGCACAATCTTTTTGCCGTTCGTGTCGTTGACCCGTTTCAAACCCTCGGCAATGTATTCCATCCAGATTTTGGCCACAAACCCCTGGCCGTAGGTGGTTTCGAATTGAAGCGCGGTGCGCACTCCTGCTTCGGTCGTCAGGTCTAGATCGGGCTGGTCGGTGAGCACGATTTGGGATAGGTAAAAGGGATCGTTATAGGCCACTTTGGCAATGTAGGCCGCCGTGGTCTCGGTAACAGGGCGACCGGAGATGCCCGCATAGTTGTAAACCGCTTCCAGTGCTTCCTCGTCAGACAGGCTCAAAAGTTCACGATCCCTGAAACGGGCCGTCATGTGATTGAGGATGGTGGTTAGCCAGCCGATGTAGCTGCCGGTTACGATCAAGGGCGCGTATTTACTCTCGGCCAGGCCCATGTAGGAATGGCAGAGATCGACCTGACTGGTCAAAGCGCTATCGTTGTAAATGAACCTGTTCATGTACTGGAACTCGTCGATGATCTGCACGATCCGAATATCGTGAAACGTTGCAAAGCGGTGTGGCGCAGCCTGGGCATGGCTCCATACAGACTCTGGCGCGGTTGCCATGGCCTCTTCCATTCTGAGAATGTCGCGACTCAGATACGGGTCATCTTTCACCCATTCCTTAAGTTCGCTCATGCCGAGTAGATCGTTGATTAGTTTCGGCTCTCTCCGTGTGAAGCCCAGATACTGGCTAAGGAATGTACGATAAAATTCGAGTCCAAAACCGACCGTGCTCAGCGGGCGCTCCGGAACCCGGAAAAAGAAGGGAATCAATTTCGGGTCGGCCTGGGAATAGAGGATATTGAACAAGCGCTGTACCAGTGCGGTTTTACCCTTCTTGCGGCGCGAGAGAAGCGCCTGCGACTTGGAGAGCAGGTCTTTGCTGCCATGAGCCCATTTCAAATAAAAATCGAGCTCTTGTTTGCGACCGATGAACAGATCGGGATTCCCGATCTCCTCCGCAAGGGCAATTGTCAAAGCGGTCATGAAAACCTCCAAAACCCGTACGGAACCATCTTAGCATAACGCGGGCACAAGGAGGGGCGACCAGGACAGGCGCCATTGGCCAAAAGAGCCAGGAAAACATTCTGGACAGATACACATTCTTTCTTTGGGTCTTGCTGCTTTTGCTCTACTCATTTCAGGGGCCTGTGCGCGGCGATACTCTTTCATCTTGAATCAATCATTGCCAATTGCCTGACACTCATTGATAATTGGAGCGCCATGGAATTATTACGCTGTCGCCGCCTCACCAAATCTTTCGGTCCGGAAATCCTCTTCGAGGAATTCGACCTCACCATCCACCACGATGACCGTATCGGTATCATCGGCCCCAATGGGGCTGGGAAATCGACTCTGTTAAAAATGCTGAGCTCGCTTGAGCCCCCAGACGAGGGCGAAATAGTGCTCAGCAAGGGCGCCAGGCTAGCCTATGTGCCACAAATCGCCGAATTTGATTCAAGCCAGACAGTTTTTGAGGCCGTTTTGGCGGCGGCCCATGCCTGGGGCTTGTCACCCGAGGACTCGGAAGGCGCGACCCATATCGCTTTGGGAAAACTGGGTTTCAGCGACCCCGAAGCCCCTATCGGCCAAATGTCCGGCGGTTGGCGCAAGCGTCTTACCCTGGCCTGTGGTCTGGTTGGTACCCCCGACCTGGTTCTCTTCGACGAGCCCACCAACCACCTGGACGTGAAAGGGGTTCTCTGGCTGGAAGCATTGCTGGCTTCCGCCTCCTTTGCCTGGGTGCTGGTAACCCACGACCGTACCTTTTTGGAACGCACCGTGCGCCGCATTGTTGAAGTGAATCGCATCTTTCCAGAGGGAAAACTGGTTGTCAAAGGCAACTATCGGCTCTTTAAAGAGGAGCGTGTGGCCTTTCTGGAGAACCAGCAGCGATATCGTGAATCGTTGGCCAATAAGGTTCGCGGCGAGGTGGATTGGCTCAGCCGCAACCCCAAGGCGCGCACCACCAAGGCAAAGTACCGCATTGATGCCGCCCTCAGGCTGATCGGCGAGTTGGAATTGGTGAAAACACGAATGGTTGATCGCAAGACCACGATCGCCTTCAGCGCTTCCGACCGCAAGACGAAGAAACTGATTGAGATTAAGGATCTGGCCAAGACCCTGGGCGACAAACCGCTTATCAACTCCCTTAACATCTTGTTCTCGCCCGGTTCTCGAATTGGCATTCTGGGGCCCAACGGCAGCGGCAAAACCACCCTGTTGCGCCTGATCATGGGTCAGCTGACCCCGGACAAGGGCAGCATCCAGATGGCGCCCAACCTGGCCTGTGTCTATTTTGACCAGGACCGTTCCAAATTAGATGGTAGCCTGCCGCTGCAGCAGGCCCTTTCAGACACGGGCGACACGGTTGTCTACCGGGGTGAAGGGGTGCATGTGATCGCCTGGGCCAAACGCTTCCGCTTCAAGAACGACCAGTTGCGGCTGCCCGTCAGCGAGCTTTCGGGTGGAGAACAGGCCCGCCTGTTGATTGCGCGACTCATGCTTGAAGAAGCCGATGTGCTGCTTCTGGACGAGCCTACCAACGATTTGGATATCGCCACCCTGGAAATGTTGGAAGAGAGCCTGATCGAATTCCCGGGTGCGGTGGTGCTGGTGAGCCATGATCGTTATATGCTCGATCGGGTCTGTACTTCTTTTGTCGGTCTGGACGGACGTGGCGGCGCCAATACCTTTGCCGATTACTTGCAATGGGAGCGAGACTTCACAGACATCCAGCCACGCAAGAAGAAAACCACGGAAGGCAGCAAAACCAGGTCGAAACCGGCGCCCAAAAAGCTTTCTTACATGGAGCAACGAGAGTTCGACGGCATGGAAGAGACGATCCTGGCCGCAGAAGAGGGGCTGGAAGCAAAAACAGCGGCTGCCGAAGACCCAACCATTGCCAGCGACGGGCACAAACTGGTGGCGGCCCATGAAGCGCTGGACCGGGCTCAAAAAGAGGTGGAACGCCTCTACGAACGCTGGTCCGAGTTATCGGAAAAAATGGAGTGAGCCCTGCTTCAAGTCCGCCAGACTGGCTGACGCTTGCGCGCGGGTCACCCGGGGCTTGGAACACCAACAAAAAAAGCCCCGATTGGGGCTTTTTTATGTTCTCTAATGCATGGTACCGGCTGAGGGAGTCGAACCCCCGACCTTCTGGTTCGTAGCCAGACGCTCTATCCAGCTGAGCTAAGCCGGCGTACCACGAATGGGGCTTCTCCCCAAAGAACCGGCCAAGGATACCCAACATGGCATTGTCTTGTCAATCGCAAAGTGAAAGGTTTTTAAGATCGTTTTCAGATTGGGCGCAAGCCTCGCTTCTGGCGTGTCTCTAAAAGGATCTTCGGCTATAATGAAGAGCGTGGTTTTCTTGGAGGTGTTCATGCGAGCCGGGTCTTTTTATGGGCTGATTGGGTTATCCGGGAAAATGATGACGCCATGAATGAGACGGTGACCCTCAAGATCGCGGCTCGGGAACTGGTGGAATTCACGTTGCGTTCTGGCGATTTACGGCGGCGAAATGGTGGTTTCTCCAGCGCCTTGGAGGGCATGATCGGACACCGCAAGGTGCAGAAATCTCGCGGCGACAACTATCAGGCCGAGGTCACGGTTCGCCATGTTCACGACTATGGCGATTTCTCACTGGAGATCGGGGGCCGTATTGACGGCGTTTTCCAAGGTGATCAGGTGACCATCGAAGAGATCAAGACTACCCGCTTGCCCTTCGATGAAATTGCACAACAAGCTATCGAGCTTCACCTGGCGCAAGGCAAGCTCTACGCCTGGATGTACGCACGAGAACACAAGTTGGAATCGCTCTGGGTACAGCTTACCTATTTCAATGTGGACAACCACGAAACCAAGATCAGCCGTTACCCTTTCTCCATGGAAGAATTGGATGCTTTTTTCAAGCGCGTCATCACGATTTACCTGGCCTGGGCCAAGCAGGTTTTGGCCTGGCAGCAGGCACGGGATGCCAGCCTGAAACAATTAACCTTCCCTTTCCCGGAGTTTCGGGCCGGGCAACGCCGGTTCTCAGTGGAGGTTTTCCGCAGTATCGAGGCGAAGCGTCGGCTTTTTGTGCAGGCACCAACCGGTATCGGCAAAACGATTGGCGCCCTGTTCCCCGCCCTGAAAGCCCGCGCGGATGGTGCCTACGACAAACTATTTTTCCTGACAGCCAAAACCATGGGCGCCGAACTTGCCACCGGCGCTCTGAACGCCATGCGCCAGAAGGGCCTGAAGCTAAAGTCGATCTTCCTGACGGCCAAGAGCAAGGTCTGTTTCAACGACCCCTGCGATCCGGAGACCTGCGAGTATACACTGGGTTATTACGACCGGATTCGCGACGCTATTGAAGCACTTTTCACACGGGACCATTTGGATCGTGCCGGCATTGAAGAGGTTGCCCGCGAATTTCGGGTCTGTCCTTTCGAGCTTTCCCTGGACTGCGCCACCTGGTGCGATCTGGTGGTCTGCGATTACAATTATGTTTTCGATCCCGGCGTGTATTTGCGCCGCTTTTTTGGTGAGGAGAAAAGCAAACATGTCTTGCTGGTCGATGAGGCGCACAATCTAGTTGATCGCGCTCGGGATATGTATACCGCGACTTTGGACAAAGCCACCATCCTTGCCGTGAAACGCTTCCTACCCAAGGGTTCCGAGGCCGGGAAGCGACTGGGGCAGATCAACCGCTGGTTCCTTGCCGTGCGCAAGGAGATGGATGGGGAACGGGTTGATCGAGACCCACCCAAGAAGTTGCTGCCCGGATTACACCGATTCTGCGCCGCCTGTGAAGAAGATTTTGCCATGGGTGTGGAAAGCGACGCCGCCCTGTTGGCGTTTTATTTCGATGCACGTCGCTTCATTCGCACCGCCGAGTTTTACGACGACCGGTTCCGAACCATTTACCGGGTGGCCAAGAAGGATGTGGAAGTGAAGATCTACAACCTGGATCCGTCACAGCTTCTGGACGACACCCTCAAAAAATGTCCCGCAGCGGTTTTTTTCTCGGCCACCTTGACCCCCTTCGATTATTACGCGCGCCTGCTAGGCGGCAACCCCAAAAGCGGCCTGCTGCGGCTTGGCTCGCCCTTTCCCAGGGAGCACCTGGGTGTGTTTGTGGCGGATCGGGTAGCCACGACGTATCGCAAGCGCGACACCAGCAAGGGCGCCGTGTCCGCTTTGATTGCAACCCTGGCCGCAGGGCGGCGGGGCAACTACCTGGTCTACTTTCCCTCCTACGCCTACCTGGAAGCGGTCTACCACGTTTTTCACGCTGCTTATCCCAATACCGACACTCTGGTCCAGCAAAGACGCATGGACGACGCACAACGGGCCAATTTCCTGTCCCATTTCGATCGCGCCAATGAACAGACCCGCGTTGGCTTCGCGGTCATGGGCGGCGCCTTCGGCGAGGGCATCGATCTGGTCGGTGATCGTCTGATCGGCGCCGTGGTCGTGGGTGTGGGTCTGCCCCAGTTGTGCTTGGAACGAGATCTGATCCGGGCCCACTTCTCCGCTTCGGGCGAGGATGGTTTCTCCTATGCCTACCAGTACCCGGGTATGAACCGGGTTTTGCAAACCGCCGGCCGGGTGATCCGCGGTGAACGCGACCGTGGCGTGGTTTGCCTCATCGATGAGCGTTTCGCCCAGCACCGCTATCGGGAACTCTTTCCCGACGAATGGCAACCCCATTTCATCGACGGACCCGAGCGCCTGAGCACCGAACTGAAATACTTTTGGGGCGAGAGCGAAACCAATAATCCGGGTTCTTAGTCACCCGTGCCTGATCGCTCCAGAAGCCCGGCTTGGGCCTGTTCAACCGTGTCGTAGAGTGGGAGGAACTGCAACAGATCCATCAGGCGAAGGGTTTCAACTACCAGGCAATGGGCCCCGACCAGAACCAGCGGGATACCCTTTGCTTGCGCATTGGAATAGCCGTGAACCAATTGGCCCACCCCCGCACTGTCCATGTGGGCCACTGCGGACATATCCAGGATCAGCGCCTTGGCCCCTTCAACGATGGCCGCCTGGATTTTTTCGGAGAGAATGGCGGCGTCCCGATAAGTGAGACCTTTGATCTGAATCGTGCTCTGCATGATTGGTCGCTCCTACTTCTTCGGCCTGCAGGAAAAGCTTAAGGTTTTAAAATGACTTTGGTGCAGCACTGCAGACGCTTTGCGAAAATGTCATAGCCTTCGGCCCCTTGTTGCAAGGGAAGTCGATGCGAGAATATGGCACCAAGGTCGTATTTGCGCTGGCGAACCAGGGGCAAGAGCCGTTCCATGTAAAAACGGGCCGGGCAGCGACCGATGCGCAAGGTGATGTTCTTGTCATAGGCTTCACCTGGTGAAAAAGCGAAGTGTGGCTCGGTATGAACACCGGCAATGGAGATGGTTCCACCCGGTCGAATCAGGTCCATGGCCAGGCGACTCGCGCTGGCACTGCCCACCAACTCCATCACGGCGTCTGCGCCGAGGCCCTGGGTCGTCTCACGGATCAATTCGGCGGGATCTTGTTTGGAGAAGTCGATGGGTATCGCGCCATAGCTCTGGGCCAGTGTCAGTCGTTCAGGAATGCAATCCACCGCATAAAGGCGTTCGGCCCCCAATTCGCGAGCACCAACAATGCCCATCAAACCCACGGGTCCGCAGCCAAGCACCACATAGGTTCCACCCGGCTTGATGCCAGCGCCATCGGCGGCAAAATAGCCCGTAGCCAGAATGTCGCCGAGTAGCAAGCCCTCTTCCTCGCCCACGTCTTCGGGCAGGGGGAACAGGCTGCCATCCGCGAGTGGCACTCGTACATACTGGGCCTGCGCGCCTTGCAGGCCCTGGCCGCCCTCTACCCAACCGAACAGCGCACCTTGGGTGCAGCGACAGGTCAGACCCGCACGGCAGTAAAAGCAGGAACCGCAACTGGTGGTAAAAGGAGACACCACCCGATCACCCTTGCGAATGTTTTGAACCGCACTGCCAATCTCCACCACGGTTCCGGTAAATTCATGGCCCATGGTGGTGCCCATATCCAGGCCCTTTTCACGACAGTGGTAAACATGTAGGTCGGAGCCACAAATGGCCGTGGATGAGACTGCCACAATGGCATCACGGGCGTCCAAAATTTCTGGATCCGCTACGGTTTCACATTGTATGGTCTCTTCGCCATGAAAGGTCAAAGCAAGCATAAACAACTCCTGGGTAAGACCCCATTTATGCCAGTCTAAAAGCCTTGCCTTCTAGAAGCAAGAAGCAAATCGGGCGAAATTTAAAGTGGCCACTCTCGCATCGGGTAGCGGTTCCGCCAGCGCCTCCTTTGGCCTTTGCCAAAGGAGGCGCACCTTTGCAGGAATCACGGAGCCCAACGGAAGCCCAATAAAAACTGTCGCTTACCTTGCGGTACGCCACGGGGAGCAAAAATGTGCTGGTCCGCGTACAAACGGGTTTTATCGCCGATATTCAGGGCATCAAATGTAACCGCTAAGTTTTTATTCAGGAGCCGGTATTCCGTGTGAAAGTTGACAATTGTATAATTTGGCAGGGCCAGTTCATCAACGAGAGTCACGGGCGGCAAGCCCGGGATCTGCAGATTCATTTCAGGCAATGGCGTCCAGTCCCAACGCCGATAGGCACTAGCATTCAGAATCCAATGGTCATCCAGCAAATTCACATTAACACTGAAGTTGAGGCTGTGTTTTGGCACGCCTTCTACTGGTTGATCCACGCCATCGACCTGGTCTTGAGTATCCGCATAGGCATAACTCATGGAAATGTCCAACCCTCGTTCTGAGCGGAACCGGCTCTCAAATTCCACGCCTTTGCCTTTCCGTGTACCTGAGTTAACCGAAATAACCTCAAAATTCGCATCAGGGTTTCTGGTTGACACCTGCCTGATCACGTCTTTTATTTCGTAATCGTAGCCTGTAAGCACAAGGTTGAGGTGCTGTGTCGGTCTTAGATTAAATTGAGTTTCGTAAGTGGAAATGATTTCTGGATCCAAATCCGTGGTAGGTAGTATCGCGTTGACTACAAACCGATTTGTTTCGATAAAGCTTGGGGCACGGAAAGCCCGTCCATAAAGGACTTTCATATTCGCCCTTTCAGAGAAAGAGTACACTGCGGCGAGCCGGGGATTGATGGTGCCTCCAAAATCACTGTAATCATCACCACGCACCCCGCCCGTTAAAGAGAGTCGTTCGTGGGCGGCCCAAGTGTGTTGAACGTAAAGGGCATTCACGTTTCTCGTGCCTGGCAATGTCTTGGTTCCATCTTCATAAAATGGGCCCAGGCCGATGCTGTAGCCCCGAGATGGGCTATACAAAGGGTGCCCAGGCATGGCAAGGACATTGTTGGAGAGGCTGGGTGAATACTCTACCTCGTCCTCTTGATAACTATAGCCGAAGACGGTCACATGTTTTTCGCTCGGATTCCATTCAAATGATACGTCGCCCAACGTCGTGTTGGTTGCGTTATTTGAGGTTTGTTGATAGCCAAATGCCTCACCTATATTCGTATGTGAGAAATTGAAATTGGCTCCAATCAGTAAAGATGTATGGTCTTCAAAGTCCAGGAAATTGGCATTGGCATTCACAGACCAGTTGTTGCCAAGCGGCTTCTCATATTGTACTCCCAAACGAAAAACATCAAATTTGCGATTGTGTCTAAACCGCTCATCCGTCAAATCGGTGACGTTGCCCAAAATATCTGTGAATGGTTCGGCGGGAACACCCAAGCCGAAATTATCCCAATTTTTTTTGTTTTCATAGTCAAAATTGATTTTGAAATCATAGATTTCGGCCCGGAAGCTCGTGGAAAGGTGCCGGCTTCTGTCCGCACTTTGCAAATTCCGGTGTTCGATATTAAAACCAGGGATATCGATGGGAATCTGCATGAAGGTAAGGTCACCAAGAGGAAGAGCATCAAACTCGCGTTGACCCTGTTCTACGAAAAGTCCAAAAGCGAAATGATCATTGATACGCTTCCGATATTGAATAGAGCCATAGGCAGCATGGTTGTCTCCAGTCCGCGCATTCACTTTGAGGCCCGTTTCATCCAGGCCTTCAGTGATAATGTTTATGACCCCGACAAAAGCATTCGCGCCATATAAAGCACTTCCAGGACCGCGAATGATTTCTATTTGTTTTATGTTGTTGATTGCAAAGTCAGGAGAGAAGGCCATCGCCCCACCGCTCAAACCATCGTTAAGCCTCCTGCCATCTTTGAGAATCAGAATATCCTCAGAATTGAGAGAAAAACTGCCTCGAACATAAAAGTTCGTGTGATTCCCATTTTGAATCGATGTGCCGGAGGTGAACCCAGGTACACGGTTCAACACATCAGATAGGGTACGCGCTCCTGAGTTTTCTATTTCCTGTTTGCTAACGACGGTAATAATACCGGGAGCATCTTCCGCACTCATGGCGGTTTTTGAGGCCGTTGTTATTTCCATATTCATGATTTGATCAAGAGTCATATCATCCAAATTAACCGTGGTTTCCTGACTGAATGAACCCGCAGAGTACAAGAATAGTCCAAAATACACCATGTGCAGACGCATGCCCACATCTCCTTATTTACCGTTTGCTGGAATTCCCCAGGTCTTTACCTTTATCGTCAGAGCCAGTTATTACTAAAATTATTTTCTGGAATTTTTGTATTTTTTTTGGGCATTCTTGTTATTTCCAGGATGATCGCCAAAATCTTTGCAACCAATTTCAGCTCCGATCTAAGTGTTGTCAGTTTCTTCGAATGGCAAATTATCAGCAGCTAATACTTTATCAAGCCGATTGGGGATAGACGTTTCAGGTCGCGCCGAAGGCTTCGATACCGGCCTGCCAACGGCTCGGGAAATACCAAGAAAAAAAGCGTGGGCGTGCAGCTCGAATTTACAACCCACTTCCTTCGAGAAACTGTGCCCTAAGCTTCTTTGTGATTCCCGGAGGTTCCAACGACCCCGGACATGGGTACCTGCCATGGCAGGGGTGGGGAAATTTCAGCTTGTTTGGGGATTATTACTCAACTCTGGCTGCTGTAGTGCCGCCCCTCGTCAGGGGCACGAATGCAAACTGCTGTTAAAAGGAAGGTTAAAGATAAGTGTCGGAAAGGTGCAAAGGGTTCTCTTCTTGCATTCTCGGAGAGTGCACCATCCCGTCTGCCCTCAATCAGGGCCTTTTTCTCTGCCTTTCCACGGGGTGGGGACAGAACCGCTTGTGATAAGGAGCATACCATGGCTAATAAAGTCGCAGACCTGGCTGGTCCGGGTATTGGTGATTATACCGAACTGAAAGACATACTGCCCACCAACTATCATTCACTGCTCAATCGCAAAGACACCCAACGTGCCGTTTTTGCGGCCAAACGCTATATTGAGGATCACCTTTGCTCGGAATTGAACTTGATTCCTGTGACCGTGCCCTTGATCGTCGATCGTGAAAGCGGGGTCAATGACTACCTGGATCGGGATGGTTCACGAACCCCGGTCAGCTTTCATATCAGCAACGACCACAACAAGAACCCCATTGATACAGAAGTGGTACAGGCCGCCACCAAATGGAAGCGGATGGCCCTTAAACAATTTGATATGGGAGAAGGAGAAGGATTACTGACCGACATGCGGGCCGTGCGCAAGGACTATTTCCTGGACCACGACCACAGTGCCTATGTGGATCAGTGGGATTGGGAATTAACCATTACCGAAGAGCAGCGTAATCTGACTTTCCTGACCGATGTGGTGAAAAAGATTTGGAAGGTGCTCAAAGGCGCCGAAAGCCATCTTTTTGCCCAGTTTCCGACCCTGAAAGGATCCTATCCGGAGCTGCCGGAAGAACTGGTCTTTCTCCATGCGGAAGAGATTCTGGAACGCTATCCGAACCTACCGCGCAAGGCACGAGAAACCGCCATTCTGCAAGATTACCCGGCTGTGTTCATTTATGGGATCGGTTGGACCCTGGCCGACGGCTACCCCCACGAATTGCGGGCGGCGGACTACGACGATTGGGTCAGCGAAACCACTTCCGCCGATGGCCGCACCATGCACGGCCTCAACGGCGATATTCTGGTATGGAACCCGGTCACCAAACGCCGTCATGAACTTTCCTCCATGGGGATTCGTGTGAATCGGGAAACCCTCGATCAACAATTGACCCTCAGCAACCAACGCGACTTCCTGAAGCTTCCCTACCACAAGGCTGTCAGCAACAACGACATTCCGCTCAGCATCGGCGGGGGGATTGGCCAGGCCCGGACCTATATGTACTTACTCAAAAAAGCCCATCTGGGTGAAGTAAGTGTGACAGTCTGGCCCAAAATTCTGCGCGACATGTGCGCCGAAAAAGACATTCACGTTCTGCAATAACCGGCTTGAGAAACCAATCCGCATTGGACTCAGGTAATCCAAGGGGGTATCAATATGAACCAATTGATACCCCGCTTGCCATCTAATTCGGCGGTGCTTTACGGCGGCGACGCCGGCGGCGGCGTTTTGGTTTAGGAGCCGTAGTTTCTTCAATCACGGGCGCTGCTTTTACCTTGTTCTTGGTTTGGGCTTTTCGGCTGCGCTGACGCCGTCCCTTTTTCGCCGGTGGCAGTGTTTCTATAAATTTTTCGATCCGTTCCTGGTCGTCACCGGCCAGGTGTTCAGCGTAGTAAGACAATAAATCGCGGGTCTCCCCACTCAGGCCGGAAGGCCTGACCCCGGTTCTCCCGATCAGGTGGCCAACCCACACCAGGGTGTCCAAGATCGGCGCCTGGAAAGGCATGCCCAGTGGACCGAGGAACGCAACAAAACGGCTTTTGTTGCGAACCGGACTGGTTTCCGGTGAGAAATAGGGGGAGTCCAGGTACATGCGAAACCACAGATGGGTATGCGATTGCTTGGCGAAACTGCCTCGTGTAAAAACAATCGGAATGGTTGCCTGATTCTCTACAAAGTAATCGATCCCCTTGGTCTTCAACAACGAAAGGCCTTGAGGCCACAAGCGTTCAAAGAGGCCGTGGCGATGACAGAGGTCCAGCAGGTTGGCCACGTCCTCATCGAGAAAAACCCGCGTCAACTCTTCATAGCGGCGCCCCGCCCCGAGCTGGGTGGTCCAGTCCTGATGCTCGCGGATAGTCTGTTCCACTTCCCGACTCAGTTGAAACCCCTGTTTGGCCACCAGTTTCAACGCACGCAGCATCCGAATAGGGTCTTCTTCGAAGCGTTCGGTCACCTCACCAATCGGCACCACCCGACCTTCCAGGATGTCAGGTAAGGCGTCCAGCGGGTCGATCACTTTGAAGTTTACAATATCGTAATAGACCGCGTTCACGGTGAAGTCGCGACGGCTGGCATCGGCGTGGATCAGCTCCCATTTGTCCAGATCCTCCGCCCCCTTGAGCGAAGAGATTTCAACCACTTCGTTGCCGAAATAGGTGTGTACTATGGGAAAACGTTTGCCGATCGTCTTACTGTTGCGAAACTGAGCGCGGATCTCTTCAATAGAGGCATCGGTCGCGATATCGAAATCACGTGGTTTTTTACCTCGATAGAGGTCACGTATGGCACCTCCAACCAGCAGTGCCAGATAGCCTTTCGACTTCAGTCTGTAAAGCACTTTGAGGGCCGAGGGCGCCATATCATTCCTGGAGATTGGGTGTTCACTTCGATGAATTATTTTGATGTTTTTCAGTTGACCAGCTCCGCGCTCTCATGGATGGTCAGATTTAGCCTTGGAATTCGGTTCAGAGAAATCCACTGGCTGCGAATCGGCCATTATGTTGCTTCAATTTCCATTCTACCTGATCAAATTATATCCGCAATCGCAGATAAATGCCAATTCTCATCTTGGCAGCAGGCGTAATTCAAAGTAGATAAGGTCGATCTCAACATTCCCCGCTTTGAATTGCACCCCCTTTCAAGTGCTCCTCCGTGCGGTTGGTCAGTTGGTTTTTTCATACCTTCCAGCGCCTTAGATACGGCAAAAAGCGTGGTACGGATTTGTGATTTGAGGATCTAGACCAGCGGGCGCCGGGAATCGTTCCTGATAAGATTGAGGAACTCGGCCCGCGTTTCAGCCTCTCGGAAACTGCCCTTCAAGGACGAGGTCACCGTGTCACTCTGGTGTTTGGCAACACCCCGCTGGGCCATGCACAGGTGGGTTGCCTGGATCACACAAGCCGCGCCTTTGGGTTGCAAATGCTCCATCAAAGCGTGCGTGATTTGAGCCGTCATGCGTTCCTGAACCTGCAATCTGCGCCCGAAGACCTCCACCAACCGAGCCAACTTGGAGATACCAACAATGCGCTGGTCGGGCAGGTAGGCCACATGGGCGACGCCGACAAAGGGCAACATGTGGTGTTCGCACATGGAGAAAAATGGGATGTTTCGTTGGACCACCATCTCATCAGCTGCCTCGGCTCCATCGTTAAACGTCTTCATCAGCGGTCCAACTTCCTGGCCGTAACCGGAAAATAGTTCGGCATAACTTTTCGTAATCCGTGCGGGGGTCTCCAGCAAACCCTCCCGTTCCGGATCCTCGCCGATATAACTCAGAATGGTTTTGATCGCTTGTTGTACGTCTTCCTGATTTACCTTTTCAGACACGGAACCCTCCACCTGACTAGTCGAGTCATCTTAAACCACAAAGCCCTACGAAGAAACCCATAAAGAGAAGTGTACCCTCCTGAATTCCGAGCAGATTGGCTGGCAGACCAAAGAACCTTTGCGCTTGACCCTCGATTTCTGGTGTTTGCAGTCAACCTCTCTGCCATGCAGCTTCTCTTTTTTCTTTGCCTGCCAGCGTTGGAGCACTACCGCACCACCCATATCGGTACGGAACAGAGCCTCTCTGAGAACGTCTGGAAACGAAGAAGGGCATAAATCACACAGCAGGAAGAAAAAAACATATTGCTTTTTAATTCAAATCGCCTATTATTGCACAAGGCGCAGTTAAACCTGGTTGCCTTTTTGTCAAGCCCCTGAGGGAGTTATTAATTCATTGCTAATTTAGAAACCATTGCTTATTTCTCAGGTGCAAATAGGAGTCAACATGATCAATGCAAGACAGACCGATCCCTATAAGTTCTTTTACAACACCGGAGCAAATGAAAAGGAGTCCAAACGCGAGTGGACCAACGCAATTCCCAGACCGCAAAGGCCTGATGCAAGCAAACAAAGCCAGATCGACCTGAGAAATGCTGATCTGGTGCAAGCCAATCTCGATATGACCGATTTACGGGGGGCTGACCTGAGTCGGGCCAACCTTTCGGGAGCCAGTCTAAAGAGAGCCAATCTACAAGAAGCTGACCTGAGTTGGGCGGACCTCCGCGAAACCGATCTGAGTCGGGCAGACCTGCGCGGAGCCGATCTCCGATTTGCGAATCTGGGCGATGCAAGTTCCTTGTCGCCGGTTCTCAATTGGAAAGCGGTTCAGCTTTGGGAGAATTGCAATATCTACGGCGTTTACAATGCGCCCACCGGCTTCCGCCAGTGGGCCATGGCCTGTGGCGCTGTAGAAGTATGGCTCCCCGAGACGGGCATGGTCGCGATCGATGCCTCGGAAACCAAACGTTCCCACGCAGCATCTTCCTGGAACAGAGAAAAGAGGTGAAAAACATTAAGCGATCAGACCACACCCGGGGGCCTCAGATTCACGTTTGAGGATCCCCGTTTCTATTTGTGGGAGATGTTGTGCTCCAGGGCAATCGCATGACATGAGGTCACGAGAGTTCTAGTGG
>Ga0316189_10002877_pt1 | contig 16791 bp, 10 predicted proteins | sample LowCovwburrow_MG_FD_204930 | JGI IMG/M metagenome (GOLD analysis project Ga0316189, IMG submission 204930) | Coastal sediment microbial communities from Maine, United States - Lowes Cove worm burrow | ecosystem: Environmental > Aquatic > Marine > Coastal > Sediment | place: USA: Maine... | reverse complement strand
GCGAGTGGAGCTCGGCGAGCCGCTGGAATATCGCGAATTCGTTCAAGAAATGAACAGTGCCCACATCATTCTGACCGACTCCGGCGGCATTCAAGAAGAGGCCCCGTCGCTCGGGAAGCCCGTCCTCGTCATGCGCGAGACCACGGAGAGGCCCGAAGGAATCGACGCGGGGACGGTCCGCCTGGTAGGCACCGACGAAGATCGCATCTACTCGGAGACTGCGCGTCTTCTGAGCGACGAGGCAGCGTACAAGGAGATGGCGCAAGCACGCAATCCCTACGGCGACGGCAAAGCCACCGCGCGGATTCTCTCGGTTCTAGCTCGCTAGGCTGGAGCTTCGCGAGCGAACCAGCTAGGATTCGCCGACGTTGGCAACGAAGAGCGTCACTTCACCAGAACGAGATGTCGTCAGCGAGGCCAGAGGTCTTCGCGAGCAGGTGCTCAACGTTTCGCTCCTCATCGCCGTCGTTGCTGGCGGCGCCGCGTTCATCCGAACTCTCATCGATGCGATCGAAAGAGGCGCATGGATTGTGCTCGGCGTAGCGGTGGCGACGTACGCCGGATTCATCGTACTGCTCTTGCTGAAACATCTGCCGTACCCGGTACGGGCTCTTGGCTTTCTCGGCCTGCTCTATCTCGTGGGCGTCCTCTCCCTGCTCGCGGTCGGCTACCTCGGCGCGCCCATCCTGATCCTGGCGGGACAGAGCGTTCTGGCTTCGGTGCTTTTTGGGCGTCGCGTTACGCTCATAGCCCTTGCTTTGAATCTGCTCGCCTTACTTGGCGTCGGGGCGGCTCTTTCGACAGGTATTGCGACCGTCGAGACGCTGGAATTCTACGAGCCGACCGTGTTCATGAATTGGTTGCGCATCACGGCGATTTTCGCTGTGTTTTGCGGCATCTCAGTCGTCAGCGTCGATGTCATCACCAGTCATTTGAACCAGAGCCTGAAAGATCAGGCCGAGCTCATCGAGAACCTCAAGGGCGCGATGCAGCTACGCGACGCTGCTGACACCCAACGCCGCACTGCAGAACGGCGTCTTCGGGAATCGCAACAGATGCACAAGGTCGAGCCCTAGAGCCGGACACCCGGCTGGAAGGTACTCCACTGGTCGATGAGCTCGCCTGCGCGAACGTGGTGCCTGCACTACTCGACGATGACCTCGCAGGTCGCGCTGCACCCGGAGCCTGGGACTCCGTTGTCCGGGCCGGCGTCGCAGCCCTCCCCGAGCTGGGGCTGCCTGATGCCGTCGCCGCAGCTCGGGCCCTGCGTGCAATCGGGGTTACAACCACCGGGCCCGCCGAGGTTGTCGCCGTCATCGCATTCCTCGAAGCCATCGTCGACGTTGCCATCGCCGCAGTGGGGACCAAGCGCGGTGCAATCCGGCATGCACTGTCCGTAGGCGCCGGTGTTCTGGGCGGAGCCGTCGTCGCAGAACTCGAAGCGCGTCACGACGCCGTCGCCGCAGGTGTAGTCACAGGTCGAGATTTGAGTGACGAAGCCATCGAGCGTCAGCCTGAAGTTGGACGCGCCGGTGTGTCGCTCGGCGTGGAAGATCGAAACTTCGTATACCTTGCCGGATGTCAGGCGCGCCTTGCAGGCGGCCACGATCGCGTCTTGAGCGCTGCTGCCTCCATCGCTAGGATCGGCGAAGCTCATCACGTCGGTGACCCTCGGGTGCAGCCCGCCAACGTCCAAGCACAAAAATCCGTCGACGAACACCCAGAGGTCGTCGTCGCCGCTGAACGTGAGCACCTCGTCGCCTTGGTAGACGAAGAAGTAGTGCACCTCGGTCGTGAAGCCGAAGTTGCTAGGGTTGGTCCCCCCGCTCGGAACGTTGAGCGTCTCGCCGTAGGTCGGCTCCGCCGGCCAAGCGAAAGGAGCCAGCGCAGGGTCGTCCAAGGGGAAGAATCCCGGCGGCTGGTCCAGGCTGTCGAACTCGTACTCGTTTTCCGCGACCTTCGGAAGGATGAGCTCTCCTAGGACTTGGAGGTTTCCGCTGGGATCGAGCGACGTGCTCGTTCGATACCACTGCTCGAACGACGCAGCGCTGTGGGGCGGGCCCGAATTCGAACCATAGACGTACGGATTCTCACCGGAGAGCACCGGCTTCCCCTCTGCGTCGAGCTGGTCTTCGGTGATGTCGAACGCGATGCCTCCATTGCCGTCATCGGGATTGTTGAAGTCCCAGCTGAAGTCGGTCGGCTCGGGGTCGTTCGTGTCGTTGCTTCGGAAATCTCTGTAGATGACCGGAATCGTTAGCTCGTCGCCCAGATCTACAGGGGAGAGCACGCAGTCGAAACCGGCTTCCTCTTGGCAGCTGCTGGAGCAGCCATCGCCGTCGTTCGTGTTCCCGTCATCGCAGGCTTCGCTCGTGCCGGGCAGGATTACGCCGTCGCCGCAGACGGCCTGGCAGACTCCGCCGTCGCAGTTCGGTTCGTTGTTGCAGCTCACGTCACAGCCATCGAAGGGTGTGACGTTGCCATCGTCACATTGCTCGGTGCCTTCTCGATTGCCGTCCCCACATTGAATCGCGACGCAGTCAGCGTTCGGAGTGTCGCACTTGTATCCATCCTCGAGTTGGCAGTCGGCGGAGCAACCATCGTCGGGCGTCGCGTCACCGTCGTCGCACTGTTCGAACCCGGCAACTATTCCGTCGCCGCACTCCGTCGCCGCGCAAGCCACGCCCGGCAGTGAGCAGGTCCAGCCCTCTTCCCTCTGGCAGCTCGCGCTACATCCATCGCCTCCGGCAGCGTTGCTGTCGTCACAGGTCTCGGGCGGGTCGATCCGAGAGTCGCCACAGACGATCGCCACGCAAAGCACGCCTACCGTCGGGCAGCGGTACCCTTCTTCGATCATCATGCAGTCGCCTGCGCAGCCGTCGCCGTCGTTGCGGTTCCCGTCGTCGCAGGCCTCTATCGAGTCGCGCACTCGGTCGCCGCAGTCCGGTGACACGTCCCCTCCGGCGCCTCCGGTGCCGCCACCACCAACACCTGCCGAACCGCCGCTCCCGCCCGGGCCACCGCCAGTGCCGCCGCCACCGCTGCCCGCAAGGCCACCGCTGCCTCCAGACCCGCCAGGGCCCGTCGGATCCGGGTCGCCCGAGCAACCCGGAGAAAACATCAGGGCGAGGCAAAGCCCCGCCGCCCCCGTGAAGACAAGAACACGCCCCATGGCGCCATCTTAGACCCTGGCCGCGGGGCTGCCAAAAGCGGCGCTAGTGTTCGGCGCGGCGGACCCTCACGACCACGATCGTGGTGGCCATCATGAAGGCGAAGGCGATGAGAGTCCCCCAGGCGGCGCCCACCTCGGCGAAGCGAGGGACCAGAATGAAATCGGCGCCGAGATTGACCAGGGCTGCGGTGACCGCGATGACGGAAACCGTCTTGGCCTGGGTGGCCGCCAGAAGTGCCGACTGCCAGAGCAAGGAGACGCCAAGGCAGCCCAGGCCGAGCGCGAGGATCGGGATGGAGCGGAGGATGCTCGGAGAGGTGCGATACGATTCTTCGAGAATCGGTGTGTACATGACGACCAGCGGAAGCACGACGACCAAGAGCGCGACCCAGGCCATGATCTGAAGGCTGCTTCTCCGCAGGAGCTTCGCCGCGCCCACTCGGTCGCCCTTTGCGTAGGCCGAGTAGTAGAGCGGGTTGAAGGAATGAAGCGTTACGACGTTGACGGTGCTGACTAGCAAGGCGATGCGGTACGCAGCCTCGTAGCGCCCGGCGGCGGCGATGCCGTTCCAGAGCGCGACGTAGAGGCGATCGGCGCTTTGGTACCCGACGTAGGCGAGCAAGGTGAAGACCATCGGTATGGAGAATCGAACGGGCGCGCTCAATGAAGCGAGCGAGGGAGGCCGCTTGAGCCAGCCTTGTCGATGGAAAATGAAGAGGGCCGCGATTCCCGCGCCCATCTGAGCGAGTACGAGCCCGCCCCAGCGCGCTTCCCAGGTCCAGCCAAGGAGGAAGAAGAGCGCGATGGCGATGAACGGTCGGGTCCCGTCTACGAACTCGGACCACATCGCCGCTCGGGTCGGCTGGCTCTGGGCCTCGTGGATCGTCTGGGCCATGATTCGCGCCGTGCTGATCGTCGCCGCGACCACCACTCCGCAGACTGCCCAGCGGGGCACGGCCTCGCCGCCAAACATGAAGACTGAATCTGGAAGGGCGGCAACCGCGAGCGTCGTCAGTCCTCCGACGACGAGCGAGAGACCGAACATCCCGCCCAGGTCGCCAGCCAGATCGGAGCGTGCCTTGCTGTGGATGTTGACCAGGATGTAGGTCTGCGGCGCCAGAGTGACACTTGCAGCCGCAACGCCGTAGACGACGCCTTCCAGAATCGCGAAGCGACCGTAGTCGGCCTGGTCGAGCAAATGTGTCCAGAGCAAGTGTGCGACTTGGACTAGGCCGCCCATCGCGCTGGCCAGCGTGTAGATGATGACGTTTCGGCGGAACGTCTTCTTCTGTTGGGTTGCGGCGTCCAGAGGCATGGAAGTAATCCAATGGCTTCACGGGCGCCAGCACTTCGATATCCCGCCTTTACTTGGCTTTACAGGGTGTTGCCTGGCGTCATGTCCGAAAAACCGTCAAAAGAAGGCAGCGCGTCGGAAACATCCCTGGCTCGCCAGGACTGCCGATGCTCAGAAACGCCGCCGACATTCGAACCCTGCTCTACATGGCAGTGACGACGGGGCTGCTCGTCGTTCAATGGACTCGGGACTCGTTCAGCCCCCTTCTGTTCGCCGCGTGCCTATTCATGGCGGTTTCCGTTTCAGTGATCGCGCACAACCACAATCACCTCACGATCTGGAAGTCGAAGCCCCTGAACGCGCTCACCGATTACTGGCTCACGCTGTTCTACGGCTTCCCGGCCTTTGGTTGGATCCCCACGCACAACCAGAACCACCACAAGTTCAACAATCGCGAGGGTGACTACACGATTACCTATCGCTACACCGAGAAGACCAATCTCTTCACGCTCCTCAGCTATCCGAGCGTCAGCGCGTTTCATCAGCAGAAACCGATTCGCGCCTACCTCTCGAAGCAATACCGGATCAACAAGAAGCGCTTCTGGTTCTGCATCTCGCAGTACGTCGTGCTCGTGGCGTTCCTCGGGGCGGCGTTCCTAATCGACTGGAAGAAGGCCCTGCTCTACATCTTCATTCCACAGCAGGTATCCTTGTACGTGGTCCTGATCTTCAACTACGTGCAGCACGTGCACGCCGACGAAGAGTCGTCGGTCAATCACTCGCGGAACATCGTCGGCCCGCTGATGAACTGGCTCCTGTTCAACAATGGCCTGCACACGGTGCACCACGACAATCCGGGTCTGCACTGGAGCAATGCCCCCGCGGCGCACGCGAAGATCGCCGCCGACATCGACCCACGGCTCAACGAACCGAGCTTCTGGTGGTTCCTGGTCCGCGTCTACATCCTCGGCATGTTCAGTAGCGAGGCGCGCGGCAGCTCGATGCGGCTCGGGCGCATTGCGGCAAAGTAGAATGGCGCACTCTGGCTGCTCGCTTTGAAGAGGCGCTTTGCCGGCTAGGGCGCGGGCAGGCTATGGAGTCGAATCCGTAGCTGGTCGCCCTTGGGCAGAGGGTACGGCGTGTACTTCATCTCCAGAGGCCGGTCAGGGTCGATCAGCTCGATGTCTGCGAGCTCGAGAAGCAAGGCAAGGGTCGCGATGATCTGCACATCCGCCAGCGCCGCGCCGAGGCAGGTGTGGGGACCCATCCCATAGGGGTTCAAGGTTCCGGGTTCGGGTCGAAGCGCATCGGGTCCGAGGAAACGCGCAGGGTCGAAGCGCTCCGGCTCTTCGAAATACTCCTCCATGAGCCCATGCGCGCCTACGCTGATCAGAAACTGGTCGCCAGCGTGAATCTGGTGCCCGGCGTAGACGAAGGGCACTCGAGCGTACCGAACCATCGTGAGGGTCACGGGATATCGACGCGAAACCTCCAACTTCACCGCTTCGGCAAGATGCAAGCGAGCCAGCCAATCGCGACCGGAAACCGACGCGGAGCTCGCGGTTGCGATCTCGTTGCGGAGCTCCGCTTGAAGCTCTGGTCGACGATAGACAGCGGAGAGCACGAAGCTCAAGGTGGCCGCGACGGTATCGATGCCGGCGAAGTACGGTGTGATGGCGAGCAAGGGAATGTCTCGTTCACCCAGCAGGCCGTCCTGCACGCAGCGCCGTAGAATCGGGAACAAGCCGTCTTCGGGATTGCTTTCGCCGATCGAGCGAAACAGGTCGACGCCCATGTTCATGATGCGCTGCTTCGCCTTGCGAAACCTGGGGTCCCAAAGAAGGAACCTCGGCCAGCGCCGACCGACCGTGACCTCAATGGAGGTGTGCATCACCCGCAGCAGGTCTTCGTAGTATTCGTCGGGGTCGAGGCCCTCCATGTCCATGAGCGCGGCGAGCTCGTGAAAAACCAAGTCCCTCGTGAAGCGCTCCACGTCGATGGTCTGGCCGTCCCAGCGCCGCAGGCATCGCAGAACGACCTCGCGAAGCTCGGGCACCCGATTCTCGAGCGTGCTTCGCGACATCGAGGGACGGAGCCGCTTGCGAAGCTCGGCGTGAAACTCGCCGTCGGCGCTCACCAGCGCCCGCTCACCCCCGAACAACGTGACGAACTCGTGCCAAACGGGCTTGGACTCCAGGAGTTGGCGGCCTTGCTTCGACAAGAAACGCAGACCTTCAGCACCGGCCAAGACCAGCATCGGCCGGTGTAAGAAGCGTACGGAGAACACCGGGCCCAAGCTCCGGTAGCCGCGAATGAACATCCCGTAAGGGTCCCGGAGGAACTCGGGGAGGTTGCCGAGGACCGGAGCACCCGAGAGCCGAGGCGGTCGCGGCGCCCCGAGGTCGCCCTCACGGACTTCAGGTTCGTTGCGAGCTGGCCGTTCCGGGCGAGGCGCAATGTGGGCGCTCGGTAGCATCTGTCTGTGAGGCTATAGCAAGCTTTGTCGATGTCGAGAATGCTTTGCGCGCGATGCGTTCGCAGTCCTTGACGCTCGCGAGTTGAACAGTTCATTCTCGCGGAGGCGACGAGCAAGTCGAGGAGCTGAACGATGAGCAAGCCCACGCTCCCTAAGAAGGGAACGAGCACCGAGGAAGTCCTGCAGAAGCTGCAAGCGCATCGCGGCGAGGATGTCGACTGGAAGAGCGGTCGGACGTTTAGTCTCGTGTACTACGCGGGGGAGCAAGTCATGCAGCTCTTGCACGACGCGTACTCGATGTTCATGGCCGAAAATGGTCTGAGTCCGATGGCGTTTCCGAGCCTCAGGGACATGGAGAACGAGATCGTGGCGATGACGGCGAACATGCTCCATGGCGGCGACACGGCTGCGGGCAGCATGACTTCGGGAGGCACCGAGTCGATCTTCATGGCCATGAAGACGGCGCGGCAGTGGGCGCGAAAGCACCGACCGGAGATCGCCAAACCGAAGATCGTCGCGCCGGTCAGCGCCCACCCGGCCTTCATCAAGTCGGCGCACTACCTCGATATGCAGATCGAGTTCACGCCGCTACGCGACGACTGGCGGGCCGACCCCGCGGCGATGAAGGCGGCCATCGATGAGAACACGGTGATCCTCGTGGGCTCAGCGATTTGTTACCCCTACGGCGTCGTCGATCCCATCGAAGAGATCGCCGCTCTCGCCAAGGAGCAGGGCATCCTGATGCATGTCGACGCCTGCCTCGGCGGCTTCATGCTGCCGTTCGTGAGCAAGCTCGGCTACGAGGTTCCGATCTGGGATTTCCGTGCCAGGGGCGTTACCTCGATCTCAGCCGACGTTCACAAGTACGGCTACGCCGCCAAGGGCGCCTCCACCGTCACCTACCGCGACGCGGAGCTACGGAAGCTTCAGTTTTACGCCTACCCCGATTGGCCGGGCGGCATCTATGTCACCCCGACGATGGCGGGCGCACGGCCGGGCGGCGCAGTGGCTGCTGCATGGGCCGTGATGCATCACCTGGGAGAAGAGGGCTACGTGAAGCTGGCCAAGGTCGCGATGGACGCGACGAATCGGATCCGCGTCGGCATCGAATCGATCGACGGGCTGCGTGTCATGGGAAACCCGCAGATGACCGTGCTGGCCTTCGACTCCGGCGAGGTCGACATGTTTACCGTGGGCTCGAAGATGGACGCTCGCGGCTGGCACCTGGACCGGAACCAGTTTCCTTCGGCGCTGCACATCATGGTCACGCCGGCCCACGCCGAAGTTGCGGATCAACTCATCGACGACCTGAGATTGGCCGTGGAGGAGGCGCGAAAGGAGCCCGCGGGAGCGGCTGAAGGAATGGCGGCTATCTACGGGGCAGCCGCGGCCATGCCGGACCGCGGCGCTGTGTCCGACTTCGCCATCGGCTTCATGGACTCGCTCTACACGATCTCGTGATCGACACCTTCCTCCAGCTCGCGTTCTATCTGCTGGTGCCCGCCGCTGCCCTGGGGCTCGAGAAGCACGTGCGCATCGTCGCTGTCATGGGTTCGGTGGCGCTTTGCTACATCATCGGCTTCGTCATCGGGAACACGCCGGCCATCAGCGTCAATTCCAAGCTGGCGATGGATCTGAGCACCGCCTCGGTGGCGCTGGCGATCCCGCTCCTATTGTTTTCTCTCGATTTCCTCGGCTGGCTGAAGCAGGCACCTCGCACATTGCTTGCTTTTCTCTGGGTCCTGGTCGCCGTCTGCCTGGCAAGCGCCATCGCCGCGCCGATCTTCTCGGAGCGCATCGAGGAAAGTGCCCAGGTCGCGGGCATGCTGGTAGGCGTCTACACCGGCGGCACGCCGAACTTGGCTGCAGTCGGCAAAGCGCTGGACGTGAGCAACGAGACCTTCGTAGCCGTCAACGCCGCGGACGTGCTGGTCTCCTCGCCATACTATCTGTTTCTGATCACTCTAGGCCCGCGATTCTTCGGTTGGATCCTAGGGACGCCCGCGCCCACGACGAGTGAGCTCGATGTCGTGCAGAGCTCACCGGCGCGGCCTTCGGACGTAGCCATTGGCTTGCTGCTGGCCGTCGCGGCCGTCGTGCTGGGTCTGGGTGCCAGCAAGATCTCGCCAGCGGGGATCCCCGAAGAAGCCGTCGCGATCCTCGGGATCACCACCGCGGCGATTGCATTTTCGTTTCATCCCCGGGTACGCGCGCTTCAAGGGACGTTCGAAGCCGGGAACTACATCCTGCTCATCTTCTGCGTTGCCATCGGCACCATCGCAGACCTCGGCGAGGTGATCCGCTCGAGCATTTGGATTGTCGCCTACGTGGCCACAGTGATCTTCAGCTCGCTAGCGATTCACGTCGCGCTCTGCCGCCTCAGCGGAATCGATCGAGACACCACGGTCATCACCTCCACCGCCGCGCTCTTCGGCCCCGCGTTCATCGGACCGGTATCGGTGCGGCTCGGCAACCGGGCCATTTTCGTCTCCGGCCTGATGACGGGTCTAGTGGGCTACGCCGTCGGCAACTACCTGGGACTGCTCGTAGCCTGGCTCCTGGCCTGAGGCGCCGCGCTGTTCAGAGCGCGTCGATGATCGCGTTCAGCGTAGCGCTCGGGCGCATCGCCTTGTTGGCGAGGTCGTCGTTCGGGAGATAGTAGCCGCCAACATTCATCGGTTCGCCCTGCACCTCGAGCAATTCCGCTACGATTTTGTCCTCGTTCTCGGCCAGGGCCTCGGCCAGCGGCGCGAAGTACGCCTTCAGGTCCGAATCGCCTGACTCTGCGAGCGCCTGAGCCCAGTAGAGCGCGAGGTAGAAATGGCTGCCGCGGTTGTCTAGCTGGTTCACTTTGCGGGACGGCGACTTGTTCTCGAGCAGGTACTTGGTCGCCGCTGCATCGAGTGTGTCGGCCAGGATCTTCACCTTGGGGTTGCGGTGGCGCTCGGCGAGGTAGTCGAGCGACGCCGCCAAGGCGAGGAACTCGCCGAGCGAATCCCAGCGAAGATGGTTCTCTTTCTCGAACTGCTGGACGTGCTTGGGGGCCGAGCCGCCCGCACCTGTCTCGAAGAGCCCACCGCCGTTCATCAGTGGCACGATCGAGAGCATCTTGGCGCTCGTGCCCACCTCGAGGATCGGGAAGAGATCGGTCAGGTAGTCGCGCAGGACGTTGCCCGTCACCGAGATCGTGTCCTTGCCCTCTTTCAAGCGTTGGAGCGAGAAGCGCGTGGCCTCGGCCGGCGACATGATGCGGATATCCAAGCCCGCGGTGTCGTGCTCGGGAAGGTAGGCGTTCACTTTGGCGATGAGCTGCGCGTCGTGCGCGCGACCCTCGTCGAGCCAGAAGATCGCGGGCACCCCGGTGGCGCGCGCGCGGCGAACGGCAAGGCCGACCCAGTCGCGAACCGGAGCGTCCTTGGTTTGGCAGGCACGCCAGATGTCACCGGCGCCGACTGCGTGCTCCATGGTGACCTTCCCGCCCTCATCGACCACTCGCACGACGCCGTCGGCCGGAACCTCGAAGGTCTTGTCGTGGGAGCCGTACTCCTCGGCCTTCTGCGCCATCAGGCCGACGTTCGGTACGCTTCCCATCGTGGTGGGATCGAATGCGCCGTGTTGCTTACAGAAGTCGATGACCTCTTGGTAGACAGCCGCATAGCTACTGTCGGGGATGACGGCCTTGGCGTCCTGCTGGTTGCCGGCAGCGTTCCACATTTGCCCCGAAGTGCGGATCATCGCCGGCATCGAAGCGTCGATGATGATGTCGCTCGGCACGTGAAGATTGGTGATGCCCTTGTCCGAGTCGACCATCGCCAAGGCGGGGCCGTTCTCATACGCAGCCTTGATGTCGGCTTCGATCTCGGCCCGCTTGCCGGCCGGGAGGCTTTCGATTCGAGCGACGATCTCACCAAAACCATCGTTCGGGTTGGCTCCGAGCTCTTGGAGGGTCGCCGCGTGCTTCTTGAAGACCTCGTCAAAGAACACACGAACCGCATGCCCGAAGATGATCGGATCGCTGACCTTCATCATCGTTGCCTTCATGTGGAGCGAAAAGAGAACGCCGAGCGCCTTCGCATCGCCAACTTGCTCGCGCAGGAAAGCGAGGAGCGCGTTCTTGCTCATGTAGGTGCCGTCGAGAATCTCCCCTTCGAGCAGGGCGAGGCCGTCCTTCAACAGGGTGGTCTGGCCGTCTTTCGCTACATGCTCGATGCGCACCGTGGTCGCGGCGGGCAAGGTGATCGACTTCTCGTTGTGGAAGAAATCCCCGGAGCTCATGGTCGCGACGTGTGTCTTCGAATCGCCGGACCAGGCTCCCATTGGATGCGGATTCGCGCGCGCGTACTCCTTGACAGCCAGGGGTGCGCGCCGGTCTGAGTTGCCTTCGCGGAGAACGGGATTGACGGCGCTCCCCTTGACCTTGCCGTAGCGCTGCGCGATCGCCCGCTCTTCATCGGTCTTCGGCTCTTCGGGATAGTCGGGCACGGCGAAGCCCTTGGCTTGCAGCTCAGCGATGGCCGCCTTCATCTGCGGCACCGAGGCGCTAATGTTCGGCAACTTGATGATGTTGGCTTCGGGGGTTTTCGCGAGGCGGCCGAGCTCGGCCAGCGCATCGTCGATTCGCTGGTCCTCTTTGAGCGATTCGGGGAAGTTTGCCAGGATTCGACCGGCCAAAGAGATGTCCGGAAGCTCTACGGCGACGCCGGCGGGTGCTGTGAACGCGCGAAGAATCGGCAGGAGCGAATAGGTCGCCAAGAGAGGCGCTTCGTCGGTTCTGGTGTACTGGATGGTCGGCTTCTGAGTCATCGTGATGCTTCTCTCGGTGCGGAAGATGTGCGCGACCGTTTCCCGCAAACTCGCCCGTGCTGCAACCCAGCGGTGCTGCTCGGGGCCGTCGATCGTCAGCGATTGTCCCTTCACCCCCCAATTTGCAGCGATTACCGCCCTGAGCCGGGGGGGCGCTCCAACGCTCGGGTCCCCCTCGCCCTCCCCGTGTATGATTTGCAGCAGCGGAGCGAACAGCTGCCATGATGACTTTTCACCCTCGCTTGCTCCAGGATCTGCCAGCATCGCTCGACGCGGAGCAGGTCGAAGAGTTCCTGCGAACCCCCGAGCTGAGGACGGGACGCTCCTCGGGATCTAGCGTCAACCCCAATGCCGACCGGTTCGTGTCGGACCCAGCCGTCACAGCATCGAGGTCGTCGGTGATCGCCTCTGCGAGGTCTCGCATGACTATGAGACCATTCCCGACGCTAACCTCCGGACGACCTGTATCTTGCGGCGAAACGGCATGCGCGAGGTATCCCGCCTGCAGGGAAAACCGTTCGATAGGCCACCCGTCTGGAACCTGGGCCAACACCAGTGGGTCAGTGTCCCCAGCGAAGATCGTCTGCGTCACTTCGTCGGGCTTCCCGGATTCTTTGGCATCTTCTTTCGCAAGCAATTCAAAGGGTTTCCGACTGCGATGCTGACAACCGTTGGCTTGGAAGTACTATGGGCCCGTGGTCGAGTGGACGCTGGCAGGTCGCGACGCTCAACTCGAGCATGCACGCAGCCTCTTGGGAGAGCCCAATCGTCGCGAAGTAGGAATCCTTCTATCGGGCGCTGCAGGTGTCGGAAAGAGCCGCTTGGCGGAGGAGTTCGGGGCGATTGCGCAGCGCTCCGGCTTCCACGTCGAACGAACGGCCGGCAGCCTGGCGATGCACTCGGTTCCGTTCGGCCCGTTCGCGCACCTGGTTCCCGCGTCCCAGGTCGAGGATCGCTTGCAGCTCCTCCAAATGACACGGTTGGAAATCAAGCGGCGCGCCGGGAATCGCCCCTTGGCGGTTCTCGTCGACGACGGGCATCGTCTCGAGGACGGGTCCTTGGCGCTGCTCGAGCTTTTAGCGACGACGGGCGACGCGTTCCTGATCCTGACGATGCGTACCACCGATCCCGTGCCGGATGCATGGCGAGCGCTCATCCGAAGAGACCGCTTCGATCACATCGCCCTCGGGGGCCTCGACGACGAAGCTATCGAGAGAATCATCCAAGAGGCACTCGGGTCCGCCACCGCGGAGACGCAAGCCACCATCGTTCGCCTCGCAGGAGGTAACCCGTTGCTGCTCAAGGAGCTGCTCTTTCACGGCAAGCTGGCCGGCACCCTGCGTCAGCGAGAAGGCACATGGGTCATCACAGGCGATTTCGGGGCACTCCCTGGTTTGATCGACTTGACCGAGGTGCGGATCGCATCCTTGAGTGACGACGCGCTCCAGCTCTTTCATGAGCTTGCGGTGGGAAGCCCACTGCCGCGTGACGTCATCGGTCAGCTCGATACCAGGGATCGGTTGGCCGAGCTGCATCGAGCTGAGTTGACTGCCAGTCACGACGACTTTGTAGCGCTCGCCCATCCGCTCTACGGCGAGGTCATGCGGTCTACCATGGGGAGCGACCGAATTCGGCGCGTCAAGGAACGCTTGGCCGACGCTCTTCTCGAGGCCGACGCTCCTACGCCTGCGAACCAACTGCAAGCCGCGACGCTACGACTGGAGGCTGGAAGCTGCGGAAGAGATTTGGCGATTTCCGGCGCGACGCATGCACTTGCGGCGTTTGATGGAGTGCTCGCTGAGCGATTTACGGATGTGGCCCTCCGTGATGGCGACTCGTGGCTAGCCCACGCGCTTCGCGGCCGCGCGCTGTTTGTTCAGCAACGTCCGGCCGATGCCGAAGCCGCTTTTGCCGTGGCGATCGTGCCGCCCGAACGCCCCGATGCGGCCGCGCAGCTCGCGTGGGCTCGGGCCATGAACCTCGCCTTTGGTCTCGGAAACGTGCCGCTTGCCAGAGAGGTGCTCGCCGAAACGGCAAAAACCTTGCCGGAGCCGCATGCGACGGCGCTGCACGCCAATCGGGCCTTGGTCAACGCGCTCTTCGGCGATTTCGATTCGGTGCTTCGTATTGGCGCGCCGCTGTTGGACAAGAAGGACGTGCCTTCACTCCTTCGACTCAACGTGCTCGTTTCCTACACGTTGGCCCAAGGTATGACTGGCCGGTTGAACGGCTTTGAGGAACTCATCGAGGAGGCGCTCTACCTCGCGGAGGCCCATCGTGCCGACTTACCGATGGCGCCGGTGCAGATTGGGCTCAACCAAGCCTTCGGTCTGACCGCGCTCGGCCGAATCGACCAGTCGCTCGGAGCAATTGCTGCGGGACACGACCGGGCTCTTCGCGAAGGCAACCTCGCGGCCCTGTGGGGCGGCGAACACGGTGAGGTCTTGCTCCAGGCGGGCTTCGTTCAGGATGCCGCCGATCTGTTGAGGCGAAATCAAAGCCAGATGGGTGACTTTGACCCATTTCGGACGAATCCCATGTTTCTCGGCGTTGAAGCTGTCGCACGGGCAATCCTCGGTAAGTCAGATGAAGCCAGCCAGCTACTCCAAAGCGCAGAACGCAAGACGATGGGACCGGACCCTCGATATCTGGTGCGATTCGGGCGTGCCCGAGGATGGTTATCGTTTCACGCCGGCGATGCCAACGCGGCGGTCGAGCTCCTAGTGACGACGGGGGAGTCAGCAATCGAGGCGAGCCATGTTCTGTGGGGCTGCGAGGTGCTCCATGACGTCGTGCGACTTGGCTTTCCCGAACGGGTCGCCGGCCGACTTCAGGCCGCGATTGCTCAAACGAACAATGCCGAGTACCCGAGCGCGATGTCGGAGCACGCGACTGGGCTCGCGGCGGGCGATGCGACTTTGGTCGAGTCCGCTGCAAAACGGTTTAGGAGCTGCGGCGCTCGTCTGCTGGCGGCCGAGGCAATGGTACAGGCTGCGTCGCTCTTTGACCGGAGCGCTGAGCACGCCAGGGCCCATCGCGCCGCGACCTGGTCTACGATTTGGCGACTGGAATGCGGCAATCCCGCAACCCCAGCTTTTGACTCCCGCTCGCCAGCGCTCTCGGATCGCGAATTCGAGGTGGCGGACCTCGTTGCCCGCCAACGGCTGACCAGTCCTCAGGTCGCACGCCAGCTCTTCGTTTCTGCGCGAACCGTCGACAATCACCTGCGCAGTGTCTACCGAAAGCTCGACTTGCATGATCGCGACGCGTTGGCTTCGTTCTGGGCGAGTTCGTCGCGGGCCGGTATCACATCTCGTTGACCATGGAAACGGAAGCTATCTGAGGACGGTGACGCGGTTCGGCGCCTGAGTGAACGGCATTGGTGTCGAACCGGCTATTCGAAAACAATTCGGTTTGGCGCGTCCGTTTGATAGGCTCGCGCTGCATGAGCATCGTCGTCAACGCATTCATCGTCTACGTCATCGTCTTCCACGTTTGGGCGATGGTGCTCGAGATGTTCTTATGGACAAAGCCCTTGGGCCGAAAGACGTTCGGGCTCTCGAGGGAGGACGCCGAGAACTCGAAAACCCTCGCTGCCAACCAAGGCCTCTACAACGGCTTCCTGGCTGCAGGGCTCGTCTTGAGCTTTTTAGTCGCGAACCCAGATACCGCGTTCACCTTGAAGGTGTTCTTTCTTGCCTGCGTGGCTCTTGCCGGGCTGTACGGTGGAATTACAGCCAAGATTTCGATCCTGTTCATGCAAGGTCTTCCTGCGCTGATCGCCCTTGCGCTGCTTCTATTCGCGCGAGGTTGAGGCCAGTGGTCAGCCTTGCTCAATCAAGGCAGCGGCACGTTCACCGATCATCATGCTTGGGGCATTCGTATTGCTGCCCGTGATCTTCGGCATGATCGAAGCATCGACCACGCGGAGCCCTTGGATGCCACGCACACGTAGATGAGGGTCGACGACGGCCATCTCGTCGATGCCCATTTTGCAGGTGCCGACCGGGTGGTACACCGTCCCTGCGCGCAGCCTGATTTCCTCGGTGAGATCCTCGTCGCTCGACCGCTCCGAACCTGGGCTGAGCTCCTCGCCGAGATGTTCGGCAAGCTCTGGATGACTGCAGATCTCGCGACACTTGCGAATCGCGTGGAGAAAGAACTGCAAGTCTTGCGGCTCTTTGAGAAATGCCGGATCGATGTGCGGAGCGTCGGCTGCATCTGCGGACCTGAGCAGCACCTCACCCCGGCTCTTCGGGTAGAGAAGCGTCGGGAGCACCGACAAGCAGTGCCCCGGATCGACATAGGCGCGTTCGGGGCCGTCCTGATTCGGATCCGGGTAGCCCCAGGGAAGCGTATGCAGCTGCAGATCGGGGATCGGCGTATCGGGATGGCTCTTGATGAATGCGCAAGCCTCGAAGACCGAACGTCCGAACCAGCTCTTGCCGAGCATGTACTCTTTGACCATGCCGCCTAGGAAATGGGCTGCAGTTCCGCGGTGTAGGCTTGTCCGCGCCCGAAACACTAGCGGCACCAAGACGTGGTCGTGCAGGTTCTTACCAACTCCCGGAAGATGGAGCTTCACCTCGATGCCCTGCTCGCGAAGATGGTCGGCCGGACCGACCCCGGAAAGCATGAGCAAGTGCGGCGAGCCAATCGAACCGCCCGAGAGAATCACCTCGCGCTTCGCATGGGCGACGATGCGCCTGCCGGACTGCTCGTATTCCACGCCCGTGGCGCGGCCGTGCTCGATGACGACGCGTTGGACGAGGGCGCGCATTTCCAAGTTGAAGTTGGGGCGCGAGAGGCTCGGTTGAACATAGGCTTCGCCGGTTCCGCTGCGAAGCCCGTCGCGGCACGACATCTGGAGGATGCTGGCACAGTTCTGGTTCGCCCCGTTGAAGTCATCGAGGATGGGCACGTCGCAGACGGCGGACACGGCCTTCATGAACGCGTTGGAGACAGGGCTGAGCTCATCTTCGGGGTGCCGGCTGATTCGAATCGGTCCGCCCGCGCCGTGATACTCGCTTTCGCCGTCTTGGTGGT
>Ga0316189_10002876_pt1 | contig 16794 bp, 13 predicted proteins | sample LowCovwburrow_MG_FD_204930 | JGI IMG/M metagenome (GOLD analysis project Ga0316189, IMG submission 204930) | Coastal sediment microbial communities from Maine, United States - Lowes Cove worm burrow | ecosystem: Environmental > Aquatic > Marine > Coastal > Sediment | place: USA: Maine... | reverse complement strand
TGCTTAAACTACCAACGATGCTTTCCGCGCAACTGCGTGCGTAGACCAGTGCTTCTAGCAACCCGTTTGAAGCCAGCCTGTTCGCACCGTGCAAACCTGTAGAGCTTGCCTCACCACAGACCCATAGGTTCCCAAGGCTCGCGCGCCCGTCTGCTGCCGTATCGATACCACCCATATGGTAGTGTGCGGCCGCTGCGACAGGAATCGGCTCTGTCACAGGGTCAATCCCTGCGTCCTCGCAATATTTGGCGACCGCCGGGTACTCCTCAATAACTTTTGTACCAATCGCATCGCGCGTATCCAGCATCGGCCGCATTCCGGCTTGGGTCTGCGCAAAGATCGCACGCGCAACGATGTCGCGCGGGGCAAGTTCAGCGTCAGGGTGAACATCAAGCATAAACCGCTTACCGTCTTTGTTGATGAGCGTGGCGCCAGCCCCACGCAGCGCTTCGGTCGCAAGCGGTGCCGGGTCTTTATCCACATCTAGCGCGGTCGGATGAAACTGAACGAATTCCGTGTCGGCCATCATTGCACCGGCGCGTGCAGCAAAGCCAATAACCTGCCCTCTGATGCGTGGCGGATTGGTCGTGAGCGCAAAAAGCCCACCAGAGCCACCACCGGCAAGCAGATAGGCCAACCCGGAAATGAGAACAGGTCTGGAGGCGTCTTTTGACGAACTCTGTATCCAGATTCCTGTGACATTGCCGTCTTTCACCTCTAAGCGGGTGGCTAGCACGCCTTCCATCACCTGAACCGATGGCGTCTGCTCCACTTCTGCTATCAGAGCTTCCATGATTTCACGGCCCGCCTGATCGCCGTGGACGCGTACAACACGGGCAAAGCTGTGGGCGGCTTCGCGTGACAGAACATATCCACCGTCGTCATCGCGATCAAACGGCGTTCCAAGTTGGGTCAATGCGGCAATATGCGCTTGCGCCTCATTCGTGACCTGGCGTGCAACGCGGGCGTCTACGGTTCCTGCGCCTGCTTTTACGGTGTCTTCTGCATGTAGGGCGGCAGTGTCACCTTTGCCCATCGCCGCAGCAACACCACCCTGCGCCCAGGCAGAGCTTGCGCCTTCACCCAATGTTTCGGGCGAGATCATCAAAACTGGATGTGGGGCCAGTTGAAGCGCTGCATAAAGTGCGCCCAGACCGGCACCGATGATGATAATCCGGTTGGAGTGGATTGGCGAAGTCACGATCTGTGTCCGCCTATTTTACGAGCGATTTGCTGAGGTCAATCATGCGTTCCACCGCGAGCCGTGCTTTTGCAGCGACTTCAGGGTCGACGACCACCTCATGCTCCATGTTGTAGAGCGACCAGAGAATCTTTTCGAGCGTGATTTTTTTCATGAAAGGGCACATATTGCACGGTTTGGCGAATTCGACCTCTGGCAATTCATCCGCGATATTGGCTGCCATGGAGCATTCGGTAACAAGCATCGCTTTGGCGGGTTTGTGTTTGTGAATCCAGTCAACGATGCCGCTGGTTGAGCCCGTGAAATCCGCCTCTGCAACAACAGAAGGGGTGCATTCAGGGTGCGCAATGACCATGGTTTCAGGTTCAAACTCGCGGTAAGCGCGGATGTCCTCGGCTGTATAAAGTTCATGAACGATGCAGCTACCAGCCCACCAGACAATGTTTTTTGTGCTTTGCGCTGCAACGTTCTGTGCCAAAAACTGATCTGGCGTCATAATTACAGTGTCGCCTTCCATTGCCTCGACAATCTGCAGAGCATTGGCAGAGGTGCAGCAGATGTCAGAGGCGGCTTTCACCTCGGCCGTGGTATTCACATAAGAAACAACCGGGGCGCCGGGGTATTTCGCGCGCATCTCTGCGACACCTTCGGCGGTGATGGATTCTGCCAGGGAACAGCCAGCCTTTAAATCAGGGATCAGCACCGTTTTGGACGGGTTTAGAATCTTCGAGGTTTCTGCCATGAAATGCACGCCGCATTGCACGATCACGTCGTTTTCGACCTCGGTTGCCTTGATCGCCAATTGCAGGCTGTCACCCACGAAATCCGCAACGCCGTGGTAAATTTCCGGCGTCATGTAGTTATGCGCCAGAATGACAGCGTTACGCTCTTTCTTTAGGCGGTTAATTTCGATCACGTAAGGAGCAAAGATCGCCCAATCCGCGGGTGAAATAACGCGGTCAGTCGTCTCGTAAATGTCTTTTGTCGCCTCAGCTTTTTCAAGGGAAGGCGCCAAGTCAAAATGCTTTGAGAGTGTTTCCCGTACTGATTCTATATCCAACACTGAGGTTTCTCCAAATTAAGAATGAAACGGTGTTTATACGTTCGTTAACGGGAATGCTATGCAGTTATACACAGGGCCTGTTTTAGCCGTCTTGAGTTCGCGCAAGTCGATTGTTTTACATCGTTTCGATTGATCAGGAACCGTATTTTACAACAGTTTTCCACATCTGAATGGGGGAAATCTCAGGGATAAGTCACCATAGCATCGCCCGCCAGCAGGTTTCCTTTGGCGCGGTCAAATCGCAAAAAGGCGATTGCGCGGTCTTCTGACTGGCTGAAAAGGGTTCCTGCGGGTTTGCCGTCAGCCAAAATAGGTGTGCCAACCGGTGCGCTTCCCTTTAGCGTTACAGTTGTTAGCCCTTTACGTAGTTCCGTTTTATGTTTCATCCGCGCTGCGATTTCCTGACCGACATAGCACCCTTTACGGAAATCGACACCGTTCAGACGCTCAAAGCCAGCCTCAAGTACGAATGTATCAGGAGTAAGCTCTATTCCCGTTTCAGGAATGCAATGGGCAACGCGGATCGCAACCCAATCAATCTTTGGTGTGCCGCCGGGTGCGTCAGCGTAATGCCGCCATCCCAGTGCGGCATGGCGCGGATCGGATAAAGCGCCGTCAGGTGGTGTTCCCAGCCCCCGGGAAACATGCAGAGCCGAAGGCGTGATCGTGACTTGGGCGCGTAAGCGGTACATTGTCAGCTGGCGGATCAGGTCATCAGCCAGAGAGGCGTCAACATCGAGGATGATTGCATCACCTCGCTCAAGCAAAAAGAAATCAGCAAGGTACTTGCCTTGCGGCGTCAACAAAGCTGCATAGACAAGCCCGGAAGAAAGCTTCTCAACGTCGTTGGTTACAAGCCCTTGCAGAAAATGAACCCGATCCGGGCCAGAGATTTCAAAGAGTTTACGGTTTTGTGCAGCTTCGCCAGTCATTTTCCAGTCCCCATTCGCATAGGATGTAATATAGGAAGCTCAGGATAAGGAAAGCAGATGCGTGCACCAATAAGTCTTGTAATTCCGACGCTGAATGCCGAACCAGTGCTTGGTGTGACACTTGCGTCACTGATTGAAGGGATTTCAGCGGGACTCATCCGTGAGCTTGTGGTGACCGATGGGGGCTCGTCGGATGAAACCTTGCTCATCGCCCGTGAAGCGGGTGCCGAGATCATCAAAGGAGCGGCGGGGCGCGGCGGGCAGTTGCGTCGTGGTGCCGGCGCGGCCAAAGGTGAGTGGTTGCTGTTTTTGCATGCGGACACCCAGCTTTCCGCCGGGTGGTCAGAGATTGTCCAAGAACATATAAAGGCGCACACCGGACCAGCCTCTTTCCAGTTGCAGTTTGATACAACGGGTGTGATGGCGTGGTTTGTTGCGGGATGGGCCAATTTCCGAACACGGTTTTTTGGATTGCCGTATGGCGATCAGGCGCTTCTGATCAGGCGCGAAGATTATGACGCCGTCGGCGGCTATCTTGATATCCCTCTCATGGAAGACGTGGCTCTTGTCCGTGCGTTGCCGCAGCGGGTCAGAATCTTGCCAGCGACGGCCAAAACCGGAGCATCGCGTTACCAGGCCGAGGGGTGGTTCAGGCGTGGTGCGCGCAACCTGATTGTTTTGACCCGATATTTCCTCGGCGCAGACCCCGAAAAATTATCGCAATCTTACAACCGCCGTTAGGAACATCCGGACGTCTTTAGCTGGCTTCAGATTTCACTTGCAGTGCATAGAGATCAGCATAAATGCCGCCACGATCCAAAAGCTCATTATGTGTGCCTTCGTCAACAACACGACCACTATCCATTACAACGATCTTGTCAGCGGATTGAATGGTTGAAAGGCGATGCGCAATCACCAATGTGGTGCGCCCCTTGCTTAAACGGTCAAGAGCTTCCTGAACAGCCGCTTCGGATTGTGCATCCAGTGCCGATGTTGCCTCATCCAGCAATAAAACAGGCGCATCACGCAGCAATGCCCGTGCAATGGCAACGCGCTGGCGCTGACCGCCAGATAGGTTCGAACCGCGTGGTCCCGCGTGTGTTTCCAAACCTTCAGGTAGGTTAGACAGAAAATCAGAAACATGCGCAGCGTCGAGTACGGTTTTAAGCGTATCTTCGGGTACGTTTTGTTGGCCAAGCAAAATGTTTTCACGGATTGTTTCGTCAAACAGCAGCGTTTCTTGCGAAACAACAGAAAAATGTGCGCGCAGATCGTCAAGGGAAAAACCGCTGATCGCCTGCCCACCAAGTGTGACCTGACCAGACTGTGGCTCTACCAGACGGGTCAGGACATTGAAGATGGTGCTTTTTCCGGCACCTGATGCGCCAATCAGCGCTGTTGTTTTTCCCGCTTCAGCGATGAAGCTCGCGCCATTCAATGCTGGCAGATCACCATAGGAAAGGTGGACATCTTCAAGGCGAAGTTCGGTATTGCCGGGCTTGATCTCTGCAGTTGAATGCGTTGGCTGCAGGATCGAAGGTTTTTCATCAAACAAACGATAGAGCCGTTCTAGGCTGGTTGCCGCTACCTGCCATGTTCCGGCAATACCGCCTAGCCTGCGCAACGGTTGAAAGGTCAGCGACATCGCTGTGAAAAAGCTCATGAACTGACCAACAGATTTTTCGCCGGAAATGATATCTGCGCCGCCAATAACGAGAACACAAAAGAAACCAAGCCCCGTGACAATATCAACCAGGGACGGGATCATTGCGCGGCTCGCTTCGGTTTTGACTGCGGCCAGAACGATCCTGTCAACGATCCTTTCAAATCGTTCCATCTGGTAGCTTTCCATCTGGTTCAGTTTGATCGGATTTATACCGTGAAAAACTTCGTCCAGACGGGTGGATCTCAGGCTGGCCTGTTCGCGCATATGCTGTGTTTTGCGGCGGATGTATCGTTGCAAAATACCAACAGGCAGGATCAGCAAAGGTACAGAGATAACGGCAACCAAGGTCCACAACCAGTCTATCGAGAGTGCGACAGCAAACAGCCACGCAAGCGAGAAGAAATCGCGGCCAATGCCTGAAATTACAACGGCCCAAACACCCTGAACTGCCAATGTGTCGCCCTGCACCCGCTCCATCAACGCGCCGGGCGAGTTTTTGTGAAAGAACCCGCTGTCCAGACTAAGCAGGTGTCGTAACAATTCGGTTTGCATTTCGGTCGAAGATTTTTGCGACACGCGGGCAAGCACAGTTTTCTTGATCAGATCGGTAGAGCCGCGCACCGCAAACAGGCCAAAAATGATCCCCCCGATCCACCAGACAGCATCTGCATCTCCGCCGATAAAGACCACATCGAAAAGTGGCTCCAGCATCTTCGCGAGCAATGCAAGGGTGCTACCTTCGACAATCATAAGAAACAGCGCAAGCACCAGCCAGTACTTGTGTTTGACCAGATAATTCCGCCACAACCGCGAAAATAACCGGCGTGAGGTGTAGGCCTGAGTGTCGGTGGATGTTTTGGGGGTAACGGTCACGGGCTGCCTGTTCTTCCGACCTTTGCCCAGAAGGTCTAGCCCGAACCGTCAAAGCACGCAAGCGAAGAGGCCCAATTGACGATTGCTGCCTTGGCACATAGGTCTTTGGAAACTGAATCTGGAATTTCAAAAATGACTCTCTCGAATGGACGCCATATTATTGCAGCTCCCGGCCCGTCTATTATGCCGGATCGTGTTTTACAGGCGATGCACCGTGCGGCGCCGAATATATATAGCGGCCCACTTATAGAGATGGTGGATGGTTTGATTCCCGATCTGAAAACTCTTGCAGGGACCCACCACAAAGCAGCCATTTACATCGCCAATGGACATGGTGCTTGGGAGGCGGCGCTGGCCAACATAATCGCCCCGGGGGATAAGGTTTTAGTGCCCGCCACGGGCAGGTTCGGCTTTGGCTGGGGCGAAGTGGCGAGCGCCTTGGGTGCTGAGGTGGAAATAATCGACTTTGGCAAATCAGACGCGATGAAGTCTGATCAGATCGCCGAGGTGTTGCGGACGGACAAGGCACATAAGATCAAGGCGGTTCTGGCTACCCATGTCGATACCTCCACATCGATCAAGAACGATATCCCAGCACTGCGTCGTGCGATCGACGCGGCGGGGCACCCTGCTTTGCTTATGGTCGATTGCATCGCGTCTATGGGATGCGACCGGTTTGAAATGGATGTATGGGGCGTCGATGTCGCCGTTACAGCCAGCCAAAAGGGGTTGATGACTCCACCGGGGCTGGGATTCGTCTTCTTTAATGAAAAGGCGGCGGAGAAACGCGCGAACTTGCCCGCTGTTTCGCCATACTGGGATTGGGTGCCGCGCGCCAACCCGGAAATGTTTTATCAATATTTTCAGGGCACTGCGCCAACGCATCATCTATTTGGGTTGCGCGAGGCGTTAACGATGATCCTGCATGAAGAGGGGTTAGAGGCCGTTTTGGAGCGTCATGCCGTTTTGGCGCGTGCGGTCTGGGCAGCCTTTGACGTCTGGGCGCAATCAGGCCCGGCAAAAATGAACGTGAGCAACCCGGCAGAACGAAGCAATGCCGTTACAGCAGTACACATCGGGGCGCCAGACGGCACCGCACTGCGGGATTACCTTTCTGGAAATCTTGGCGTGACGCTTGGAATTGGGTTGAGTATGGCCCCCCCGGGTGATCCAAGCTGGCACGGGTATTTCCGTGTCGGTCACATGGGGCATTTGAACGCGCATATGATTTTGGGAACACTTGGGGCGATTGAAGCCGGGATGAAACACCTTGGTATCGCTCACGGCGACGGGGGGCTCGCAGCTGCCGCAAAGATATGCAGTGGTAAGTGAGACTTAGCTGCCGAGGTTAATTCCGATGTTCAGAAATGCTGACACCGTCAGTGCAGGAATCATCCCGTATGCTGCCCAAATTGCGATCAGGGCTGAAAACAGCAACACAAACAAGCTAACCAAAAATGGATTGGTAAAGTCTTCTACAGGTGTGACTGGTCTGTTGTGCATGACATGTCTGGGGCTGGCTAATGGAAGTCTACTGCACCCGGAAATATTTTTCAAAGTCACGATCGTGTTAGCCACGCGCCTCTGTCAGTGCCTTTGGCAAAGCAGCCTCAAAAGCGTCCAAATCATCCGGCCTGCCTGCGGATACACGGATGCACCTGTCTTGGGGTGCCACAAAGGGCATCCGCACGAAAACACCCTGTGAAACAAGCGCGGTTAAAACGCGTTTTGCAAAGGCACCGTCCTGACCACAATCGATCGCAACAAAGTTGGTGGCAGAGGGCAGGACAGCCAAACCGTTTTGGGCTGCAATCTGGCTTATGCGTTCGCGCCCGTCTGCGACGTTGCGGCATGTCTGTTCAAGGTAAGCCTGATCTGCCAGCGCCGCCAATGCACCCGCCTGGGCTGCGCGGTTCATGCCAAAATGATTGCGAACCTTGTTGAAGGCCGCAATGATCTCTGGCGTCCCGACCGCATACCCAACGCGCGCACCTGCCATTCCGTAAGCCTTTGAAAAGGTGCGCATACGGATCACTCTGCTGTCCGTCACATCCCATGCAGGTGCAACACCATCTTCCGCAAGCTCGACATAGGCTTCGTCCAGCACCAGCAAACTGCCTGCGGGGACCCTTTCAATCGCGCTTTGAATGGCTTTGGCGCTATGCCAACTGCCCATCGGGTTGTCCGGATTGGCAAGATAGATCAACTTGGCCCCAACCTCTGCGGCTCTTGCAACCAGCGCTTCCGGGTCTTCATGATCACCCCTGTAGGGAACGGTCATCAGCGCACCGCCAAAGCCAGCCACATGATAATTGAACGTTGGATAAGCACCTGTGGAGGTAACAACAGTGTCACCGGGTCCGACAAACAGCCGGACAAGATAGCCGAGCAATCCGTCAATGCCTTCACCCACCATGATGCATTCAGAAGGAATTTCGTGATGTGCGGCAAGGGCCGCACGCAAGTCATAACTTTCCGGATCTGCATACATCCAGATTTCGGACGCCGCGCGTTCCATAGCCTTGATTGCGCTGGGCGAGGGGCCAAAAACATTTTCATTTGCGCCGAGCCGCGCGGCAAAGGCGCTGCCACGCGCGCGCTCCTGTGTTTCAGGGCCAACAAACGGCACTGTTGCTGGAAGGCTGGCGGCAAGCGGGGTCAGGCGTTTATCTGTCATATGTGACGTAAACGTAAATAGTGTGCTGGGGCAAGGGGTTGAAACGCGGTGAACAGCCATTACTTGAGAATCGTTCGCAAATAAGGGACGATATCACATGAAGCTTTCACGGCGTAGCTTTTTGGTCAGTACCGCAGCAGCGGGTGCTATCCGCACATTTCCAACGCTTGTGACCCGTACGGGTGGTCGGCGCATTCTTACGCTGGTCTATGACAAATCCCTTGGAATGATGCGGGCGGTCGAACGTCTGGTGCCATAACAGCGCCCAAAACCTAACCTTTTAGAAATTTACGCCGCGCGTCTGCCGCCATGGCGTGTTTCCATTCCAGATCAGCAATCTTTGCCATTGCTGCTTTGCGCTCTTTCGGATCGGTAAGCTTGCTATATTGCTTTCTTGCCCCGATCAGCGCTTTCTTTAGCGTGATTTCCTCGGGCAACACCCCGGCTTCGGCCATGATACGGTGGCCGATGGCATCGCCGGGTTCTATGAAAGCATCACCCGGACGATGCGGAAGGGGTTTGCCTTCACCCTCCAAACCGCTGAGCTTGCCTTCAGCCTCGGCCTTTTTGATCTGGTTTTCTGTTAGTTCGCGCAGCTTTCTGGACATATCAAATTTCCTTGCTGTCGCCCAAACTATACCAATTCAGCAAGGCGTTCCAAAGCAGCGTTCAGCTTTTCGACCTCTTCTTCGCCCTGTGCCAGACGCGTGCGACTTTCGTTCACCACCTCTTCGGGTGCTGACGCAACGAACTTCGGGTTGTTCAGGCGCCCCTTAAGACCACCAAGTTCCTTGGCCAGTTTTTCGAGCGATTTTTCGAGCCGCGCCTTTTCCTCGCCCACGTCAATGATATCGGCAAGCGGTAGGGCAAAAACCCCGCCATCAACGGCGATGGTGATACAGCCTTTGGGCAGATCAGCGCGTTCTGTCAGGCTGTCGATGCGCGCCATTTTCTTGATCAGCGCCTCGTTGCGCGCCCATGCCCCACGACCGAGGTCATCAAGCGCCTGCTGGATCATCGGGATTTTCAGGCCAGCCGGCACATGCATCTGAGCGCGGGCAGAGCGGATATCCTCAATGAGCCCGATCACCCAGTTCATTTCACGGTCAGCCTCTGCATCAACAAGATCAGCGGCGGTGTAGGTTGGCCAGTCTGCATGAACCAGCATCTTGGCGCGGGTGCCGGAATTGCCCCAAAGCTCTTCGGTCACATACGGCATAATCGGGTGCAGCAGGATGTAGCACTGGTCCAGCACCCAGCCCATGACGGCGCGGGTTTCGGTCAGAATTTCCTCATCCTCGCTAAAGAATAGCGGCTTTGAAAGCTCGACATACCAGTCACAGACCTTACCCCAGACAAAACTGTAAAGCGCGTTGGCGGCGTCGTTGAACCGATAGGCGGCAAGGGCGGCGTCAACCTCTTCGCGCACCTTGGCGGTTTCACCGATGATCCAGCGGTTGACGGTTTGCTGGGCGGTTGGGATACCTTCGGATGCTTCGCGCTCAAAAACACCGTTCATCTCGGCAAAGCGGCTGGCATTCCAAAGCTTGGTTCCGAAATTTCTATAGCCTGCAATACGTTGCGTGGATAACTTAAGGTCACGCCCCATGGCCGCCATCGCCGTTAGCGTAAAGCGCACAGCGTCAGCACCGTATTCGTCGATCAGTTCCAGCGGGTCGAGCACGTTGCCAAGGGATTTTGACATCTTCTTGCCCTTCTCATCGCGCACCAGCGCGTGGACATAGACGGTGTCAAAAGGCTTTTGGCCAACAACAGCGTATTGCATCATCATCATCCGGGCGACCCAGAAGAAAATGATGTCAAAGCCGGTAATTAACACATTGGTTGGAAAATATTTTTCGAGTTCCGGAGTCTGCTCAGGCCAGCCAAGTGTGCCGATGGGCCAGAGGCCGGATGAGAACCATGTGTCAAGGACGTCGGGGTCGCGGTAGAGTGTGACTTCCAATGTACCGTTATCGATATTTTCTATCGGTAGCGCAGGATTCCCGCGATCTTCGTCAACACCGCGGCCAGTGATAGAGCGCTGAATAACATTTTCATAACTGTCAAATATAATTTTGACGTCTTCTCCACATGTCTTACGATAGTGTTGCTGGGCCAATTGGCGAGCTTCGTCCTCTGAAGCAGCGCAAAATGATTTAGAGTTATCAGTTTGCCTTGTTTGCTGGCGTATTTTCTCGGGCCCATACCAAACCGGTATCTGATGCCCCCACCACAACTGGCGGCTGATGCACCAGGGCTCGATGTTTTCCAGCCAGTGGAAATATACCTTGCGGTCGCTTTCCGGCAGGATTGTTGTTTCACCAGAACGCACAGCATCTATCGCGGGCTGAACGATCTTCGCGGTATCCACGAACCACTGGTCGGTCAGCATCGGCTCGATAACAACCTTCGAGCGGTCGCCAAAAGGCTGCATGATTGGCTTGTTCTCGACGTGCGGAACAGCCTCGCCCTCGTCATTCGTGACCATCACGGCCAGTCCTTCGGCGGTGATGTCTGCGACAACGCGCTTGCGCGCCTCGAACCGGTCAAGGCCACGGTATTCGTCGGGCACAAGGTTCATCGCGGCGATTTTACCTTCGTCGAAATCCTCTTCACCGCGCGCGATCCGTTGGGCAATGACCGCTTCATCCGCATAAGGTTGCCCGTCGGCCCGCATATGGCCTTTGGTGTCCATCAGCGAATACATCGGGATGTTGCCGCGCTTGGCGACCTCATAGTCGTTAAAGTCATGCGCGCCGGTGATCTTCACCGCACCAGAGCCAAAGTCAGGGTCCGGGTATTCATCGGTGATGATCGGGATCAGGCGGCGGTGTTCTTTAGGCCCAACCGGAATTTCGCAAAGTTTTCCAATAATTGGCGTGTAACGTTCATCTGATGGATGAACTGCAACCGCTCCATCCCCAAGCATTGTTTCAGGGCGCGTTGTGGCGATAGAGATATAGTCACGCTTTTCTTGAAGCGTGATGTTCCCGTCTTCGTCCTTTTCGACGTAGGTATAGGTTTCGCCCCCCGCCAGCGGGTATTTGAAGTGCCACATGTGGCCCGCGACTTCAATATTCTCGACCTCAAGATCGGAAATCGCTGTTTCAAAATGCGGGTCCCAGTTCACAAGGCGTTTGCCGCGATAGATCAGGCCCTTGTTGTACATATCAACAAAGACCTTAAGCACCGCGTCATGGAACCCTTCGTCCATGGTAAACCTGTTGCGGGACCAGTCGCAGGACGCGCCAAGGCGTTTTAGCTGGTTGATGATCGTGTCGCCGGATTCTTCTTTCCATTCCCAGACTTTTTTCAGAAATTCTTCGCGGCCCATTTCGCTGCGTGATGGCTGTTGGGTTTCCGCCAGCTTGCGTTCCACAACCATTTGCGTCGCAATACCCGCGTGGTCCTGACCCGGCTGCCAAAGCGTGTCAAACCCTCGCATCCGGTGCCAGCGGACCAGAATATCCTGAAGCGTGTTGTTGAACGCGTGCCCCATGTGCAGGCTGCCCGTCACATTGGGCGGCGGAATCATGATGCAGAAGGTTTCGGGCCGGGAGGCGTTCGCCCCTGCCTCAAATGCGCCTTCGTTTTCCCATTTTGCATAAAGCCGGGGTTCGGCCTCGGCTGCGTCAAAGGTTTTTTCCATGGCCATGGGGGTCTGGTTCCGCTCTAATTCAGATTTCGCTCTGCCTTATCGAATGTACCCAGAAAGGGCAACAGAGAGCAGCGCCCAGAACCGAGCGCGCAGAAATTGAATCCGAGTATTTTATGCTCTTATACGCGTTCCGCAGCGCGCTTGGCGTTTTGCAGGGGTTCGCGCACGTCCGGGCGAATAACATCGGGATCATATGGTTTGCGCGCAAAAACTTCCCGTACCATCGGAGCAAAGAATTCGATCGGTAGCGTGTCATATTCCGGATCAAAGCTTGATTGATCCCAGTGTTCGCAGAAGTCAGCACAATCATCGAAGCATGGATGCCCCTTATATGTGTCGCGCTTGTCAGGGTTTCCGCCAACGTGCTGCCCGTAATAGAGCATCTGGAAATCGCCGTGTTTTTCGACCACCCAGGTGCATTGTTCCCGCACGAATGGCCGCAGGATGGTCGCGGCGTATTCATCGTGGTTATACGGCGCGTAAATGTCACCAATGTCATGCAGCAACGCCGATACCACCCAATCCACATCGGCCCCATCACGCCACGCACGCGTCGCGGATTGGACCGAATGACCTAATCGGGTGATTTTGTATCCTGAAAGCCCTTCGTCCAGTTCAACAAGTGCTTTCAAAAGCCGGTCAGCGGTGCCTTTTGTGTACTCAACCTCGTGTTCGGTCAGAAAGTCATAGTCTTCCTTGTCGCCGTCTTTCATCTGGGTGAACTTGACCTTATCCATCATCATGCTTCCTTGTCATAGACGAGTTCTCGGGCGGCCCCGGCGGCTTGCGCCTTGTTTTGCTGTACCCGGATGTTTTCATAAGTTGCGAGGTCTTTTGCTGAAAAGTAGCCATTCGGTGGATCATAGTGAAGGAAATTCCCCAGCGTGTCGGTGCCGCGCACCGGAATCGCAAAATCCTTTTCACCAGATTCTAGCGCAACGTCGGGTGTTACATATCTGATCACCGCTCCGATCCTGCGATCATCAGACGAATTTGGGCCAGAGCCGTGGATCATAAGCCCGTGATGCAGGCTCATCTGACCGGGGGATAGTTCGATCGAGACTTTGTCTTCATCCGCAACATCAACCTGAATTTCCTGACCGCGGCTGAGCAGGTTGTTGTCGTCAAAGGTGTCTGCGTGCGGAAGGATGGGGTTTTTATGGCTTGCCCGCACGAAATCCATACAGCCTGTCGCGCGCGTCGCGGGGGACAAGGCAACCCACGCCGTCACAAGCCCATCTATTGCGCCCAAACCCCAATAGGTAAGGTCCTGATGCATGCTGACAATGTGCTTGGTGTGTGGCTCTTTGATGAAAAATTCGACCGCGTACATAAGAATGTCCGGGCCCAGCACCCCTTCAACAACATCCAGAATGGCGGGATCTGAGCCAATTTCATAAGCCAGCGGCATCACACATTGCGCGTTTACCCGTTTGTAGCTGTTCAGCGGTTTGGGCAGGCCGTTATCAAGCCAGGTGCTTTCCATTTTTTCGAGTTCGGTGCGCCAATGTGCTGCGCGCTCAGATGATATGGCCTGAATGGGAGTCAGGAAACCATTGTCATGGTACCTTTGGGTCGCGTCAGAAGTCAGACTTCCGTTTGCGAGTTTGATAGGCTTTTGCACGGCACCCTCCTCAGCAGTGATACCTCACGCTCAGACGAATCGCCCTGTACTGTCTTTTCTGTTTCCGACAACGGGTCGCATTCAGTCTTTTTGTAGTGCGCGGCACTGGACACCGGGCGCGCGGGTATTAGTTTCATTCCATAAAGTGCATTGAGGGCAGTATGGAAAAATTTGGAAAGAGCCAGCCGGTCAAGCGGGTGGAAGATGTGCGGTTTCTGACCGGTCATGGACTCTATGTTGATGACATAACTCCCGAAGGCGCGCTGTTTGCCTATGTTTTTCGCTCGCCCGTTGCGCATGCAGATATTTTGTCGCTTGGTTTAGAAGCCGCACGTGGCAGTGAAGGTGTACACCTTGTTTTGGATGCCGCAGCTTTGGAAGACGCAGGTGTCGATATTTCGATGGCCGCGATGACGGTTAAGAACCGCGACGGAAGCGATGGTGCGGCCCCCATGCGTCCAATAATGGCAAAAGACCGTGTGCGATTTGTGGGTGAGCCAATTGCGATGGTTATTTCTGATACCTTGGATCAGGCGCGGGATGCGGCAGAACTGATCGAATTCGACTATAAAGAACGACCGGCCCATGTAGCGCTATCGGTTGGAGGTGAAGAACTTCATCCGGAAGCTCCCAGCAATCTCGCGTTTGACTGGGCAAAAGGCGATGAAGAAGCCTGCGACGCAGCCTTTGCCAGCGCGGCTCATCACGTTCGTTTCAACGTCGTCGACAACCGAATTATTGTGAGCTCGATGGAGCCGCGAGGCTGTTTTGCAGAGTGGGACGGAAAGCGCCTGCATCTGGCGGTAAACGGTCAGGGGGTCTGGGGGCAAAAGAAAAATTTGGCACGTGCGTTGGCGCTTGAACCCGAGGCTGTTCGTGTTACCAACCCTGATGTCGGCGGCGCCTTTGGCATGAAGGCGATGAATTATCCGGAGTATGCAGTGGTTGCACAGGCCGCGCGCGCGTTAGGACGACCGGTGCGATGGATGTCGGACCGTAGTGAAGCCTTTCAAAGCGACAATAGTGGGCGCGATCTGGTTTCGCTTTGCGAGTTGGCATTTGATGAAGCACACATGATAACGGCGTACCGCGTCACGACGACTTGCAATCTTGGTGCCTATAACTCGCAGTTTGCACAACCCATTCAAACCGAGCTTTTCTCCAAGGTCCTGATGGGAACCTATGACGTACAAATCGCTTTTATGTCGGTGAAAGGGATTTTTACGAATACCACCCAGGTAGATGCCTATCGCGGGGCAGGCAGACCAGAAGCGATCTATGCGCTTGAACGGACCATGGACCACGCCGCACGCGTGCTGGGGGTTGATCCGTGGGCGTTGCGTCGGAAAAACTTTATTAAACCAGAACAATTTCCGTATGTGTCTGCGACAGGTGAAACCTACGATGTAGGTGATTTTCATCATGTGCTTGACCGGTCTGACCAAGAGGCTGATGTCGCGGGCTTCGCTAGGCGAAAAGCTGAAAGTGAATCGCGGGGGATGCTTCGGGGAATTGGGCTTTGCTACTATATTGAATCCATTTTAGGTGATCCGTCCGAGGGTGCGAAAGTCAGTTTTAATGATGATGGCACCGTCTCTATCTTTGTTGGGACTCAGTCTAACGGGCAGGGGCACGAAACAGTCTATGCCCAGTTCCTAAGCGATCAGACAGGTATACCGGCCGAAATGATCCGTGTTATTCAGGGCGATAGCGATCTTATAGAAAACGGCGGGGGGACTGGTGGGTCACGCTCCGTTACTGTTCAGACCAATGCAACCCTGTCGACTGTCGAGAAGATGATTGCCGCTTTCACGCCATTTGTGGCTGAAAAGCTTGGTGTGGAAGAAGACACTCTTGCGTTCGATGATACAGTGTTCCGAACCGAGGCGTCCAACCAGACACCAAGCTTGCTTGATGCCGTGGAATGGGCGCGCGCCGCTGGTCGGGATGATTTGCTGGTTCATGAAAGCCGGGCGACGCTTCCTGCGCGCTCCTACCCGAATGGGTCTCATGTTGCTGAAGTTGAAATTGATCCAATTACGGGAGTCGTCCGTTTGGAGCGATACTCAGTCGTCGATGATTTTGGTAATCTGATCAACCCGATGCTTGCCGAAGGGCAGGTGCATGGCGGCGTGGCACAGGGGGTCGGTCAGGCATTGACTGAACAGGTCGTCTACGACCAGCAAGGTCAGTTGCTTAGCGCGAGTTTCATGGACTACGCCATGCCACGTGCAGATGATTTACCGATGATAGGTTTTGCCACAGAAGCGGTCCCTTCAACTGCGAATGCGATGGGGATGAAAGGATGCGGTGAAGCTGGTACTGTCGGTGCCATGGCGGCCGTGGCAAATGCAGTTCAGGATTCTCTTTGGGCGAAAGGGGTGCATCAGGCAGATATGCCTTTCACGCCGCACCGGGTCTGGAAAATGCTAAACGAAAGCAACCATGCAGACACTTAAAACCATAGGCCGGTGGCTTGGCCTTTCACCAGGGGCCAGCCAGTCACTACCGGTTGTCACGCGGGGCAGGGTAGACCACGTTGTTATCCTGGACGGAACCTTGTCAACCTTGCGCGACGATTGCGAAACGAACGCCGGATTGACCTACAAGTTGCTTTCCGAAGTTTCGTCTACTGCCCGTCTGTCTTTACGATACGAAGCGGGCGTTCAGTGGCAGCAATGGCGTCACACAATGGATGTGATTCAGGGGGTCGGCATTAACCGGCAAATCCGTCGCGCCTATGGATTTCTGTCATCACGCTACCGCCCGGGAGACCGGATTTTTCTATTTGGGTATTCGCGTGGCGCTTATGCGGTCAGGTCTTTGGCCGGAGTTATTGATAAGGTTGGTCTGCTGCGAAGCGATTGCGCAACTGAACGAAACATTCGTCAGGCCTACCGCCATTACGAGTTGGATACCGTCGGCTCTGCCGCAGAGGCTTTTGCGCAAGCTTATTGCCACAAAGACGTCGAGATAGAGATGGTCGGCGTATGGGATACGGTCAAGGCGCTGGGCCTGCGCCTGCCTCTCGTCTGGAAACTCTATGAAACCCGTCATGCGTTTCATAACCACCACCTTGGCCACACGATCCGCAATG